>Ga0209052_1000747_pt1 | contig 10898 bp, 7 predicted proteins | sample WorMetHEROISLAND_2_FD_187409 | JGI IMG/M metagenome (GOLD analysis project Ga0209052, IMG submission 187409) | Marine gutless worms symbiont microbial communities from Max Planck institute for Marine Microbiology, Germany - Olavius sp. 4 HERON... | ecosystem: Host-associated > Annelida >...
ATTTTGAGTTTTCTAGCTACCTCTCGAAACTTAACGCCGGGCCAAGGGACTACCCTCGCACCCAAATTTGCAAGATCGGTGTTAAAGCTCCCCGCTCGACTCCGACCACGCTGAGTGTTGTGTACAGTTAAGTAAGTAAGTAAATTCATACAGCGCACAATGCATGGACGCTCGTAGTTGAGTGTCAGATAAGCTATATTCGGTAACTGTTTTTCTCACTTTTTTAAATATAAGTCGCTCAGTCGTTTACTTGAATCAGACAACTAGCAAATGAACAGTCAACACACGGACAAAATACTGTAAGACTGGGAGGCTAATAAAATCATTTCTAAAAAAACAACAAATATAGGCCTACTAAACACAATTTCAAAAAGAACTGTACAGATACGTGTGCCGTATTATGCACGTATACTTAATTCCATTATTGTACATGTCATCTCAATATCATCTAATTTATCCGGCAATAATTGAATTGATTCTATCGAACTTCTTCGCCGTGGGCCACACGCCACCTATGGCGCCGCCCATTATTTTAAAGCCACGCCTACGTCAGGCTGGCTCAGCTAATTCAATCAGACGCTTGGCAAAGCTGCCAAGGTTTGCCAAGCCTCACTTAGTAAATTGGGATCTAGAAAAAATCGTTCGCTGCCAGACTGCGTAGTTCAGTCAGCCAAAACACATCCTACGCTGTTCGTTTGCATGTTTATGAAAAGCGGCAGGCGTGATCAAGAAAATGCACTGCCATCCTTCCGCTGTATAAAGCAAAATGGATAATTAATATGGGCTCCCTTAAACCGAAGAAGCTGCCAAACAGATTACATTATTGAGATCGCAGGTTACAGACTAGAATTCTAAAAATTGCACTGCAGTCTGCCTTTAAATGATCAGACAGGCAGGAGAAGTAGAACTAGACTAGAAGTAGTCGGGTGGCGGTGAGGAAGAGGGAGAAAGATAAATAGCGAAAAATAATAAAACCCTGTTAAATATGAGTAGAATAGATGTCCTATTTTGTCTTCAGAACAATTGTGCTCTCCCGCAGAAGAAAGAAAGCAAAGCTATAGTTAAACACTTATAGTGTTACCTGTAGAAATTGTTTTTCGGAAATGTCTTTTTGGCTCTTCAAATCCTCCTCGTCTGACAAAGACCCGCGTTGATAAGGCGAAGAGTTATCAGCTGACACGTAGGCGTTGACAACAGCTGTAGCTTTGCCGCAAACTCCGCCCATGACCCCGCCCATCGTAGGGCGAGCTGTCCCTGATTGACAGCTGTCGCCCCTCAACAAACCGGTGTTTCTAACGCCGCCCAGTAAATTCCCATTCCCGCTGGAAACGCGACATTGTTCAGTTAGGGTCCGGTAAGCCGCAGACCCGTTTGATCGCGTACTGTCCACGAACAGAGTAGGCGTGGCCGAGAGGCGTATCTTCTCTTCGTCCACGCCCACGTCGAGATCACCCCGCCCACCGCCCAGCCCGTGACCACGCCTCCTCAACCGTCTGAGCCGGCAAATAACGATGACGATGACGACGATGGCGACGATGATAATCGCCAGCGTGAAAGCAAGGACTATGACCATGTCCTCACTGGCCAGTATGGTCCCGTGAAGTCCGTCAGGGTCCGGACGCACGTACAGAATGTCCTTACTGACGACTATCCTCAGCAGGGCGTGATCTGACAGTACCGGCGTTCCCGAGTCACGCACCGTGGCTCTCAGAACGAACGTTTCCATCATAATCGACGCTGTAGCAAGCACAGCACACGTAGGCTACGTGATACGAACAGCAATTCATAATATCCACACTGCATAGACGGATCAGAGAAAAACAGTACATTACAGCTATGCAGAGATTCATTTACTTTTGTGCAAGGGCAGCGGAAGACTGTGCACAGTTTCACCAAAATCGAATAAAAATTGAAGCCGTAGGAGCGACCACAGACGGACAGACAGACGCAGGCGTTTTTACAATGATTCTGCAATCTGTCCTATATGCTTTGCTAATACAATCGGACAGACAACGATAATCGCAGTTGTAATAAATCCATATATTCAGCTAAACGGGGAATATGGGGGTTACAGAAAATAAAACTAGAGTTAAATACTGCGTACTTTATGGACTTCGTGAGGGGGTCAGCAGTTTTGTTCAGGGGGTTAACCCCTCACTGACCCCTGGGCAAACACAGCCCTGCATTTGCTTGGCATCTGTGGACAACAAATGAGATAGTAAGTGAGACGAAGGGCGTTTACGAGGCGACACAAATAAACCGAACTGAAATGAACTGAAGTGTACTGACGTATTCCAGTTCGGTTCATTTGTGTAGCTTCGTACACGCCTGAAAAACCTGCCTAAATCGGCGGCAACAAGCACAGCTCCGGTCTCCGGTATCACGATGAATGTAGGTCGCCTTGCCCAGTCGTCCTCTGACCCCCAGTGACCCGACCCAGTTACGGACAGGTGATAGGTCAGATTTGCGTTGACCCCGGCGTCCAGATCACGTGCGCGCAGCGTAGCCAATACGTGACCTCGAGGCGCCTGATTGGACACGGCCAGCGTCTCGTTGCCTAGCGACGGCCACGTAAATACGGGACTGTTGTCGTTCAAATCTCCAACCTGGTACACAATATTACACGCACAGTGATATGTGTGCATTTATTTACGCACCGGTCAACAAATCAATGCGCGTGTCTGTCTACTACTCACTAGTACTCAGGCTGGGACATTAGTTCATTAAAACACAGATTTTAGTTTTGAAAATAAACCTAACGGAAGTCCAAATTTTAGGGGTTTTTATTTCATGTGCAATTTAAATAACAGATCGTGATTGATTTCATATTCTGATCGTGATTTATTAGTTGTGCTACAATTTATGGAAAACGAAAGGATATTTTCCTGGATAGTAATTTAATTCTATGTCCATGTAGTCTTCCTTGCAAAGACCCATAACCCAAGAAAAACCTTTAGTACCCTAAAACATTTAAACTTTTTTTTCTAAAAACCTCAGGTTTCCGGTCGTGATAACAAGCTCACTGAAAAAAAACGCAACAGCTGTTACAGTCAGACCTCGATCTGTACGTGGGCGGAAGCAGACAGCGTCGGCTGGTTGGTCGACCGTGCTATCACCACAAGATTATACATTGACTGACGCTCTCGATCCAGCACTTCACGCGTACTGATGACCCCTGTGACCTTGTCAAGGTCAAACAGTCCGAACGTGTCGTAGCGTCGGTCCAGCAAGTAAGTAAGCTCGTTGTGCGGTGGAAGATCTCGGTCTCGTGCTAACGCCGTGCCAACCTGCGTCCGTCAACAGCTAACGAAACTAAATCTTCTACGAATGTACACACCAGCACTGAAAAAATCTAAGTTTTGGGGAGAAAAGTTTAAGGTTTTATGTTTTTAATTTTTTTAGGCTTTTAAGTTCTTATGGGTTTTTTTTTAAGTTTTTAATCACGATTAAAATATGAAATTAATTACATGTCACTTGTAATAGAAATTACACAACAAGTAAAAAGTTACAGGACTTCTGGTGTTTTAAAGTTTTTTTAAACTGAAAAACCTAGGTTTTTCGAACTAATTTTCCAGCCCTGAACTGTATACATGCATGGGGCAAGCGTACACGTTCTACATAATATCAGCTTTCACTGGTAGCAACTGACTTAACTATACTAGTAGTTGTTGTCTTTCATAAACTACAGCAAAGTCGAAAAAAATGACAATGATGCAGTCCTACTTAAGTATCTTTCATGTCTGCATGACAAATGCATACAGCAAGTAGTATAAACACATGAACGAAAACGTCGATAGTACACACGAAACATGAACGCGTCATATGATTTATCTGGACAGGCAGTGGGCGACTTCACTTTTTGACTTGACTTAAGTCTAGCCGACTTGACTTAAGTCAAGTCGGTTCACTTCGGTCTAAGTACCTACTTAGACCAGAGTTTTGCACGTAAGACTTTCGCTCAGCGAAATCACTTTACTTTTGGGCTTAAGTAGGTACTTAGACCGAACTTTCGCTCAGCGAATTGGCTCAGTTCAGAAAGTCAAGTCAAAAAGTCACCCATTGACTGACAACGGAGTTTTTGTACAGTTGTAACGAGTTTTGTTGTCTGTTGTTTGATCGCGAGGCTTACAAAGTGCACACTGCAAAACTAGCATAAGCAGTACAAAACTACAAACTTGACGACATGCTCCGTGTGAAATTGCAAACGCTCATCCAGGATTTTATTAGAATTTTAATCAATAAAAAAATTAATGGAACGACTTAATTAATTTCCGCAGGCCAGTAGCAGGTATAACGGTGAGAAAGGCTGACCTCAGTTCCAGGCGGCTGGTTCTCGGCAACGCGCAGTCGAAATCTCGGCGCTGCAAACTCAGGTCCGTTATCATCCACGTCCAAAATGGCCAGATGAAGTCTCGTACTCGATGACCTTGGCGGTTGACCTCTGTCAGTGGCAGTGAGGTAGATATTCAGCTCGGAGACGAGCTCGCGGTCAAGTGACACTGTCGCACGTACCACGCCACTCTCTCTGTCGACCGACACGAACCTCTCCACTTCCTGGTTGACGGCGTAGTCGATACGACCGTTGTCACCGACGTCAAGGTCACTGGCTGTGACGCGAAACAGCACAGCTCCTTGCTGGTTGTTTTCCTCGATGGTGGATTCGTAGCTGTCAGCTTCAAACGTCGGCGTGTGGTCGTTGTCGTCGGTCACCTGGCAGACAATCAATCAGTCAGTCGATCCAGTCTATAACACTCTGACATTGCAGATTGTCACGGGTCTGAATCGGAAGTAGCGTCGAGAATACTTGTACCACAATTAAAATCTGATAATCTTTGTTCAAGCTATAAATCAGTAATGCCGTTTCTGAGACACCGTTGACTCCAAACAGACCTGAGCAGCTATCGCGAGATGCAGATGAAGTAGAACTGTATAGCAGCCTACGACTGACGTAAATCCGATAGGCCTATTGCTGCTGCTGCTGCTGCTGCTACGGTCAATATAATGGCTAGAAAAACCTATGTTGTGGAAAGTTTTTTTTGGTTTTTATGTTTTTAAAGATTTTTTTGGGAAGGGAGGCTGAGTTTTAATGTATAAAAACACCGGACACAAAATGACGACGCATGAAGAACATTCTGTAGATTATTTTCCAGGTCGTTGTCTACAAATCAATAGTATGGCAAATCGCAAAAATTACGATTAAAATACGAAATTAAGTATGATGTGTAATGTAAACTGCACAACAAATAGAAAACTAAAAAAAACTCAAATTTGATTAATTAATTATTTTTTCGAAACAATTTTCCAGCCCTGATTCGAATACCTGAACGTTGAGTGGAACGACTGACGTGAGAGGTGAGGTGCCGAAGTCCCGACATGAGATTGACAGCTGGTATTGTAGTTGTAGTTGTACGTTGTAGTAGTAGTAGTAGTTGTAGTAGTATTGACAGCTGGTACTCGTCGCGAGTTTCGCGATCGAGACGACGTGACGTCACCAGCTTCAGTTCTGACGTGTAGACCTGCTGCAGAGCAAAGTTCCTGTCATCGACCGAGCAGATGAATCGTCCGTTGTCGCCGCATAGCGTGTCTTGTGCGTCCGTCCGTCCGTCCGTCTGTCTGTCGTCTGTCCGTCCGTTGTCGCCGCTGTCGGCGTCAACCACTGACAGATGAGCGACGAACGTTCCAACGTCAGAGTTCTCACGAACCTAGCGGTGCAGCATGCATACATACCGTCACACCGATCACGAGCTTTGTCTATAAAACACGATCGCGTGGTGGTCACTCATTGGACTTGCGGTGCGTCGTGCATACATACCACTACTCCAACTAGATTCAGTATGCTTTCAACGTGTAAACCAAAAGGCCTACTCTTTTAGTTTCGCTGTAACAAATTCACAAGAACTCAGTTGGCTTAGTAAAAGAGTAAAAAGTGAATTTACACAGCGAGTTGAGGCCGTATTCATTTAGAGTAAAATTAAAGTTAAAACCTCTAATGCACTGGTGTCAAACTAGCAGAGACAGAACAGGACTATTTGCAGAAACTCTCATCAAAGTAATCCAGTAAATCGGAAGTAGTAGGCTAAGTAAGTAAATAACTTATGGTATAGACCTCTGCGAAGTTGGATGAAGTGAGAGTGTTGACTTTGATGTGTGGTGAGTTGTCGTTGACGTCGCGCACTCTGACGATCACCGACGAGTGCGCAGGCAGCGAGTCCGGGCCTCGATCACTCTCTCCAACTCTCTGGAACAGTCTGGAACAGTCTGAAGCTCTTTGAAACTATCTGGAGCTCTCTGAAACTCTTCGGAACTTTCTGGAACAGTCTGAAACTGTCTGGAACACTGTGGAACTCTTGGAGCTCTCTGGAATTCGACAGAACTCTTTGGGACTGCCTGGAACAGTCGCTGGAACACACTGAAAGTCCACGGAACATTGTGCGGTCTGGTAGTACGTGAGTCCGGGCCTCGGTCACTGGCCGTCACCGACAGTAAATACACCGAACCAGTCTATACCGCACACAGAACAGCGCAGAAATGCAACATTTGTGAAAATAAATTATGACAAATCACGGCAAACGCCAAAATTCAATGTTTTCGTGAATTCCGCGCATTAGTGATTTTCGTCTAGCCCTGAGAATAATCTTAAGAAGTTATAAATAAGGCTAGACCTAAATTATGAATTTACGAAATTTACGGATACCGTGAACTGTTGGCGTTTGCCGTGACTTGTCGTGGTTTTTCACACGCGCTGCACTTTTGTGACTCTGTAAATTTCTGACGTCGAACATTGCAATTTGTAAATAAAACGACCCTATTAATCGTTACTACATTTCATTTTCAGCCGTAAATTTTGCGATTTTTTTTGAAAGTGTGCCCTGATTTATCCACTTTTTTAACCGTAATTTTCGTCTAGCCCTAGTTATAAAAAATATGTCGGCCCGGTGCCGACATACTGTGCGGCCGTCTGCAGAGAGACAGACAGACAAGACCCGTTATGCGGCCGCGTCATAAGTAAATCATGCGTTGAAGAAATTTTCCACTAGACAGCACCGATGCCTAAAAAGGAAGGACATGATAAAGAAACATTTCCATTAGCCTCGCTACTTACTGATAGGAAGTGCTCTTAAGTCTTAAGCGTGAGCCTGGCATCACTTTTGATCTTGAGGTAGCCTATCCAATCTTTCTTGCCTGGACTGATGGCAACGAAAGAACCAATTACTATCTGAGAGCACTTACCTCTATGAGAATGATGATGATGATTATGGTGATGACAGGAAGCTTCAAAAAGAGCTATGCTATATTATGCAATATGTCGTGCACAGTTCATTAAATTCAGACTTATTACGCCGAAAAGAGGCTGAAAAATCCTACTCGAAAAACGCTTATGAACATACTTATTCGTCTTATATCTATCCTGATCCCTAAACATTATTTCCGGAAGCAAAACAGGAAGAGGAGATTTTACAAGTCCGTTATTCGAACTTTGTGGGGGAAAATCGGATTTAAAAAGCAAGCCAAGCGATTCGTAATAAAGAAAACTGTATAAGCAAAAGTCACGAACTGGTCAGCTGTTGACTTATAGGAAGAACATCTGAAAAATAAAATCTTCAAAAAATCTTGTAGCGAAATTGCTAGGACGTTTTTGCAAATTGGGCCCAGCTGATATAAACGTGACGCTATAAAATTTATTTCGCCTCAGACGTAGCCAACAGAGATTAAAACAAATTTTAGCAACAAGACCCAAAAACAAGCAGAAATAAGAAAAAAACGAAAGAGAAGATTAGAAAATAAGTGTAAAATCTGACCTCGAAATCCAGATTGTTCTTGATGTAGATTTTGCCAGACTCTGCCTTAATGCCGAAGAGATGACCGTACTGTTCGGCCGTGTGCTGTGAAAACTCGTAGATAATACGAGCATTTTGTCCAACGTCTCTGTCCCGTGCCTTTAGTCGTAGTATCACCGTACCCACCGGTACATTTTCGCTGGCCCATACCTATAACATGTAAGTACCAAAGTTTGTAGCTATTAGGTCCGTCGCGTGGGAGCTCGTCTTCTTTGTCGGCGCTTTGGGCCGGCGAGGGGTAAACCCAATTGAGCTATAGCAGTCCAGCACCTTTAACGGACTGGGTCAGTATGCCAGCAGTTCTGACAACAGGGCCTATAATGCTACGCAGAACTCGCCGACTAGCAGCGGCCGTAACCATAGCCAGTACTCATTTTTCCTACCTACGGCCAGGCTTCAGACTATCTCCATTGATTGTCCCATCTGTATTTCTATTGTATGGTTGCGTTTGTCAACTTGGTATTAAAGAAAATAATGATGATGATGATGATGACGATCTCCAGTCAAAATACTGCGAGAACGTGATTTTGAGTATCTCCTCAGAGTATCAGTAGCATAATCGTCTAAGTTCTCACACACTGTGTGTGTGTATGTGTGTGTGTGTGAGAGAGAGAGAGAGAGAGAGAGTCTTTCTCAACAAGCGGCATGGCCTATGCTCGGTGTATTAACTGTCTTGTCTGTCTAAATCCATTCCATAATCCCCCATACGCACACAGCGTGTTTACGGCGCCTTCCCTTCCATTGAAAGTGAAAAAAAAAATAATAAAATGAGAAAATAATCATACGAGGAAGGGAATAGGTACCTAATGAAGAAACATGTCTGTTATATGGGTGCACGTATATATAGCGTATAACTTCACACATAAAGCGTCTAATGCGCGTATACGACTGACGCAGCTGGTTAAGTACGCCGATGCGTAAAGCTGTTCATACTTAAACCGATAATCTCATTCATGAACACAGTAAGCAGTGCTTTCAACGTAGCACAGGGAAGCAGACAATCGAGTTTTTCTAGGTCGTGGCGACACCAATCGAACATCTGCCGCACTAAAACCCAAGCTCCACTAGTTCGACTTGCTGCCGACTTGTTGGGCAACGAACTGTACGTGTCAAGATTTTGGTTTGTTGTAGACTTTCGATTTTTTTTGCAGATTTGTGTCGTGCAACTTGTTGTGGACTTGTCGTACAGCTTGTCGCAGAGCAAATCCGCGACAAGTCGAAATCAGCGGAGTTTGGGCTTAAACCGGCGCCCAGAATTTGTGATAATTGTGTGAGAGGTGTGCGACCCGGAGATGGAGTAGGTGATCCGCATAAATCCGCAGATCTGACTAAAACGCAAACAGCTTGTCGTGCGAAATCTTTTTACCATACTGTTTACGTTTAACTAATTGCACACGCAACTGCAAAGTAATGCTATGCACATTTTCCTTACTTTTAGCCAATAGTATTTTTCTACGTTTTAATCCAGCCACTAGTTGCAACGCATAACAAATATGCTTCAATCAGATTCTGCTGCGTATAATAATCCGCTGTATCTATGCATGAGAGGGACAAGTGGTGTATAATACGCAAAATGAATGCCGACACAGAAAAAAACGTATCACTTGGCATTGGACTATAAACATTCGGAGAGCACCAGCCGATGCCGAGAAGTTTCGCTTTCGGAACCGAATTATATCGCCAACAAAATCTAATTACTTGCACTTTTGTTCAGAGCTGGAAGATTAGTTTGAAAACGCTAGGTTTTTAGGGTTTTTTAAGAAAAAAATACGACAGAACGGTAACAGGGTGAATTGAGTTACGGCGCGTTAGAAATTGTGAGTGTTATTATTATTATTTTTTAATCCCTCGGTACTCAATTCCCGAGGGAAGAAAACTAAACAAGGTGTAAATGACTGCAACGGCGGACTACTCGGACGGAAAACTGCCTAAGAATGAGACCGCGTTTCCCCTTTGCAGAGCCACGGACAGCCTCTGAAACAAGAACTGGTTTCTCTGCTGTTCGCAGTGATATCGGCGATGCGTCTCCAGATCTCCTGCACCAGTTCTATTATTATTATGATTATTATCATTACTTTGAAGACACAAACGGTTACAGTAGGCGAGATAGTCGCTGGCTATTGCTATTGCACGGCGATGATCAAACTGAAATTTGAAACATAGCTGCGAATGGACAAGTCGATGCAGAATCGTCACTTTGTCGCAGCCGGAGACGTAGCAGATTCTCTGACCCTGATTACTGAGAAAGTTGTGAACAATCTTAACTGTAGCACTCACTCTCGTTTACTTCTCGTTCTACTGGCACACCCAGCGCGGTCGACAAAGGCGCCATGGCAAATGACACGAGTCTCGAATGATAATATGATACAGTTAAAGCGCTATATAAATTACTTACTTACTTACTTACTTACTTCACTGCTAAAAGGTTACTATTGTTTCGAGCTATAAGGTTGATTTGAAAACCCTAGGTTTTTAAGTTTTTAAGAAAAAAAGACAGAACCAAAAAAAATCTGCTCAACAGAAAACGACATGACAGGGTGAATTGGGTGTAAGATGTTTTCCTGGGTCTTAATTTTGTGCCCGGGCTTCTTTGTACACTAAAATCTACAAAACGTAAAAAAAACTGAAAACCTGAAAACTTTTTCCAAAAACCTATTTCTTCAGCTCTGCTACTGTAGCTATTATCAGTAGTATATTAGTATTGGTATTAGCCAGTAGGAGGTGTATTGGCGACCTCGTAGGAAGAGTTGTCGAACTGCGGGTTGTTATCGTTGGCGTCTTGGATGCTGATGTTGACTAGGACTGATCCAGTCTTGGGCGGATCTCCTCCGTCCACCGCCAACACCGTCACCAGGTACTTGTCCTCCAGTTCGCGGTCGAGGCGATCCCTCAAGACCAGCCTCAGGTCCGTTCCGCCGTCAGCTGTCGCCCGCGACGTCAGCTCGAACTTCCCGTCACGTGGCACGACGTCGTACCGGTAGATGGCGTTACGGCCGCTGTCCAGATCCGTCGCTGCCGGCACGGCGAGGGCGGTGCCTGGAGATAGGGGCGGGGTCAGTG
>Ga0209052_1000748_pt1 | contig 10894 bp, 5 predicted proteins | sample WorMetHEROISLAND_2_FD_187409 | JGI IMG/M metagenome (GOLD analysis project Ga0209052, IMG submission 187409) | Marine gutless worms symbiont microbial communities from Max Planck institute for Marine Microbiology, Germany - Olavius sp. 4 HERON... | ecosystem: Host-associated > Annelida >...
CATGCCCCTGCCCCACTCGGCGCTTCGCGCCTCGACCGATCGCCCCCTGAGAGTTTCATACTCCCCCCCTGAAACAAATGTCTGGACAAAGCCCTGGTTTTGTGTATCGAGTATGATGTCAGAGAACTTGGCTGTACAGAACTGATTGATGAATTTGCCCAGTTCAAGTGTCGGAGAAGGGATTTGCAAAGATTGAGTCATGCGTTACATGTATTTGTATTGAAAATCCCGTCTCTAGGATTGAGTTACACAACTTAGCAAATGTTAAGACTGATCGATATGTTGATCTGGTTCGATGATCGATCATCGATAAGTTAGCTCACTGTTCAACTTCATGTACCGATAGTTCTGCTGGAAGTTCATCAGTGCTTGCTGTTGCTGCTTCCCCTTTTCTTAGATGTCTTAAAGTCTCCTCCACCACTGATGTGAGTATTGTCTTGCTGGATCAGTTGAGTGACCATGACTTCTGCGACTTGTGTCGGTTTCCTCATTCCACAATTATTGTTTTAGGTTAATGTCTGAGTTTACTTATTTTTTACCTACAATAATAGGTGACGATCTGCAGCGCCATCTAACGAATCGCGACTGTTGCTTAGCAACGAAGTTTTTGGTAGTGTTGTTAGTGTTATAACATACCGTTTTACCATCGATAACTGTTGATCTAATCTTAATAAGTACATTAATGGCATCCAAAGTTTCAAAGAAGAAAGATCTTAGTGCAGCTGTTATTCGAGAGTCAGTTTATTTTTTCTGTATTTTAGAATTTAGATGTCGGATATGTCCAAGACCAAAAAAGAAGAACATCATAATAATGTGTCTTCCTGTTTCTGTTTCTGCTAGTAGTTGCCACGTCTTTTTCGCTACTTAGTACCGATCGAATAAATTTACGTTTGGTACGTAAATTTATTCGATCAGTAGCAAGTAGCGAAATCAGGGTATCCTAATATGGGCGTGCACCCAAAAGTCGAATACACGCTACATAGTTGTTCGCTGCAGATGCTTAGAACGGCAGAACTTCGACAGTCAGTATTTGAAGGTTTTCCATGTATTTCTGCACATCGTTCATTGTCCAGCTTGTCCAACAGTCCATCGGTTTTGTACATTACATTCTACGTGTCAGTTTTAAACATAAACTCAACTACGAATTGTGGAACTTATGTACTGAAGAACTTTCGTGCCCAGGAACAAAAGTTCCATACATGGAACTTTTGTTTCCTGGAACTTTCGTTCAGTTCAGTTCAGTTCAGTTCAGTACCATAATTTGTGTTCACCCAATTCTATTAGCAGGTAGCTATCATGAACATGATAGTTCATGCTAAGTAGTTCAGTTTTCAGGTGGCAACAGAAGCAGGATGATGATGATAAGTTACGAACGGCTGTTGGAAGTGAGTTTCAGGCTGTGGGACCGGACACAGAGAAGCTGCATGATTCGTATCATGGCAGTCGATAGCACGGAATTCTCAAGTCACGGCGTGAGCACGACCGTAGACATGAGTGACCAGATGCTGTTGACACTGGGATGCACATGTCTGTGAGGTACGACGGTGCAGTGCGACGAAGGCACTTGTTGACTAATGTACACAGCTTGAACAGGATACGTTGTCGTACTGGAAGCCAATGGAGGTCATTGTGCATGGTGCTGGCGATGTGGTCAAACTTCTGCTTGCCGGTGATAAGTCGTGCCGCTGCATTTATTACTGACTGAGGTGGGTGCAAGTGGACTTCACAGACGCCATAGAGGACACTGTTGCAATAGTCCACGCGACAGGAGATCAGGGCGTGCACTAGTGTCTTCGCAGCGTCGGTGGTCAGAGAGCGACGTAATGAGCGGAGCTGTCGAAGATGGTAGAAACAGCTTCCAGCAAGCTTCTTCACGTTGTGTGCGAAGCATCGGCTAAAGTAATCGTCCGGGTGTTTATTTTCGTTAGTTGTGCCGCAGTGCAGAGCCAGATAAACTGAGGTTTGTTTGTATTCAGTTTGAGACAATTTGATGACATCCGCTTATTTATATCGTCAATACCCGCCGTGATATATTTTATCTGTACAGTGCACTGACTGTCGCTGGTAGACTGTGCAGGTAGATGCTGGTGTCATCGGCGTACAGTTGGCCCAGTAGTCCATGTTGCGGTATAAATGTGAGCACGTTGGCAGTGTTTAGTACTAGTAACAACAGTGGGCCAAGTATGCTGTATTGTGGGACACCGCAGACAACAGCTGAGGTGGTAGATTGGTCTCCTCCGACGTGGACTGCCTGAGTCCTACCTGTGATAAATGATTCAATCCAGGACAGGACTGTACCGCTGATGCCAAATGACTTGTGCAGACGATCGAGCAAGATGTCATGGTCTACGGTGTCAAACGCAGCTGACATGTCTAACAGTCTAGCAGTGACTTTGCCATTATTAGCTGTTTGTAGAATGTCTAACACAATCTTGAGGATGGCAGTTTCAGTACGGTGATGTTTTCGGTAGGCAGATTGGGAGTCTGGAAGTAGTTTATGACTGCCAAGGAAAGCTACTTTTGACATGAAAGTCAGATTTGATATTGGTCAGTAGTTGTTTACGTCAGCTGAGTCAGCACCAACTTTCTTCAGCCGTGGCAGTATGCTGGCACGACGCTGGCTGACTGGAAGGCACTGGACTGTAAGCGACGAGTTACACAGATCAGTCAAATACGGCAACAATTCTGGCAGAAACTCCTTCATGGAAGTAGTCGGCAGCGGATCGAGGGCGCAGGACTTGTTGGAAATTTCGTTCCTTGGAACTTTCAGCCCCTGGAACTTTGGTTTCCAAGAGCGAAAGTAACATCAAACTTTCACTCCCTAACATTGATTATTGTTATGTATGATTTAGATTCCGTGCATAGGCCTATGTTGGCATCAGAATTTGATTGTTTACTTGCTGGCATAGGCAACGAGCAATATATTATTCTGGCACATTAACAATCCAGAGAACTGATGCACACAAAGCGCTGACGTATTCACATTTGAAGCATTTAGTGGAGTAAGGCGTTGATTAAAGTTACCTTGTTTCTCCATGTAACTGCGAGTTTGGCATTTGTGAATAACGGAACATCTTTTGATGCTATTGGTGAGCTTCAGACCTGATAAATAAGCAGGGCTGTTTTTTGGAAAAACCAAGTGAGTCTACTTGTAACTCTGTTCACGACTGTAAAGCAAGGAGATGACATTTATTGTTTGATTGTGCAGAACAATTTAAAGTGTTAAGCAGTAGTTCAAAAGTCATAAATATGTTTGTGTGTTGTTCACTGATATTACAGAGTTACTTCTGCAGTGTCAGCCTTCGCTGGCTTAGAAGCTCAAAGAAAGAAGAATATTGTCATCTGGCCAGAGTGGAATGAAGCTGACATAAGCTCAGAGAAATGGGTACGAGCCTGTGACTCTTGTTTGTTTGTCATAGCTGTCGTAGGTCATTTCAGGGATGGAAGTACATGGAAGAACCAAAGTCACCTGGGAGTGACTTTGGTTAGCCAATCTGACACCAGTAAAGTGACTTGAAGTCGACTTTTCATTAATTGCGGGAACAATGGAGTAGGCCTACCTGAGTTTGAATGAATGTGTAATGTTGCACGTCAACCAAGTTAACCAACAGTTTTGATAACTCACCGACAGCAAAGGTGATCATTATTCAACAATACCGCCTGTCTATTAGCAGACCGATGTAGTGCCAGATGAAGGAATTGATTTGTTTTCTTCTTCGCTAATTACGTAACTAGTACTTTAATAAATTCTATGGTTTTATGGTCTTGGAAAAATCTTGTGAGTGTGCATAATGCTATTTCGTTTGAAATTTCATGCGAAATCATATGAGTAGTGAATTGAGAATGTGTAAATTTTGATTATTTTGCATTGAAAGTCAGTTTAAGTTGACTTGTACAAATAAACTTCAAAAGTCACTTTTTGTGTACAAATTCAATTCGGGGTCTGTTGAGCTCAGAGGAATCGACCCTGCTCAATTTGCAATGCCCACTTTGTGGTTGACTCCCAAGTCTAAGTACATGCCTGCTTCTAATTTGCAAAAACAGCAAAAATCATAAAAAGGTGATATTATTCAGCAGCATATTGACACACAGTCAGTCTGATGCAGGCAATATCACCTTTTATGATTTTTGCTGTTTTTGATGTGTTAGTCCTTGAATGCCACCGTTAACAAGTGTATAAAATGCTGTTTTGTACATATATTAATGTTAGATGTGGCTCTGCTCAGTAATGTTGCTTACGTGTAATGTATCGTATGATCCGTATCAACTTTCAGGAACCCTGGGTCATGATCCCGTACTGGATCGCCATCAAAATCTGAGTGGTCGGTTCTTGGGCCACTCCACGCCCCTTCAAAACATTTCATCAAAATCCATTCATAACTTTGTGACTTATTTTGGGTACAAATGGACAGACCCAACAACATAGTCTCTGACGTTCTTCAGTGGATGTAGCAGGAGTTGTGAATTCTGGCATTTTCAGTGTTTTAACAGGCACTCATTTTGCATTCTGGTTGCTGGTTGCTGTTGCAATAACTTGCAAAGGAATCTGCCAGATCATCAGCTTGAGATGCATTGTTTAAAATTCATAGTTTGAGTATGCAGCAGCTATCATAGTTTTGGAGATTAGTTATTTCTAGTCTCAGCTGCCATTTCTGGTTGTTGGTCATTGTGGCAGCTTCTATTCTCATTTCCAGTTGTTGTTTCTGCACGACGAAACATCGTTCAGAACATTGTGTTTTAGCTCACTGTAAGTTGATAAGTTCATGGCTGTGAAGAAACAAATTTGTTGTCTATTTTCTAATGAAACATGTACACTTTTTACTTACAGATGTGTATTAAAGTTCAAGTGTAATACCAGGATTATTGTTTTGAAGGTTAATTTTAAAATATTTGTTATAGGATGCTGCTTCTCATATGAAAGGCAAAGAGAAGGAGAAAGGGGCCAAAGGTGCAGTGCCGGTAAGTTTGTTTACTGTGAAATGTTTTGAGGTGGGCAGGTTGATGAAATGTCAACACTCAACAAATTAGTAATTAAAGGAACTTGTAATTTGATGAATTCTTAGTGTTTATGTGTTATTGTGATGTTTTGATTTTGTTGTTGCTTGGTCTGTTGGGCATTTGTTTTGTTTTTGTATTATTTTGTGTTGTCAAACATGCACCACAAGTCAAACTGTTAAAACAGGCCTACATACTTTTGTCTGTATCTTTGATAGAATTGACTTCTGTTTCAAGTTTTTTTCACTGGTGCGCTTGTAAGACATTTTGCAGGAAAGCAGTTATTTCAAAATTATGTTGTTGCTGATGTTAGTGAATTGATGTGCATTATTTCAGTGTTTTGGTGTATTTAAAAAAAATTAGTTTTTGTGTCATAGATATGTTTTACTTTTTCAGTTTCATTGAAAACATTTTGGTTGGTTTTAGTTTATGTGCTAGATTAAACTGGCAGCTAGCCTGCCTGTTTTCCAGTGCAAATCATTTATTGTATCATATCGTATATGTAGTATCTTGGTGAGCATGGAATGGCTGTGATTGTTTTGTGCTGCAGGCGTCTGGTAGTCAGGTACGTCAATTGTCAAAATACATACCACATTTCATGTTTGTTGCATTTTGTGCACAACCGCTTTCACGCTAGATGAGCCAATAGTAGCAAAATAACGAATTTTTAGGGGGTACCCCTCTTTGATGCCCACGTTCGAGGGGAACCTCCTCACCCAGTGGCACCAAATTTCCTCATAAGAAACTAGAGACTCTGTGCTATCATATGGTGAAAACCCGGAGTCTCTATCTCACCTGGGCTTGAATTGGTACTGTGTCATGACAGACAGACAGACAGAGAGACATACGGACAGACAGACAAAATTCCCGTAGCTAATACGCGCTCAGCAGTACCTGCCGGTACAGCTGTCGTGCGTAAAAATCGTAACTTACATATGACTGACTACACTGTGTACTGTAATAGGTATTTTGTCTCTCTGCAGATATCTACTTTCTACTTCTATCCTCTTCTACTTACTTCAGTAGTTTTTGTAGGTATATTCTACTTTCTGGAAAGTAGAAAGCTTTACAAATGCTTCTATTCTACAGAAAGTAGAATGTTAGGCAAATACTTCTAGTTTCTGGGGAGTACCAAAGTCGTCTGCTTTTGACAACACTCTGTTTATTAGGAGTCAAACACTTGTCCATATCTTTGTTATGCGTTGACAGCTCTTGAATACTTTTTCACTGGGCCACTTGGGCGGACATTTTGAATAAATCAGTTAAGATTTTACCACACTTGAGGTCCGTGATTACACTACTTTGTGGTGGAGAAATGATTCGTGTGACAAAATTCTGTGCTATTTAGCGTGTTACAATGATTGCGTTCGTCGCTAATCTTTTTGGCTGATTACCACCTTACCAACAATCAATGTTCGCATTCTTTTCGGTGTGTGCGCTGTTGGTCTGCAATTGTTGTGCTTTCGGCCAGGAAGGATATTTTGCCAGACTTGTTTCGGTTTGTCAAAGTGATTGACAGTTTTTACACTTTTGCTCTATCTCATGCACAGCGTTGAAACTGGAAAAGATCCTAAGTACGATGACGCCGATTGGTATCGTGTTTAGTTGCATAGGCCGGCCAATGTGATGGCTGTTGATTGGCTGTGTTCTTAGATCATTCCGTACTTTGATGACCCCGAGGGCAAGTGCGAGCTGCCAGCTTCACTGACAGCTGCTGAATGGAGACGTCCACAGGAATTTATTGTCACTAATTTCGAGAAGGTTTCTGTAATTATATTGCTCAGACATTAGACGTTATGTTGGGCATTTGCATTTTGCATACTGGACTGGTTCAACACTTACATGCTTGTCTGTCTGTTTTTTTCATGTTGTGCGTATTTGAAATGTTGCATGTAGGGCAGCACCCACCACATAGAAATGATTAACATAGTAGATACTGCAAATATTCATTCCACAGTGCCACAGTGTCAGTAGTGCAGTTATATACACGACATTTCTGTTGCACTGAGCATAAAAGGTATTTTACAGTGCCAAGTAATGTTCACTGGTAGTTGCAGTGCTTGGGAGGCTTGAAAATATGTGTGTCTGATATACTTGGAGGTTAGCATAGCCCCAGAAGTATTCAAGGTACTTTTCGTACCTGATGCAAGGTGCTCAAAATGTGTTTTTGATGCTGAAAAAGTTTTTTGACACAATACATTGGATTCACAAATTTTTACACAGTTTGTTTTATATTGCATATCTTAGTAAAATGTAAACACATTTCGCAAGTCGTAGGAGTTTGTTGCAGGTGGGCTGTGACGTGCGTGTAAACTGTGAAACTTGCCTCAGTCTTGTGGTGTGTTCTGTTTGTGCGTCGTGTTGATTGATGCTTAGATGCCGGTTGTTGTTGATGCTGATGGTTACAACTCATTTGATTTGGTCTCAGCCAGCGAAGCTGCACTTGACAGTGAGGTCAGTTCACTCACCACTAGAACCTCTTCTCACATAACTCGTATTATGTTTTTGGTTACTATTTTACTTGCATGAATTCTGTGCTTTGATAGCCTATATAGTGAAGTTTTTATCTGTGGTTCAACATTAAATGGAACCAATTGAAGCTATTCTTGTTGGACATGTGCATGTTGTTTCAGTGTAAGATTCACTCCATTTCTGTGTGATATGCTCGTCGGCATAGTTATAGTCAACATTTATAAACATTTTTTATGTTTTTTTAAATTAAAAGTGGGTTTTAATTTTTCTTTTATTTGTCCAACATATTTAGTGCGAAAATGATGGTGATTTAAAATATTTATATACAACATGAATTATTACTAACATTATTTTGTATTTGGTCACATGGCGTTGCTGGTCTGTGTATGAACTGTTGCTGTGGTTGTTACTGTCGTGTCACAGTTAATGCGCATGATAACGAGCCAGATCTATGCTCTGTGGAACCTCAGTGAACTCAAGCCAGCAGATGCGCTGTCCACACCAGTGCCGTTGGATCCCAGCAACCTCCACGAGTCAATGCTCACACATTCATGGCGGCCGTGGGAGCATATCTACGCACTGGGCAAGACGCCGGGCAAAGGCGGAGCTGCAATCAACCAACCACAGTACAACGTCTACGGCAAATATGTCGTCAAACTCTTCTTCCTTGTGCGTTTGTTTGTCTGCTGCATTTATTTACTTATGACATGGTTTAAACACGTTAGGTGAGTAATTCACGGTAACAGAGCAGAATCACAAGAATTGCATTGTTTAAGTCAGAATGTTGTACACATTGCAGTGAGCTAGTTCTAATGTCGCTGTTATCATGCTATGCATTGCCTGCAAGTGCATTGCCTGCTGTGGCTGTTCTGTCTCTGTCTGTCTATCTGAGCCTTACCTTTACCTTTACCTTTTCTTCGGGGAGGCCGTCTCCAGCCAACGCTGAGACCATGTCTATCTGAGCTTCTTGAACCAAACTACTCTCACCACCACTCACCGCTGCTACTGATAGGTGCTCAAATCTTAACGAGCTTGTAAATGATAGTTAATAATAGTTAGTACTTGGATGAGTGACAGTCAGCAGATGGGTAAACCATCTCAGTATGTAACCAACCAACCACGTCAACTCAGCCTGGCCATCCCTCGGTGGTAAACAATGAGTACCAGTGAAAGCTGGGAAGTAAATCGGCACACTGCACGATGCACTAGCCGCGTATCTATGGTCTGGCAGTGTAAACTTGTGTCTGGCTGAGAGCTAAGCAGACACAGATCAGCGCCAGCCCTATGGATTTTATGGCTCAGAAAGAACTTTCACACTTTGCACCCCCATCAACATGATGCAAGCTAGGATCAGGGAATCTTCATTCTTCACCATCAGCTCCGGGAAAGACTGCTACCAGGATCTGTATAGGCTTTCCAGAAATTCGAATAATGTCGGTGGTCACCCCAAACGAGGGAGTTAAATGAGATGGGGTAGGGAAAATTGGCGATTTTTAACCAACAAGTCACCGTATCTCAGAAACAGTGCAAGGTAGGGCCAAGGTTACTATTGGTCACTAATAGGAAGTCCAATAAGTGCTTTTGATTGTTACCAAAATCAACGACGACCTTGGATGGCTTTGAATGGCCGTATCGCACTCTATTGCACAAATGTTGCATCTTTCGGGGCTCCCCACGGAGATTTGAAAGAAAACAGACCCGTATTATCAGCAGCAAAAAGGGAACCCAGGGACTTTACTTTCAGGCAATATAAGGATCATGCGGATATTCATGGGGGTTTCGTGGCGAGCGGGCCTCAAATGCCAGTGGGGTCGTCAGAACCAGTGATTTTTAATAATTTTAGTTGCCATATTTCCTGAACCTTTACAGTTAAGACCATCGTTATTATGCGGCGTCATTAAGTGACTTATTGGCTTTCTGGTGACTCTAAAATGCTTGACCTTGAATGACTTTGAGATGCCACTTTATGCTAAAATCTGTTTTCAATATCGGGTTGACTAGAAATTTCGTGTAAATTTCTCGCCACTTGGCTGAGTTATGAAAGGAAGAAGATGAATGCCTTTATATAAAACACTGTGTAGTTTGTGTTGGTATACTGTTTATGTTGATAATTGTGAAGGTTCTTTATAGAAAGGACACGTCAGACTACTTTGGTTGTTGTTCTTGTAGCCTCTCATGCATCTGTTGCCATGCACATTTGCTAAAGATCTCACGTAACACGTAACGTAACGTAAGTCAAAAAGCCAAATTCCCGTGAGTAGCACTATGATGAGACGAAAGCACGAAGCTGACGCTATTCTCTGTGTGATAGCCGAGCTTCTTGTTATGCATTTAATGAAGTAGCTGTGTGTTATGAGCCAGCATACAGACTGTTTGTAGCTGACTCAGTGTACTGTGCTGTGCAGGGCTGTTGGCGTAAAGTAGTTATTGATGATTTGATGCCATTTGATCACGATGGCAATCTGCTGCTACCAGCGACGTCGATGCCTCATGAGCTGTGGCCAATGCTACTTACAAAAGCTCTGCTCAAAGTTGCTGCACTCGAGTCCGTGATATTTTACACTTCTGTAGTCTGTACTGTGTCTGCATTATGCAAAGCGTCTGTTTTTTTTACCAGAGTTGATGTAGAGCTTTGTCTTCTTAAATTGCCTGTTTGCCAGTAATAACCATAGTTCTCTTCTAGCTTTGATTTCTGCTTCATGAAAGTTGTTTATTGCTTTTAACACTGACATTTTTTTCATAATTACATACGTTGTCATTAACATTAGCAAACGTTTGATGGAAGTATCATGTTAAATACGTTTGGCCTTTTTGTTATGCATACAGTGTTGCTATAACTGACCATTATCAGCTGTTTTTCTGAAAGTGGTTTGTCATATAAAACATGTTTTAAATATTACCACGCTTTATAATTATAAGTTGTTTTGTCAGTCTTGCAATGTAGCCACAAGACATCAGGTTGTGTGCGTTGATGTTTTGTTTCAGTTACATATTAATTAGTAAATTAGTTAAGTATGTAAAACGTCACCAAATTACGGGACCCTGTTCATAATTTTGAAAGCTTATGATGAAAGGTGAGGTATGCAGTGCTGTAGAGAAAGCCCATGACTCATTTGGCTGATGCTAGTAAGTAAGTTGTAATGTCCTCGTGCTGGGGTACTACGGCGTTGAGGTGCATCCTCCGGGTGGCGGGTGGAGGAAGCCCTTCTTGAGGTGACTCTGAAGGGTTGTGCCGAATAATACAGAATAATGCACCGCGGACCAACAGTACCCAGCAGCTACTTCTGTGAGTTAGCTTAAAAAGGCTGATCTCTCAGCCAGCTCAGGGTGCTGATTTGAGATCATGCCTTGCTGGGGTTCATTGGGATCTCACAGATACCCACGGGTGATTGCTTGGTCGTTGCCCACCTGGTCTGTGGTCTGGTCG
>Ga0209052_1000749_pt1 | contig 10886 bp, 11 predicted proteins | sample WorMetHEROISLAND_2_FD_187409 | JGI IMG/M metagenome (GOLD analysis project Ga0209052, IMG submission 187409) | Marine gutless worms symbiont microbial communities from Max Planck institute for Marine Microbiology, Germany - Olavius sp. 4 HERON... | ecosystem: Host-associated > Annelida >...
TAGTTATCACTGGCCGTGCCCTGCCTGCCGCAACATGCACGCACGCACACTACTCACCTGTGTGAACGACACACGCCGGTGCGCGGCGTCATCAAAGGGTCACTTGCTGGTCGCCCCTAGTCGGCCAGCGCCGCCGGCGATTACGTAATTCTACAGTTCTACTCGCCTTCTTTGTGCCGCCGCCGCACACTCGCTGTATAACCATCGCCAGCCTCGCATGCAAAATAAATGGGCGGTCTTAACAACCCTAGTTTAGAGATATCCACCTTACTATCACATTAGGCCTACTGCTAGCGTTCTACAGCAGTTGAAACGACGTCACTATAGCATAGGCATAGGTCCATTGCACGGCCGCGATTATGACGTCACAACGGTAACGGTAACCGGTTTCCAAGAAACGGTTACCGGTTTTGATGTACTACCGTTTTAACATCCTTACTTGCTTACTTATTTACTGACTTATACCACCGCTGGATAGGCCTATAAGCAAAGTGTATGTGGCGCTTGTTAAGCAAAGATGAAGCACTACTTGTATGTAGGGCTCATTAAGTTACGCACACATTTTTACATGATGTTTACTGTAACAGCAATTTTTGGATGGGGAACGAAAGTTCCATGACATTTTCGTTCCCGGGAATGAAAGTACCATGTCACTTTCGCTCCCAGAAGCGAATATTCCGGATAGCGAAAGTTCCGGGAGACGAATGTTCCAGGGAACAAAAGTTCCATTTCTGGAGCTTTCTCTCCTGGGAGCGAAAGTACCTGGGAACGAAAGATCCAGTTACCCAACACAATAAGCGGTCAGTACAATTTTGCAGACCCTTCCCAGGATCCCACCCCTTTTATCTAACTAGAGGATCCGGGGAGCACTGCATAAATTTTTAATGAATTGTTTAGAACTGCATAAAAGCTGAGGACCGAAGGACCAAAAATTGAGGCCAAAATTAGCTGAAAGCAAGTGTAGGGTTTTTGTAGATGTGGCAGCAAGCTCTCTTCCCATCTTCTAGAGGACCGAGGAGTGCTGTAAGCTTCCCAGCATGGTCTGGGACAAAAAGCATGAGCTGTGCATGGGCAGCAGTTAGCAAATCTCAGTGATTGAGTTTTATTTTCACTGACAGTCAGTGCCTGAATCAGGGCCCCCTAAAAATCAGGAGCCCTAGGCTGCTGCCTCGTTAGTCTAGTGCTTAATCTGGCCTTAAGGTTAAGGTTAGGATTATGTACAGAAATACTAATGTTGTAAACTAGCGTGCTTTCTACTAATGCTTAAAAAGTTGCAATGGATTGGTAATATTATTGTTTCATCTACAGTGCTTCTGATCTTCCCCACAAGATCTTGACCAATGATTAGGTTAAGTTTCGCTAGTAGTTATTATTTTCTGATAGATACAGCCTTCCAAAGTAATTGCCTTTCAGTTAAGTTATGCAAGGAATTACTGTTTTTTGTTGCTTTTAATTCACTTTGCAAGATCTGTTTAGTGACAACACATGTCAGTTATATTAGTTATGGGGGAACTGTCCCGCATTTTCATCTGCTTCTTAATCCTGCTCCCACAGCAACTTTAATTGACTTCTAATTTATGAGAACCTATGATGTGCTGTTTTTCAGGATATGTTGGAAAGAGCACGGCAGAGGCGAGAAGTTTTGAAAACTCGCTTGAAAGAAGTATCTGCTGTGACGGGAAGGAAGAGGAATGTTGAAACTGTGGATGATAATGAGAACATTGGTGAACATGAGAGTGGAGACAGTAGTGCTGATGAAGGTAAACGTACAGTGGCATGAAGGTGAACTGAATTATCAGATAAAATGTCTGCAGTAAGTAGGCTTGTTATCCAGACTAGGATGCCTATAATAAAAGTTTACTTCTGATGTTAATTTTTTGATATGATTTTAGAAACTCCATTCTTAGGCAAAATTGCTCTACTGCACGTGATTTCACGTAAACTATCCATTTCTCTGTAGCGTTGTCTGTCATCTGTCACACTTGTGCACCCTGCTTAAACCGTTTGATGGATATACATGCCATTTGGCAGGTACAGTTGTGGGGTCCATTGACACATTGTGTTAGATGGGGGTCCATTATCCTCCAATGGAAGGGGAGATTTGGGGGTTGAACCCCCAGCCAAAACTTGCAATTGCCCACTTATGATTCTCCAGAGGGCAGCACCAATGAGCGATTTCACATTTTATCGAATTTTTGGTCACTTGTTGTTACTGCACCTCAATGTCCAAAGTGTGTGCCATTCACAGTTGGAATAATTGGTGATTTGATGTTTTTTTGTAACCTTTCAGTAATGTAAGTCAGTTCTTAAAGTTTAGGGTTAGAAGTGAAAAAATACAGTACACCAAGTCAACATTGCCATGTCAAAAATCTGCTATTTATGGGCGTGGCTCTCATCTCCATTTCCATGTCTTAAACTAGCAGTGAGCACTGAGCATATGCCCCATGTTATGAAGACCACATCTGTTCCATAATCTGTTACCTTCCAAGATTTTACATCAATAGAAAATTATATTGGTACTGCTTAGTAAGTTGGTACCTGAAACATGCGAGTGCCTTACGTGCTCATAGTTGATATCTTGCATCGAAGTGAACATGACCAGGATTTGAACCCACAAGTATGCTTCTGTTGGCCTATAATTTATAGTTAAACTGTGTTTGCAGATTCACCAAGTAAACGACCATGCCGAGACTCACCTGTGACAGTTTCCAAAGGTATTCAAAAGGATGCACGTTGAGACTTTGGATGTGTTTTGTGTCATTCTCCATAATTGTCTCAATGTCTAATCATGTAATTGTTGAATGATGTTAGTGGGCAAAATGATAATAAGTAAATAGATAAATAAATAAAGTAAGAAACAAAGAAAAGTCTTTTGATGGATCTTAAACTGTTTCAATGCAATTAAACTTTTTTGCCATGATCTTTAGCCTTCAGACTTTCGTTTCTGTCATTATAGAGTTTTACAGTATGAGTGGTCACAGTCAGCAAATTTAGCGTGTTAATCGTGTAAGCTGTGGTACCATGGTGTAATATCTGGAGCGAATTATAAATAAGATAATCTTAAATGTAGTAGATGTGATGTGTGGTTATGTTGTATGTCGTGTGCATTTGAATCTAATGCTGTACTTTGCGTACTTTGGGAGTTTATGCTATGCTGTTACATTGTTTATGTCACTAAATGGCGTATTTGTGCTGATGTGCCATTAAGAAACTACTCACTTACTCACTGTTACATTGTAGATGAGAATAAGCAGCAACTGCAGCCTCGACAGAATCGCTTAGCCGCACTGGCGGAGAATGTCCGAGCATGGGAAGACGACCTTAGACATTCACAGATAAAGTAAGATTGTTCTCTCATATCAGGTATTATCAGTCAGTTAATAGCCTAGGGCATGGGTCTGACTCAGTTGTTGAGTTGTGTCAGCTGTTAGAGGTTGACATTAATTTCCAGTGATTGGTGACTGTTACCACTGTGTTATCTACTCTTGTATTTGCCAGCATATGTGGTGTGTTGTTAACAAAGTAAGCTGTCAGTAATTGTTATGGTGCTATATTTGTAGTTTGTCATATTTAAATGTGGCTGTGGTGCTATACCAGTGAAACAAGCACTACAGCGGAGAACAGATTTCCAAGCAGTGTTGATGATGATGGCAATTCTCAGCCTGGTTCGAGTGGAAATCGTCGTCTGAGTGACATTAACGAGCCGACCAAGCAGTCCGTTGCAGCTCGACTTGCTACGTGGAAGAAGAGGACTGCAGCCGTGGAGAATGCATCCACTCCAAGCCTCCAGCACTTTGGATCAAGAGACAAGCTGCACACAATCAGTGAAGTGGGAGGTGAACGCAGGCAGCTGTTGAGTGACAAGGCTCGTCCCGTTGACACTGAGATCCGCAGTAACACATCTTCACGTGCTCCTGTTAAACCTGTTTCCAGTGGAAAGGCTTCCGACTCAGTCCCAGCTACAGACAACGGCGGTGGTAAAACATCATTTCCACCGCTGAAAGATGGTGAAGTTCGCCAGCGAACACTGCCACGCAGCAAGAAGCAAGAAGCTGTGCAACCCTCGTGGAAGAAGCTTGGTCCAGCCACGTTTGAAATCCAGCAGAAATTGACGGCAATGTGTGAAAACTGGAAAAAGAACGAGATTGCGGCGAAGTCACGGATAGACCGTGCAGAAGATTTGGCAGTAGTGGAAAACCGCTGGAGAAATGGAATTTTGGCCGACGAACAGAAAGATGCAGTTGCTGCTGCTGTGCCGTTGACAGACTCCACAATTGCTTCTCATATTCAGGTAGATTAGTTGATTTTGTATAATTGGATTTTTGTGATGATATTGAATATATTTGTTGCTTACATAACTGCATTTCTACATTTGTATACATAAGTGTAGTTTTAACACGTCATCATACTGTTAAAAGTACGCATCATTTTTTGTCTTCATTGATATGAGTATCAAATGATGATGCTGGCTATGAGTGTTCTCTCACTTTAATCCGTGTTTCATTTTAAACTTTTTTTACTATTATCTCTGAAATGACTTATAACGTGATTTGATGTTTTTTTGTAACCTTTCAATTGTACATTACTTCTTGTAAAGAAAGTACTCACTCACTCACCATTGTTTGTTCTGTTTTATGTTCATTGTCTAATTTGTTTGTTTACTTGGTCTGATAGATGCATTACTAAAGTTTTTTTTGGTATTTTGACTTCAATCACTGGTTGTTGTTGCTTCAATGTCATGCCAGGAAGGGAATTAAGCATATAAAAAATCCTGGTTAAGCAGTACCGCAGTGTCCAGGTGTTTCCTTGGAGCCACTTGCTATTAAGCTGTGAAAGTTCCTGTAAAGATAAGCACTTGTAAGAGAGTTGCCTATGATGACAAGTTTGACTGCATGGACACATGCTATAATTTGTAGTGGCAAATGTTATGCAGGTAGTAGCTAGTGTGAGTTCAACGCCACCTCCACCTGCACCTCCACTTCCTGCATCCTGGAACAAGTCACGCCTGGATGGCTCGCGTCCGTCACGGATGTCTGCTAGCAGTGTTAATGGTCGCTCAATTCCAAGCACTTCCATGACATCGTCAACTGCAAGGAGTTCTGCTGTTGTTACGCAGTTTGCCAGTGGTATGTACGTGCAATGCTCAGAATAATCGTACTACTAGATTAAGATTGATAATAGTTAGAACAGTTTGACAAGACAGTAAAAGTTACTTTAGGTTCCATTAGTTAATATTTGGCAAAGTGGTACAGCATAAAATTCAATGCTTGATTTTTGCTAGTCAACAACGTAATGTATCAAACTGAATTTCCAACACTGAAGAACATTGTTCTTAACAGCTAATGAAAAATGATAAACAGATGCTTTCACAGCTTCCAACCCTTTTCAGGACAATTTGTACCATTTGTTCAGTATCCAAAACCACTTTCCTGGAATGTCTGAATCCGCATTTTGTCGTTGTAGGATATTTTACTCATACCCAAATTTGTAATCCTAACTACGATTATGGCTTAAAATATTGAACAGTTTATTAATTTTTTTCAAAGTAAACCAAATAAATATGCCTGCTTCACAATGACATCACTACAAAGGCAGTATTGGTCACTCGATTACCTTAATAATAAAATCAGCCTTTTGTACAGTCTGTGCAGTTGCAAAATTCGTTCCTGAAGTTTTTGTTTCCATCAATTTGGCGTGCATCGAAGAAAATACAGCATGACGCAGCACACTTTTGCACAATTGTCTTCTAAACAAATTTGCAACATTTAGTACATTTACATTTGTGAATTTTTGAGACATCATGATTTTTGTGTTGTGTTTGTTTGACTCACTCTGTATGACTAACTGTAAACATGTTTGTGACAGGTTTAGTGTCCTTTTGAAGAAAAACTTGAAGACCGACCATGTAGTTTAATTTAATAATATTAGCAATTTATGCAGCAGACAAGCATAGAGTGTTTGTTCCTAGTCCGGTAATGTGGTAAAATTAGTGCAAAAATTAATTTATTATTATTTTCAGTCGACTGTGGATTTACAAGATGATGCTGAAGAGCATTTGTTCTCAATTTGCTCTGTTTGCATGTATTTTGTGTCTAACTGCAGCGGTCGAGAGCAACCTGGTTGCAATGGGTTTTGAAGTTACGTCAGATTCTGTTGTGGCTCGCTTGCCAGATCCACCCTCGTCAGTTCAGCCATCCAGCAACAACATGCACAGTGCACAGGTAGTACACCTTATAGACCCCAAAACTTCTAGATTCTACAAAGCTTATAGATTGTAGATTACACATGGCTCTTCAGACAATGTGTGTTTTGTTTGATTTTATTCTTTTTGCTTTTATTTTTTACCCGCAACAGCTGTACTGGCAGGTACTGCTGAGCGCGTATTAGCTCTTTCGATTCTGTCTGTCCGTCCGTCCGTCAAGACCCGGTACCAGTTTTTGCAATTTCAGGCTGCGATACACATTTTAAGACTGAATTGCGCCGAAACCATCCAATATAGACCAGGACAACCTGCAGTCCTGCACACAAAATGTTCGGCATTAAACGTAGATTTCAACGTAGTGTCGACTAATCTAGCACGAGAACGGTTGCAGATAGACACAGACTTGCTGCGTATGATAACAAGCACTGCTGACGAGCTTTCTGGGGGTACCAACATTGATGACCTTGAACGCCCTTGAACCCCCGAAATAGGGGCTTTCAGTGAATTTTTCACTATTTTAGTTTGCAACACACTTAGAGTGAATGTACTGGATATAGACCAAGGCAACCTGCGTACAAAATTATACTGATGCTGTCGCACGTCTCATGAGCATTAGCTCAGGTTTCTTGTAATCTTTGGCACGTTTTATACTCTTGTGTACCGTGGTTTAGACGTGCTGCATGCATTTACACTGCATTAAATTCCGTCGCTCTGATGAATATGAAACAGTCTACCTATTTAGCATTGTAATTTTGATTTTGCCTATGCAGCATTTTAGTATGGTTTTAATTTTGATGTAATTGGGGTTTTATGTTATATTTTTTTGTATTGCTGTAAACTGCTTATCAATCCAATGTAGGTGCTCAAGGCATTTTAAAGAGAATCTTACTGTTAGTGCAGCGGCGGGGCAAATTAGATGAAAATAATATCAGCTACAAAAACTCAAATAAAGGTGTTAATCAATTGAGCAGTGGTAAAAAATCGTTACCAATTGTGAGAGAAAAAATAAGGCTCTCTGAGCAGTATTAGCATTAGCTGTCATAGCTTTATTTCTGGCAATTTAGCATGCACTTAATTAATAACAGAATCACTATGCCAACAATTGCTGAGCTGATTAGTAGCATAGTTTGTGTGTTTGCAGTAAATAATAATCTAATGTTAAAAAGTGTTAAGGAAATGATATTATAAAGCGACAAATGTTAAGTGAAATTTTTGGTGGGCATGTTTGGAACACTGGCGTGGTGACTTTTAGCACCGGTGACGTAATGTCCTACCAGTTAAACAGTTAATAAAAAATGCCCTGTGTAAGGTGCTGCCATATTTTAAAATAAACTTGATTTGATTCGGATTAGGTGCCGGTGAGTTCTCCTGTGAGATCAGCTGCATACAAGCCAGTGGCCACTTCTGCATCAAGCGTCGACAAAGTCGTCGGAAGAGATGCGGTGGCGCAAGTGTCAGTTGCTGCAGCTGATGCCACGCAGCAGCCGAGTCTCTATCAGGTGATTCGACAACGTTCACAGCTCAGACTGACCACACATGAACAGCACTCATCAGCTTCGTCATCTGATGAACATCGTGACGATTCTGTTCCGAGTCACAATTGCCATATTCAACATCCACAGCGTGAATCGTCCGTCAAGTTCTGCCTGGAGAATAATGCATTTATCTCAGCAAGCAGTGCCGAGGAAAGCCAGTGCAGGTAACGTTGCATGTTAAATGTTGGTGTGACGTTATTTTCTGTCATATTTACTGCATTGTACTTGCTTGATGTTTATTCTGAATTGATAAGAATTATAGAAATTGTGGTTTACATAGCACAGCAGGTAACGTTCGGTTTTAGTTGTCCAGTGAAAGTTATTTTGTTTTATAAAAGTACTTGCACAGTTCTGAGTCAATACAATGTTAATGATAAAATTGGCGAATGTATATAATAATGCATTTGCCATGTGTTTGAGTCTGATTATAACTTAATCATGCTCATAATGATCTTGTGTCTTCTGTCCACTGTCTATGTGGTTTTGGTAGTTGTGTATATGGAGTTTGTATCCCTGCCAGCATGAGTACTTATGCTGTCTGCTGTAATGCATTATGACTGTTTGGTGTCGATGACAACTGCAGAACTGATGTCAGTGCTATTCTTATACCTCACAGCGAAATTCATGGATGCAATTGGTCCATATCTCTTCATGTGATGTACCCAAAACTGAGTTATTCACTGATGGGGCAGTATTTTTACAGCTTCAGACAATATTGCCATTCGAAATGTCTCCACCCCGTGGCAATATTTTCCTAGCTTTATGCAATGTCGCTTAATGTGGCATGGTCTATAATGGCAATATTTATAACGCTGGTCACTGTTTGTATAATATTACACTGGTTTGTCAGGTTGGTAATACAGTGTTTATGCTGGATAATCGTTTCAGCGGCGATGAAACTCTGAAGCCTGGAGCGAGCTACCGGCAGGATGAAAGTATTTCATCAGATGAAGAGAATGAAGCATCTCTGGATGTAAGCAGTTGGAGTGATGGTGAGGATGAACGTCAAGCAGAAGACAGAGACCACAGATCAGAGCAGCGTGCAGCACAGGTTTGTGCTGTTCATTGACTTATGATCCACAGTAACATCTCTGTAGGATTAGTATTGAATGAATAGATTAATCGAATTTTATTTGTTTACAGATACCATTGATGTGATAGATCATAATTAATTAGGGCCCACAGTTTTCCACCGAAAATTTTTCCAAATTCCGCGGCTCTCCGCGGTAAAAATTGTCCATATTCCGCGGCTCGCCATAGCCTCCAATTTATGAGTGAACTGAGCTGTATGCTGTTCAGAAACTTCAGTTATTCAAGGCAGGCATTGCGCTAAGTTATGACTTAGCAACATATAAAGAAAGTCAGTTTTTTTTTCTTTTCAAAAGTGCAATGAATTCCTGAGTCGTGAGTGACGTGAGTCGACTGAAATGAGTGATGACTGCTGTTTAAAATGTCTGTCATTCTGAACCGAAGTGTTTCAACTGAACAACCAGAGTGTTCCGACGAAAGAAAATGTAAATGACAAGAAATCAGACTAATCATCACGCCAACGATCGTACTAATCACCAGTCATTTCTCAAATTCCGCGGAGCTGTTAAAATTCTGCGGCTCGGCTCGAAATTCCGCGGCCCGCAGGAAACTGTGGGCCCTAACCATAATGTGCTAATCTTTGATCATAGGCCCCGTAATTCAGTTTCTTCAAGTAAGGGAAGTGCCCAGTAGTTAGAAATTTCTTCACATGACTGTCTAGAGAAGCACGTAGTGGGTGTAATTTGCTCAGAATGTTGCAAAGAGGTTAGTACATATTTATTATTTACAGATATGGCTAATTAGAATTATACACTGTGTCTCAAAAAAAAACATGTGACTACATTTTCTGCAATAACTTGAACAATAAGTGCCCGATTATTGTAATTTTTGGCACACTTATTAGTGAGACTATAAGTCATCGAATGGTGGTTTCATTTCCCACCTCACCTATTTTGTGCAACTGCCTTACCTTGGGAAATGTCAAAAGTTAGAAATGGTAAATTTTTGCCTCAAATTGCAGATTTTCATAATGCTACAGTGCCAGATGTTAAATGTAAAATTGTAACTGCAGTATTTTACTTATTTATTATACAACTTCCGGTTAGTAAAGAACATAACAAGAGTTACTGCAGACGACAAAGTTGTTTACACATGAGTTAAAATTAATTAAATAATGAAAATCTCACAGGAAGATGCGATTTTAATCAAAAATCTGTATCTGTCAAAGAGGTACGGTGCACGGAGGCTGTTACGTGAATTTCCCGACAAATGTTGGAAATTGGGAAGTATCGACGCTCTGTTAAAGAAAATCCGAAAGACTGGTACGATTGATCGGCAACCAGGCAGCGGCAGACCGCGTTCGGTGCGTATCAACGAGAACATTGAGAATGTCGAAGACCTTGTGCTCAGTCAGGAAGACAAGCCAAAAACACACCGATCGACTCGTGAAATCTCTCGTGAAACTGGTATTCACCGTTCATCTGTGCACAGAATAATTCATCGCGATCTCCAGCTCAAGTGTGTTAAACGACGTCGTGCGCAGGCGCTGTCTGAAGCCAATCGCGTCGCCCGTCTGACTCGCTGCAAGCAGCTGCTGAAGAGGTACAGTGATCATGCAGTCGACTTCATATGGTTCACGGACGAAAAAGTGTTCACCGTCGAACCACCATTCAACTCGCAGAACGACCGCCTTTACGCTCCAGTCGGAACCAAGAAGCGACTCATCGATCCCAGCCGTCTGCTACGCACGCGCTCGACATTCAGCAGGTCGGTTATGGTGTCAGTTGCCGTGTCAAAAATGGGCATGACCGAACTGATATTTGTCGACCCTGGAGTGAAGGTGAACGGCCAGTATTACCGCGATGTCTTGCTGTCTCAACAGATGCTTCCAGCAATCAAACGTGTCGCAGGCGACACGTTTGTCTTCCAACAGGACAGTGCTCCGGCACATCGCGCCCGCGACACCATCCAGCTGCTGCAGCGGGAGACACCCGACTTCATCGGTCCTGATCTCTGGCCGCCAAACAGCCCAGATCTGAATCCCGTTGACTATAAGATCTGGGGAATCATGCAGCAGCGGGTATATAAATGTCGTGCAAGTAACGTGGACGAGCTGAAGC
>Ga0209052_1000751_pt1 | contig 10877 bp, 9 predicted proteins | sample WorMetHEROISLAND_2_FD_187409 | JGI IMG/M metagenome (GOLD analysis project Ga0209052, IMG submission 187409) | Marine gutless worms symbiont microbial communities from Max Planck institute for Marine Microbiology, Germany - Olavius sp. 4 HERON... | ecosystem: Host-associated > Annelida >...
AGCAACCGGGTCCGCGGCCATACTCATCACAGTCGGCATCAGTAGCTTGACTGTCTGCTCCGGGCCACAGACTTCTGCCAGTAACTACACAACAACATACAGACACCACTACTACTACTACTACCAGCAACTAATACTACTACTACTACTACTACTACTACCAGCAACTACTACTACTACTACACAGTTGGCATCAGTAGCTTGACTGTCTGCTCCGGGCCACAGACTTCTGCCAGTAACTACACAACAACATACAGACATCACTACTACCAGCAACTACTACCAGCAACTACTACTACTACTACCAGCAACTACTACTACTATTACTACTACTACACAGTTGGCATCAGTAGCTTGACTGTCTGCTCCGGGCCACAGACTTCTGCCAGTAACTACTACTACATAATCAGCCTATGTAGTCAGACGTTATCAGTTGTCCAGGTTGAGGAAATCAGCCACGGTGTCCAGGTCATCCGATAGATCTTGGACTGGGAATTACGTCAAATGTGCACGGCAGTGGAACAGATGTTCCACAGTGTGTGATACCACTCCACACTATAGACAGACATCTGATATGCCAGCAGTGATGAGGGCCTTGTAGGGGTTCAATAGCTGGCAATGACCCGAATGCAACAGTTCAAGTGCAAGTATTTGCAGATGGACCAAGGCAAGTAGCATTCAAACCATGAAATAGATCTCAGACAGTGTAGCTCCAAGGACTCTCTTAGGTACAAAGTTCAAAAATTGCGTCTATGACTGCTTGGCTGAGGAGACTATGTAGACCAACAGAGTATGTCTCGGTGTCAGAGCAGCCATTGTCAGAAAGTGGGACAACCTCTCTCATGAACTTGTTGAGCATGCCCTTCACATTACTGGCTGGGGCAGGCTGAGTGGTAAAATGGTGACATGGATAGTGTGACTGGAAACATGATAACCAGCACTGTTCATTGCGGCAACACTTAGCGGTGAACAGAAATTGTTCCAAAGAAAGCAACAGTGGTTGCCGAGATGTTAGAAAGTAAAAACCGTAACGCATCTGCACAGGTTACTGGCCATCAGCAATGGTCAGCCACTCAGCACCATCATGCAACGTTATGACAGCAACACAATGTTCATAATAGTCGTCATCAATAAATCCGATGATGCAGCTAACTCACATTAATGCTAAAGAGGCAAGTCATCCTATGCAGGTAGTTCTGATCTCGTGACAGCTGAAGTACTTTGGGTATCGCAGTGCTCTGTGCCCAATCCATGCCAAACTTCTGCGCAAGTTTCTTCAAATTCAGCGTCGCCGCCTCGCGGATTGCGTACACTGACACGTAACAAGCACGGGTGAGTGACTGGTTTCTTAATGGCACATCAGCACACAAACAGCCATTTCTTGCCTTAAAAATGTTAATAGTAGTGCTGTGCGAATAGTGTTTTTTTCATTTCGAATCGAATCAAATAGTTATCGTCCGTCTCAAAAGTCACCAGTAGTAGTACATGTTAAATAAATTTAACTGTTTTTTATGGCAGACGACTCCATGTTTGTTGATTCTGTTGGTTGCTAGGCGTGGTTGCTAAGGTGAAAAATCGGTGTCATTCTGTTAAATAAGTAAGAAATTGGTGACGGTAAGTATTCAAAAATTTTGAATAACTGTGCTCGTTTCGAATCAAATACTGAAATAACTATTCGATTCTATTCTAAATTTTGAATATTCGCACAGCACTAGTTAATAGCAAATGATTACATAAACAAAACTAGTATATAAAAATAAACCCTAGTCTATTTTGCTACTACAAAAAGATGTTGGAAACTAAAAATCGAAAAAGTTAATTAAATTGAAGAAACGTCGCGATAGGCAACACACTGCAAAAAAAATCTCCGAAAGCATGTAGGGGCTATACAGAAGAGCGAGAAGATGACCAGCACAAAACTTAGTACGTCAGATCGGCTCTAACTACAAACAACCATACTACGACAGCCCCACAAATATTCGGAATTTGATACAAAGAACTGGCTTGGTTACTGGTATCCTCCAGTTTCCTATTTCCAACATGGGTTGGGCAGCAGAGTGAGCAGACACTAGTCAAAGGTTTAGGCTGCAATGTCGACCCATCAGTCATTCCCGATAAAATGCCACGTACAACTGGATACTTATATGAATTGGTAAGATACTTCAATCTCACAACATCCCCCACTGTTTGCATAGTTGTTATCTACAGGTTATAAACTACAAACCATACTGGATCACACATACACGAACATGCCCCTGCCTCAACCCAAAATCTCCACTACAAATTAAAGGCAAAAAAACGTCACAAAAACATCGTCACTACATAATTAAGCGGACAATTTCTAAACAGAATAATATGCCAACAGTGGCTTTCTACCGTGATCGAGAAGCCAAGCCATGAACAATGCATTCAGCTTCTCATCAAAGAACTCGACTCCCTGAAAATAAATAATCATACAAAGGTCGTCAATATCCATCATACAACACACAGCCACTACTGTCTACTCATGTCAACATAACCTAACTGTCATCATCGTTGTTGGCAGGATCAGGACAGTGTGCCGAGTTATTTCTGGATTGGAGATCAGAATGTTCTTCGGACAAATCAAGGACAGATGGAAGTGGTGGAGCAAGTAAAGGTAAAATGGTTGAAATATTGAGCATGTTTAACTTACTGCTTTACCATTATTTTCATTGCTAAATTATAAATTCATCAAATTACACATTAGTAATTACAGTATCAACCTATGAGCATATTCAAAGACATTATTTTCATTGCTGTGTGTTGTCGAAAATATTTAGGTAGAAAAGCGAACAGCAGCAATATCACTATATCCTCTAATAAATGAGTGCAACCGTTATGACAATGCCTATTCAAGTATTCACATCCCACAGGTGGTTGGGGATGGAGGCCCAACCTGACATAACCAAGAGTTACCCTAAATAAGTAGGCCGACTATATGCAACAGATACACTGAATCCTGTCCAGAGAAATGCACACAGAGCACAGCTCAACATGATAGAGCTTACCAGCTGTCCGGCAAGCAGTGGCATATACTCTATGATAGCAAGTCGGACACGCCATTTCTGATCCTCGGCGAGCTCAACGATAGCCGGCAGTATACTCTGTGACAGCTGCTTCACACCAATCACCTACAACAATCCACACACTGTGTGGCTCGGTGGTCTAGTGGTTAGTGCACTTGGAATGAGAACCCGGCGACCGCGGTTCGAATCCTGGGTCGAGCCACTATCCCATTGGGTAGCAACCTTGGGCAAGTTGTTTACACACACTGCCTCCCCAGTTTCTCAGCTCCCAGAAACTGGGGTACAAAAGGGTTTTCGGTGCCTAAGTGGTTATGGTGATTAAGTGCGCTAGATTAAACTAAACTCTAAGCCAAGCTTTAGAACGCACTATAATATAACCTAACTTTACTCTTCAACTTTACTTTACACCAGCTGTCTGCTCTAACTCACTCCCATCGGGCTTTCGCGACTCTTCCTCTACCTTTCGTTGCCTTCTAAAAACTCACTGCTTCCAGCAGGCCTTTGGCTCTCCCTAGCGACTCACCCAAGTGCCTCAGATTAGGCCACTGGCTGATATTGTGCACTCTAAATAGTCATTTACTTACTTACTTACTAACTACACCTGCTCATACAAACTGCACCAACAGCGGTCATTAAAACAAAGCCATACATACTGGACACCAGTATACAGCATGTATATGCACAAGCAAACATGAGCTTAATGTTAACATAATATGTGTCTGTGCCATCTAGCTCCTGCACAAAGATAACTCCGACCTTTTAAACTGAAAACTAAAACTGCGCTGAAAAACATTAACAGCAATTTTGGTTTTGTATGCTTTTTGTTTTCTAGTTAGAAGCCCATACGGGACAGACATATTATGGACAAATGAACTGAAAAGTTATAATGTGACTATTAGGATGGTTGCATAATTTAACTATAAATTTTTTTGTCAGTAAAACTGCATCTATGAATGGGCAGAGCGAGCCAGAGACACATAAATGTACTGCTATATTTACCTGTCTATATCAAATCATTGCGATGAAAGTACGAGGAACGAACCTCATTGACAGAGTCGAGGTTTGAGATGATGTTGAGGCGAACCTCAGGACACTCGTCCTTCAGCTGTGTGAGAAACAACGGAAGCAGGTGCTCAATAGTACTGCACGCACACAGACACACACACACAATGCACCAGCAATCCACATCTCACTGCCACAGTACTACACTGTGTCTCCAAAAAAACGCACCAACTTTGAAACGGTACAGCTCAAAATTATAAGGATCAATTACAATGACATTTGGCAGAAATATTCCAAATACTCTAGAATAGAGTTTGTATGCTTCGGTTTTCATGTAGGTTTGCTTCTTATCACGTTATCGTCTCTCAAACTGCATGCCAAAAATAACGCGTGCCATGTTGACAGGCAGTGTGACGCGTAATGTTCGTCACTTCCGGTGATGCAATTTAGGACAAATAATAAGTAAGCAAACTGCATTAGCAGTAATTCATTGATTAGTGCATTATGTTTAAATGTCTGCAGATTATGTGTGCCAAATATTATGAGCTTAGGTATATGTTTTAAAAAATTTCACCTCATCAAACTTGGCACGTTTGTTTGATACAGCGTCAAAATTTGCGTAATTTTTGGTGTCCACTTCAATGGATAAAAAGTCGATATAAAGCAAACCTACATGAAAACTGAAACATACAAGCTCTATTCTAGAGTCTTTTGAACATTTAAGCCAAACTTCATCAAAATCGATCCTTATAATTTCGAGCTATACCGTTACAAAGTTTGTGCGTTTTTTGAGACACGGTGTAGTGACAAATACAATATCTACGCTGCTGTTGTCATGGCACAGTCATTGTGATTGTTCATCCGGTGAGCACAGCACAAGCGCCAGGGTGCTGCCGACCTTTGGACCAAGCCAAACACCTTGAGCCACAGATCCACCTGAACTGGCAGCTGTTGTATTATATTCACTATTGCCATTTAATACTGAATAGGTGGCGCTTTGGCTTAGTTGGTAACGTCGTTGGTCGCATCAACGAAGTTAATCAACGCTGGGCCCAGTTACTACTTGGATGGGTGACCATCTTTAAAACATTAAACCATCTCTGTATGTAACCAGCCACCCAGGCCAACTCAGCCTGGCCATCCCTCCGTGGGTAGGCAAAATGAGTACTGGTGATGATTACGGCCATCGCCGGGGAAGAAACGGCGAGTTCTGCATAACAGTAGGCCCAGTTACCAGGACTGCTTACATACTGACCCGGTCCATTATCTGGCGGACTTGGGCTGTATGCTAGCTTAATTGGGTTTAACCCTCGCCGGCTCAGTGCTGAAAATGGGATGAGCTCCCACGCAACGGACCTAGCTGTCTATGCGAAATCTTTTTCTTCTTCTTCATTTAATACTACTCAGGCTAAAACTTGATACTCATTTTACCATACTATGAAGGGTAGAAGGCTAAGTCGACCAGATGGCTGGTTATATGCTGAGATGGTTTACATGTCACAGACAGTCACCCATGCAGGTACTGGGCCCATCACAGTCACTTCATTGATTTCCACATTACATTTACCACTACACCATGGCACCAACCCTCTTAATTTTTTTTCAAATTATATCAATGCAGCTTGCATGTATCATAGTCCTCACCACCGGAGCACTGGCCAGAACCAGTTCCTGATATACGAGTCTCAGCAGGCTTAAAATATCCATTTCCTTCACCACTAGCGACGACTGCTGCTAGAACTACTGTAAAAGTACATCACTGATCCACAGAGAAACCAACCAAATGCATGGCAGTTTTGTTGAACACAACGGCCAAATTCGCGAAGACTTTCAAAACATAACAGACCTACTGTAATGAATGTCCCTGTACACTAAAGAAAACTTTGTACACATACAAACCAGGTAACAATCTAACATTATAAAACCACTCTAACACATGCAATATTTCTGGAAAAATGGCATAATGGCAGCGCATAACACAAGTTCAAGATTAAATAATCAATCTCAAATAAAGCCTAATAATACTAGCTTGGCGCACCGATGAACAGTCAAGAATCAACATGTAACTATTAAACACAGTATAAAATTAGCAAATATAAACCCAATAACCACTTCACAGCTATTTGCCATTGATATCTCAAAGGTCTTAAACAGCACACTTTCCGGACACCCGCTACCAAGGCATTAAATCATGCATCAGCCGTCAACGAATGCTTACTTGTCTTTGCCGACAGCCGAAGCCAGGCCCATGATGACAGATGCCAGTGCCGACTTGACGTGAGAGTTGGCATCAGTGACAAGTTCTTTCAAACACGGTAGGATGTACGTCATCACGATCTGTTCTCGGCTGTCAGCTGGCAGATTGTGACAGAAATCTGCACCGAAACACACCAATTCGTCGATAGACTTCCGACACTTAACAGCCAAAACGCCCTATTCCAATCAGTGTAAAGTAACAAAATGGTATACAAGCAATGCACAGTAACAAACTAACATTATAAAACTTTGTAACACATATACAGTAAGCCAATAAAGTACGTTCATCACTGTTTACTGAGAAGAGCTCACTGCAATACATTCCACCAATACACTATGCAGGCTGTTTACTCCGAACATCACATATAGTTGTAATATTGTGATTTGACAACACACTTTTGCATAAATGCAAGGCGTGATGCAGACTTCACTCCTGCTACTGCAGTATGCCAACAGCAAGCACAAATGCATTGTTGTCTGACAGTTGATTAAATGATTCGTATGACAACCACAACACAGCAAAATTTTGTTTAAAAAATGCCACAAGGCAAGGACTATTCTAGTAAGTCACATTTTGGCAAATTAAGAAAAAGATAGTGTTAAATGCTCATCAATCTCACTGCAAAATATGATATAAACAAACAGCATTAGATGAACAACAGTAAACTTCAGAATCTTACCCTTGACTTTGCCGGTGGCTGCTGCACGAACCTCTGCCTCGCAATCCTTCAGTAAATTCTGAAATGCTGGCACCAGGTCCTTTTTAGTTATATCGGGACCCATCGCCTTTTGTATCTGAACAATAATACAATCGTCCAAATAAACAATAGTCCAACCACTTAGTAATACTTCATATATAGGTCTATTAACATAAACCATTCACACACAACCTGACCCAATACACATGTCTGTATAGAAAATGCTCAAGTTCTTTGCAAAAGTTCATGTGCTATAACTCAATCTCGAAGCAACATAATATCTCGCTATTTTGCTTTTATCATCCAAGAACAGCAATGACATGATTAACTCACAGCAAGAAACAGCTCTAGAAATTCATCAATACATAACCTTTTTTTCACTTATTTGTTGACGATTTGGCCATTCCGAAAAAGACAACAATGGCTGTCGCTCGGTCAAAAATCAGTAAATAAAGATTAAAGAATGTAATTTAATGAATTTATACAGCTTTGACATTACCTCGACAAATTTGTCAGCAACCATGTAGCGAACACGCCATGACTTGTCATTAGCGGCCTCGCGAAGTGTCGGCAGAATGAGCTGCTCCTTGTCAGCTGTGTTCAGCAATGTCGCAATGCTGGCACAGTTCTCCTCAGCCAGCAGCCGCACCGAGTCCTAGCCACATTATCATTATCATTATTTAAATGTCAGATTTAACGTGACGTAAACAGAAAGCTTCGAGGACATGGTACAATGTGTCATACAATGCATCAGAATCCATTACTGTGCCCAGCCACAGAATGCACAACGGATTAAACAATGCAAGTATAGAACAGCGCCAAACTATTTTCAGACATGCAGAAACTCAACAACCACCAGTATTATACTGGGCTACTCCAGCAGTGTGAAAAGAGTACATCCACTTGTTGGTCGCTGAGCAGGATATGATTCACTGTGGATCCATAATTCGCTGCATAGATCTGCCAAACAATGTCAAATTCTCAGGCTTTCTGACCATACAGAATACATAATGTATCAAAACAACTGGCAACCCACTGTATCAGAAAAATGACGTAGACATCTCCAGGAACTACCTACCTGTCAAGTCATATTCCATAGTAACAGTTTTTAGAAGTTTAATCTTATGAACTGGCCTACTGTGGATTAAATCCAGGTTAACAAGTTGGTTTAACAAAAAAGAAATAATGCTAGATGTTGCCTATCAACAAAGAACAAAGTCTACTTTACCGGCCAATTTCTCCTAGTGTCTAAACAAGGAAAATTTATGCAAACTGCTACAGTAATTGCTTTATCCAGATTAACAAGTTGGTCAAAACTGCACCTTCTGTGGCTGTCTTCCGGTCCCGTCTCAAGACAAATCTGTTTGACATATCACATCCCAACCCTGTGTGATTGTACAGTGCCTGCACAGTGACGCTCGTTGCTTTTGGACACAATAATCGTCCTTGCTACTTACTTACTTTATAGGTCAGATGCTCCTCCTGATGCCAAGCAAGAACTGATAGCATGCACCATTCATACAGTCATAAAAGCCGAACACTATACGATCACTATACAATGTCATAAATCGTACAGTGACTCTAGTAACCTGTTCATCAGCAGCAAGTGCTGTAAAGAGAGGAATAAGATCGGACTTCAGATACTCCAGCTCGATGGCCTTCGCAAATTCTCCCAGCTTACTGGCAGCAGCACGCCGAACCATTGGTGTGTCATCTCCACACAGGCTGCGGAACACACTGATAGCACAACCACAAACATACACATACATACATACATCTTTGTTTGCTGCAATCAATAAACTGTACAACGTGTAAGCTGGACAGAAATATAGCAAAGACAGAGACGACTGCCCACGAAAGCATGGTGGTGTAACCATAAAACAAATCTACAATGGACTGATGCTGGAATGTAGAATCCACAAAAATGTAAAACTGCATTCGTAAACTGAGGACATTTTCACACCTCAAGCTCAATTCTTGCTCACATCCACAATGCAAAAACCAGCAGTTAACCTGAGTAAACTCTTGAATACATTTACACACTGTCAGTTGAATCAATTGCTAATTGCTGAGCATTTAAAATCCCAGAAGCAATGATGCTAACTGTCAACAATGCAGAGCAGTTACTAGTGAGTCATTAAATAAGTTCTTAACAGCACATCAGCCAGGGTAAAAAAAACGTTTTTGGGTTTTATTGGGTTGTTTGGACAAGCAGGAAAAAATAGGTAAAATAATACAAAAACTCAGTAACTTAAAGCCTCAAAAGCTGTAAAACAATAAAATATTGCATTATTAGTGGCATATAAAGTATAAGCTAAAATTAGGTAAAAGCTTTAAAAACAATAAAATATTGCATTATTAGTGGCACATAAAGTATAAGCTAAAATTAGGTTAAAGTAGAAGTGTGGGTTTTTTTTTTTTGGGGGGGGGGTGTTTTTTAGGTGGGTGTACCCAAAAAAACCCATCGGGTTTTTTTGGGTACATACCCGGGTGTCTGAACCCTGACATCAGCACATAAAATAATGATGTTAATAGTAACTGGTTATAAAAATAAATATAACGGACTGAACAGTAGTGTGCAAAATCACAATAAAACAGATGGCAAATCTATGAATCTACAAAAATTATGTTCATAAAAGCAATACTGTTATCACCACTGATCTGTAAACCATCTCTGAAAGTATGTTGGGGTCATACAGAAAATCAGTTACTAACGATCGTAAGTCGGTCTTGGTAGCAGCAGTGGCCCTAGGATAGCAGACGCTGAATAGCCCACAGGACGACGTACGTGACGTAAACCAGTCACCCGACGCAAGGCGCTTCACTAGCGGGATGAAGTGAGACTCGAGATCAGAAGCCGAGTGAATTGCTGCAATTGTGCGCAGCGACTCCACTGCTTTCTCCCGCACAACAGTCTCCTCAACAGTTGCAAGACCTTCCAACGGTGCCTGGTCACATACACAGACAGCAGAGTGTACAGCTGCACTTCACTATGACAGCTGTTTCAACACCGGGAATTTAATAACTTATTCCAAACACAAATACATACACTGGATAGTTACTTCAGACTTCTGCTGATGACATGTACTGAGGGGCTGTAAGAAACAAGTTTCTTCTCTTCCAGGGGATAAAAGTGCAGTTTTCAACACATTCGGTACCACCAAAAACCTTGAACTCTGACACATTCATCTCTGTCCCAGGATCAATTGATGCTGAAAATCTGGTGAAGTTGTGTCCAGTAATACTCAAGATATCACGTTCTTCAAACTCAGGACATGCACACACTGACTCACTAACAACCCAAAAGCATAATGCCTTCAGCCACATTATGTGTTGGTACAGGCATAAACAGCACTCAGAACAGGACATTTGGGTGCCACCATTTAAAATGGTCACCATTCGGGTGCCAGGACAAATTCGTGCTGCAGTTTGGGTGCCGGACATTTCAACACCATGCCACATGCATTTTATTTTACACCCTTTATGGATGTAATCGAAAAACATGAATGGTAGTCTTGCATAAAGGCAGTTCTGTACAAAGTGAAACATCAAATGAGCCAATATTACCAGTAAAGTGTGGACATGTTCTGCACCTCCAACAAATGGAGTGAATGTTCCCAGCTGCTCGGCTAAAGCTAACAACACTTCATCTTCATCGTAGATTGTATCTGCAAGAAATGACACAAAACCACTTAAAAGAGTGATGAACACAGCACAAAAAAACTGCTTATAGCTAAATGCTCAACACGGGTTTTTTTTACTAAACACTAAAATTTAAAAAAAAACAATGTGCAAGTTGCTTTACTATGCAACAGGCTAATACCGACTGTCCTTGGAACTAAGTTAACCACCTTGCTCCAAACAATCATCTACA
>Ga0209052_1000752_pt1 | contig 10866 bp, 4 predicted proteins | sample WorMetHEROISLAND_2_FD_187409 | JGI IMG/M metagenome (GOLD analysis project Ga0209052, IMG submission 187409) | Marine gutless worms symbiont microbial communities from Max Planck institute for Marine Microbiology, Germany - Olavius sp. 4 HERON... | ecosystem: Host-associated > Annelida >...
CAATTATAACTATGTGATGCACTGTTCATTAGTAGCGAAAGTCGCTAATACTGTTTCGCACCTAGCCATGGCACACAGCGTTATCATTCTGAATGTAACGTGAACACAGCTGACTACGTAGGCTATTTCGCACCCAGCCTTAGCACGTGCTAATGCTGCAGTTTAGCGTACTAAAGTCATATAAGTTATATACAAGCTATATACAGCTATTACGAATAGGGTTAGGGTAGGGGGTTAGGGCTAGTTCTAACCTAGACAAAATATCGTCCTAGATGCTACGCTGTCATTGATGCTACGCATACGATGGGATCTCATGACGCCGCTTACTATGCTAGGCTACGGTATGGGTATGTAGCTGAAGGAATGAACAGAATATCCATGTGTGTGTGCAGTAATGTGGTCACGGAGGAAATTCGGAAAATTGCCCTTCCCTTGGGGGGCTACTTTTAAGGGAAAGGGATGGAAATGGAGGGGAAGCATTCCCCTAAACAATAATTGACCACTACATTACTGTGTATAAGTGTTTTCTTGATAGTGCATTTGGTGATGTTGTATGGTTGATTTTGAACAAAAAATTAGTCTTTTAGTTAAAAGATGTAGTGTCCTGAATTTGCCTTGATCCAGGGGTATCACGAAAGACTGCACTGACTGCACAACTGCCAAATATATGATCAAATATATACAGAGGATTAGGGTTAGGAATTTGATCTGATCAGATCATATTTGGTATCGTGCCAGTGCACTCAATGTGGCTGGTGTCATCAGTGTGGTTTTTTTGTGACACTGTTGATCCAGCATTGGAATATGTTCATTGAAATTAACATTAATAATTACATAGGCCCTTACAGTGGGGTAGGCCTACTGTAGCCAAGGCCCGCTATAGCCAAGGTCCACTATCGCTAAAAATGGTCCACGTTGCAGATCCATGCGGGAGAATAAGCTGCATTCTCCCATCCAGTCATATTTGATGTGACTTAGGGTTAGAGTTAGCGGCAGTGTTAAGGATATGGATAAAATGTGTTTTTAGCTCTAGCAGACCTTAGCTAATAGTGATCGTTGGCTATAGTGGACCATAAGCCCTACAACCTATAAATCATCGTAATGTATGCTGTTTTGTAGAATGTCTCGACAACCACTGCGACGCATTGATGTCATCCTAAACAATGCATCACTGGAAATAGAATCAAGGAAAGCGTCTGGAGAGTTAAGCGTCCGACAAAGTTCTCGGAAGCGTACCATGAGTTCAAGGCTGCTATTTGACAAGGTATGAACTTAAAGTGGTAATTGTGTTACTTGTTGCTAAATGTTGTTTTAGTTTTACTATCAGTAATATTAATAAGTAACAGTAAGTACAATCTGATGCTATTTCTGATAAGTTGGGTTTTATATGCCAAATGTATTGACTAAATGTTACAATTTTTGATCTCATATTCAAGACATTGATTGTAAAAAGTTGTTCAATAATCAGGGTTGAGACACCCGGGGAGATACCCAAAAAACCTGGTGGGTTTTATTGGGTAAACCCACCTAACAACCCACTAAAAACCCACCCAAACTTAATCCAGTTTTAGTTTCTTGCTCTACTAATAATGAAATATTTAATTACAGTTGAGTTTTTGAAACATCTAACCCTATGAGTTTGCAAGTTGTTGGATATTCCGTGCTCTGGGGAGCAATTAAAAACTGATGAATCAACCAACAGACTTTCCAGCTAAGGTTTAAGTTGGGCCTTTAAAAACCCAAAACGCAATGAAACCCACGAGTTTCGGCTTTAAAAATGGTTTTTCAACCTTGTCAATAATACAGATGGTGTGCCAGTAAAAATCAGACAACTTCAGACAGAGCATTTTCAAAAAAACGGGTAAATTGTAATGAAAACAACTGATTCAGTCATGGTGCAAGATAACACAAAGTGTTTGATGTGATGTAAGATACTGTGTGTGTGAAACATGCAAATATATGTATTTGTTGTTTGATTATTTTGTTTTAAAATGTTGGTGAATGTAAGTGATGATATATTTTATTTTTACTGATACAATTAAGAAAGCAAAACTCAGTAACAGTTGCAGCAGAAGGTATTCATGATTGGCGGTCAGTGGCTGCGTGAAATTTATGGCACCCATGGTCTGGGTCAAGTATCTTATTTGGCACCCCCTACAGACTTTTGATTTGCTAGAAACTGTTAGTGCCAGAAGTTTGTAAAACACGGCAAGACAACATGTGCCGCCTGTACAGTATTTTATTTTTACTGTCAGCGAACTGCATTTTTAAAAAAACATTGGACGTGCCATCGACCATGAAATATGAAAACTGGCATGTTTTGAATATGCTTACAATCAACAAAACATTCAAACAGGCTATGCAGCCACATTACTTATCAAAATGGCATACTGTTACACTGTAGGCTAATTATGGAGACACTCCCATTGAAAATATTGTAATACATTAAACTACGATGCTGAAAGCACCTAGAAATAGGCAAGTGCATTGCTACTGCATGATCATCCAGATACCCTAGGTATGGGAGAAGTAGCAGGCATTGGGGGAAGATGCTGGGGTCTAGGGTCTGTGCCCCAAGTGGGGTCCAGGGTCAGAGGGTCTGGCTCCCAGAAACTGAAAGCTTTGCAAAATTGCTGTCCATCGCTGCATGACTAAGTTGCTGAAAACTTGCCTGGCCTCATTGCAGAACGTCATCTGTCCACTCTCTGCGAGAGTGAGAGACCATCTTTTTTGTTTTTGCCATCTGTGATGCCATATAATAATACTATCATCATTAGTTATCCATACCCTAGCATTCTGCAGTTATTACCAAATAGCTGCAACTTTCTCTGTATTACTGCTGCCAAGAGATTTAATTTCATTGGAATTCTTTGTTACAACTCTTTGTTTGTGATATTTACATGCCAGCCTATTTGTAGAATTTTGGTGGCACTTTTTCTCAAAATACCAGAATTTTTTGTTTGCATTCACTTGTTGGTAATGAATGATTAGTTTTTCAATTTTGCATTTGTAGGGTGAAAATCCTACGTCAATTCGCAGTGCTGGTACCAAAGACAAACTACTGAAGAAGAGGCAATCTTCAGGTTCAACAAATGCTAATGACTCGGCATTAAAGTGCTGTGACAGCAACCAGTCGGCACTGGCTGCTGATCCACCGGCTTCTGATGCGTGGACCACAGATCCACCTGCAGCGACCACTGGCCGTCAGTCGGCACTGGCTGCTGATCCACCGGCTTCTGATGCGTGGACCACAGATCCACCTGCGGCGACCACTGGCCGTCAGTCGGCACTGGCTGCTGATCCACCGGCTTCTGATGCGTGGACCACAGATCCACCTGCGGCGACCACTGGCAGTCAGTCGGCACTGGCTGCTGATCCACCGGCTTCTGATTCGTTAGCTGATGTAGAAATTGATGGCAGTTTTCATTTGCCTGTTAACAGTGCTTTTGATAATGATCTTAACACTGTTGTGCCGGAGAAATTGTCTGTGACATCAGCAGCATTTCCAAATGATGCTGCTGATAGTATTTCAGATGATGAAAATCTGTCGAGTGCTTTGCGTACTGCACTGTGTCACGTGGATTTAATGTCTTTTCCCACTATTTTGGATAACTATGGCATGAATGATTTTGGATCATTTTCTGTTGAAAGTATGGATATGTACTTGGGCAGTTGTGAAATGGAAGAAGAAGAAGCTTGCATTATACGTGAAAGTAACATGCTGCAGCAGGCTTCCAGTGATTATACACATACTGCAACAGTCACCATTGACAATAAACAGACAAATGGTCATGCAATTCAGACTTCTGGCACCACTACTCAAATTGAAAACAGAACACACAGCATCAACTCCTCACCACGTGATCAGACGCTGGATTCACCACCTGCACCAGCGTGTGATGAATCCAGCAAAAGATCACGTGCAAGACACAAAGACCCAACAACATGGAAAATCAATGTAAGGAAGCGTCAGAGAAACTCAGGTTCAAGCTATGTTAGCCGTAATGGTGTACCAACACGCAGGAGAATGATTAAACCTGGCTGCGGTGTGAAATGTCAAAAACAGTGCCATCATTCAGTTTCTGCCGTTGAACGTGAAGAAATTTTTCACAACTTTTGGCAGCTTGGAAATTTGTCAAAACAAAGGGAATTTATTGCCCGTCATGTGACAAAAAAGTCTCTTAAGCCCAAAATGTCTCAAAGTACTAAACGTTCAAGAAAATCTTCATTTCATTACAGCTTCACTGTTGGTGGCAAAACAGTCTTCGTGTGCAAACTATTCTTTTTGCACACACTTGACATCAGTGAGCGAGTGATCTCTACCTCACTAGGTAAAGTAACTGAGAGTGGTCATTTGCAGCCAGAGATGAGATCATCACCAAAGAGCAGAAAACTGCCTTTCGAACTGAGGCAAGATGTCAGGAATCACATAAACAAATTTCCTACAGTGGAGTCCCACTATTGTCGCAAGAGTTCAGAAAAACAGTATTTGCCTCAAGGTCTCAATCTGTCTGAAATGTATCGCTTGTATGTACAAGAATGCATGTCAGCTGGTAAACCTGCGGCAAAAAAATGGGCCTATTGCAATATTTTCAGATCAGAATTTAATCTTGGATTTCACAAACCAAAAAAAGATCAGTGTGATTTTTGTGCAAAGTACAGAAATTTGGATGATGATGACCGTGAAAGTCTTAAAGATAAGATGGAAGAGCATCTACGGAACAAAAATTTGTCAAGAGAACAAAAAGCAGAGTTGAAAGAGCATGCAAAATCAGACAGGCAGATTAGTGTAGCATGCTTCGATCTGCAACAGGTACTGTTGACGCCACAGTCCCTGTCTTCGCAGCTGTATTACAGACGAAAGCTCTCTACATTCAATCTGTCTGTCTATGATCTGGGAACAAAAGATGGCTACTGCTACATGTGGCATGAAGGCATTGGCAAGCGTGGTGCCAACAACATTGCCAGCTGCATATGGAAATTTATCAATTTTATGAGTGAACGTTCAAAGAAGGAATTTCATTTTTTCACTGACAACTGTTGCGGCCAGAACAAAAATAAATTGATAATTTCAATGTATTTCCATGCAGTGAAAACTTTCAATGTTGACAGAATTTGTCATTATTATCTGGAAAAAGGTCACACTGAAAACGAGGGTGATTCAATGCACTCAACCATTGAGTCAGCTGCAAAAAGTGTCAACATTTTCAGTCCATTTCAGTGGTACACAGTTGCAAGCACTGCCAAAAAGAGTGGTGAAAAATATAAGGTCATTGAAATGGAGGGACAGATGAAAAACTTCAAAGGTCTTGCTGATGTGTACCTTAAAGGCAGCCAGCGTGGTATCAGATGGTCAGATATCAAATGCTTAAAAGTGGAAAAAGCGAGTCCCAATTCACTGTTTGTGAAAGATAGCTTTGGCTGCAACGACTACAAGGAAATTCAGTTTGCTGGAAAACAACAAGTCAGTAATGTGGAAAGTGATCATGAAGATTCATGTGCTGAATTAGAGCCTCTGGACGGTTTTCATGCCACAGGAACAAATAATGACGCGTTGCCGACACTTGAGTCAGAGTCAATGGTGACACAAGCAAAGAAAAACGATTTGCTGTGGATGTGCGAGCAGCTGATCATTCCCAAGAACTACCACCCATTTTATAAGGCCCTTTCAGTGTGCTCACACACAGACCCCCAAATTTCCTGTGAAACTTCGGAGGTTGAGAGTGGTGGAGCCAGGGCCTCCCGCCTCCCCTCTGAAGGATGGACACATTCTCCTCAACTGTCAGTGGCTCAGGACGAGACGCCAAAGGCGCCAAGAACGAGAAGCCAAGTGCGTCGATGAGATAGGTTGCGAATATAAAGTGGATATCCCCATTCCCAGCCGACTATGGGTTCTCACACATAATGAGTTGTATTTTTTGAAGCCTAGTTTATCATTTACACGTTTTCTTCACGCTTTGGGGACAATTTGTCAGCTAGTACTAGGTTAGAACTACTGTTGACAGTATTGACACTTAGTGATTATACTTCTAGTTGACTATGGTCATTTGTGTACTTTTGCTCTCATTATTTGTGGTACTTTTTACCTGTATTTGTGTTTTTCAGTTTTTCAGCTTGTCTTGTTGTTAATATGTGACCGTTCTATAAGCCACATTAAACGTTTTTGTGAGTCGATCCATCCGTCCGTCTGTCACTGTCTCTCCCATACGGCTTCATACTTGAAAATAAAAAGGGCATATACAAACCAAAATTGGTATCAACGTTCCCCATGACAGGAGTAACCGGTGTGCCAATTTTTACTTAAAAAGGTCAACAAAGGCCAACGTCACTGGACATCATAAACAACTAAAGAAATTTGTTTTGGCCATATCTGAGCTCTGATTTGGTCAGGAGTGAGAGGGAATATTGCTAGAACTGCTCTGTAGTAGTATTGTGTAGCTTCCTATAGTTGCACGATCATTGGAGCAGCTCACAGGTTTAGTCTACCAGATTTTGCTTCATCTCACTGGGTTCACTCACTGTGCTTAGATTTCTTTGTGTGTCATTGTCTTGTATGTGCATGCACGTTGTATTATTGTAACATGGTGAGATGAGCCTGGTGAGATTGAGAGCTATGTGGATAACTAACCACCCTCCTTCAGTGCTTTGACACTGTTGGTTGGTCCATCTGACCTGTAAAAACATCGTCTCCAAAATGACCTGAACTGTGTCGAGTGGGACGTTAAACCTTGCTCAACCAACTTGATGAAGCCAATTTGCTGTCAAGGCTTGAGATGCTCGTCAACTGGACATAATTATTGCTGCATAATGCGCATATTGTATCATGATTCTCGGTGCTGACATCTCTATGTTGTTTATTAACCTCAGGGTGGCCACAAGTCTTTGAATGTCCTTGAGAATTTTTTTTCATTTTTCCAGGACCTGGAAAGTCATTGAAAACCAAGCAGGGTCTTGAAAATTTTGGAATTTGGTGGAAGAGGGTCTTGAAATTTCTTTAACTTCAGCTTTTCAAAATCATTATTACCGCGATGTGCAATTTTTTCTATAATATTTATGCCAGAAACACCTAATATAACGTGGTAAATATTGTGGGAATGGGTCCGGAAAAGGTACTCGAAAGTCCTTGATTTTTTCTCCAAAACTGTTGGCCACCCTGTTCCCTGTATTAAGACAGTATTTGGACAAGGAATCAAGTTTATATTCCGCATTTATGAGTTGGTGTCTGTTGACATTGTATTGCTTAGCAGTGTCATTATGTGCATTATTGTTTTTGATTATCTGCAGCCTGTGGCATGTTTCTTTTCGTCCATCATGCCTGTGGACACGTTCACCTCGTGGTGATGCCCCTGCCAGCCAGCTCACAAAAATGTGTGGTGGACACACAATGGCGACTGCGGAGCGCGAGCCTATAACAGGGGTCTGGGGGTTCAGTGGGGTTCAGGGGCAGACTAAATACTCTCCGGATTTGCATCAATCTCAGGAACGACCTCTGGCGAAAGTGGGGTGGACATGTTCACCCCGTGGTGATGCTCCTGCCATCGTTTGACGTGAATATTATCTAGCCAGCTCACAGTCATGTTTTTTTCTACGTATTGTCATTAGTTTTTTTAATTAAAACTGGTGCGTTTAATTGCTGGTGACCAGCGGTGGCGCCAGAGATCACCCTGACAGGGGGCAGCATTCCCTGACGAGGGGGCTGATGTACGTATGCCACCTTCGGGGCCATAGCCAGAATTTGAAAAACAAAGAGGCAGTATGGGGGGTCTGAGGGGAGAGTTCTAATGGGGCCTGGGAACTTTGTATAGGCATTATGGCGCCCACACAAACTACCAAGGAGACAGATCGAGGAGCGTAGGTCGCTGAGATCTATGCAAGAACTGGACGAGTGGACGCGACTGATATGGGGAATGGTGAGGGTGTCCCCTCCCCAGCCGACTAAAGAACTTGGGGGAGGGTTGTGAGCTCCCCTAGCAGGGTCCGGGACAGAGCCCCATCCGAAAATGAATTTGGCGCATTTCTAACCACACAAAACACTTCTGGTGAAACGACAGCGTTGCGAGTAAGTGAGAAAATTTTTTTTCCTGTTTTTTTCTCTCAACTGCTGTTGAGTTAAAGGACTGGGACATTCATCCTGGCTACATAGGCTACACTGCCGCTATTATAATATAAGACGCTCTACATGGCCGTAGCCAGACTTGTCTAAGGGGATGGGGTCGATTTCCTCTCCTGCCGTGGCCGCAAAGCAACCCTAAGTTAACCCAGCTAGGTGGTCTGGGGGAGTGATGCAAGCTCCCCAGCGGGTCCGGAGCTTGTGTGTTATAATGTACTTGTTTCTGCTAGTTGATGTTGATGTGTTGCAGTTTTCTGATAAGGTTTGGACACTAACAGTATTTTTTTTGTTTTTATGCTGTAGCGGTTTGCATGCATATTCGTTATTTGTCATGTTGCTATGTAGCTTTCTTGCAAATATACCGTAGTAGAAATTTGACAATGATAGCTTATTTACTTACTAATGTAAACATTGTGTTGCACACAGTGAGAATGACAGTATACAATAGTAAACAACTCAATAGTAATGTACAACAGGCAACTAAAGGTGGTGTAAGTAAGTAAGTAAGTAAGTAAATAAATTTATAAAGCGCACAATATTGTCGACGAGAAACTCGCCGAATCTGAGGCGCTGGGGTGAGGCGGGGCACTAAAGATGGCCAGAGGTTGAAAAAAGGAAAGTTTTGAGTTGGCGACGGAAAGAAGCTATTGAACAACTGTTACGGATATCAAGAGGGAGAGAATTGAGCCACCACTTACATTACAGTTCCTAGAAATATATGAAAATCCCAATACGTATTAATAAAAACACACACGTTAGCTGGTCAAGACAGAAATAGCTTCAAGTTGTTTCTTAATGTTTATTACATCTGGAAATGGTAGTCGAAGACAGAGGCTTTGAAGTTTGAACCTTTGGCTCCCAAATCCAACGAAGGAAAATTACGCCGAAGTAAAAATACAAAAGAGTTTAGCTCGCTATGCTACTAAAACAACTACTACTACTGGTAACAGCATCAGTCAATCAATCCGGGATTTTTAATATGGCCTAAGTAATACCCGGTTTACATGACGAAGCTGGTTCGACGAGCGCACGACGTACGCTCGTCGTGCACACATCAAGCAGACACCATGTTGTGTGCTTGATGTGCGAGACAGCTCGTCCAGCGCTCGTCGAGCCAGCTTCGTCGTGTAAACGGGGTATAATACACACTACTGCTAGGTCCACTAGAGAGAGGTTAGATGGAGTCCAGTCCAGAGAATAGTGCTGGACTAGACTAGTAAGTAGTAGTAGCAGTAGTAGGGGAAACACAAAAGAGTAAAAGTTCTAGATTGTTAAGCTAGAACAACAACAACTGCTACTTATTCTACTACTACAGTACTACTAATGCTGCTGCTGCTGCGAGTGTTGCTACTTTCGCTGTTGCTGTTGTGTTGTTGCTGTTCTGTTGTTTCTGCTGCTTTCGTTGTTGCCGCTGCTGTAGCTGCTGCTCTGCTTGCTTCTCTTGTTTGCTGTTGTTCTTACTGTTGTTGTTGCTAAAGCAGCTTTTGTCACTGCTCTCGTCTGTTGACGTTGTTTCTGTTGCCGCAGCTATTGCTGCAGCTTGTTGTTGTTGGTGGTGCAACTTGTTGCTGCTGCTGCTTTTGTTGCTGCTGCTGACGCTACAGCTGCTGCTGCCGCTGTTACAGCTGCTGCTGTTGCAGCAACAGCTGCTGCTGCTGTTGCAGCAGCTGCTGCTGTTGCTGCTGCTGTTGCTGCCGCTGCTGATGCTGCAGCTAAGTGCGACGTCCCGTGTCACGAAAGAAGTCTATCGGGCATACAGAATCACCTGCATTGGATCGGTTGTCAGCATGTTGAGTGTCGGCTCAGCTGACCTGCTGCTGCTGCCGCTTGTTGCTAGATTGTTCTTGTTGTTGTTCCTGCTGATTTTGTTTTTGGAACAAATACTAGGATTTTATTGCTAGTTAATTGTTCTTGTTTGCTGCGCAGAAGTTAGCCTTGGTATGAAATGCTTATAATACAACTGTAGTAACTCTATTTTACTACACTTGTGCCGACAGGAAGGACTGTCTATGCAATACAATGGTAGAATACAACTGTCGTAAAGTCAGATACGACAGTTGTGTTGGTAGAAAATAGTCGGGTTGGCCGAACATTGTTAGAATACAACTGTAGTAACTCTATTTTGCGACAGTTGTATGGACAGAAATGGCTGTGATAGAGAGGCAGTGGTAGAATACAACTGTCGTAAAGTCAGATACGACAGTTGTATTGGTAGAAAATAATCGGGTTGGCCGAACATTGTTAGAATACAACTGTAGTAACTCTATTTTACGACACTTGTATGGACAGAAATGGCTGTGGCAGTGAGGCAGTGGTAGAATACAACTGTCGTAAAGTCAGATGCTACAGTTGTATCGTTAACAATAGCTGGTTTTGCTGCTCTCTGCTAGAATACAACTGTAGTAACGTCCAGTTATGACACTTGTACGTGAAAAAACGATCGAAAATTGCTAAACATGTCAGAATACAACTGTCGTAAGTCGATTTGCGCCACTTGTGCACTACAATGAAGACGTGGTTATTAACTGCGTCGTAGAATACAACTGTCGTAACTCGACTTACTACTGTTGTACGCTGAACATCGGCGGCAGACTAACGCGGAGCGTAGAATACAACTGTCGTATCTGCACTTACGACTGTTGTATTCTAACTAAAGTCCTCCTCTATAGCGCCTGCCGTCGAATACAAGTGTCGTAACATGATTTTTGTCAAATATTTTAATTTATGCTAATTGACACATAAAAATATTTATACTA
>Ga0209052_1000753_pt1 | contig 10864 bp, 11 predicted proteins | sample WorMetHEROISLAND_2_FD_187409 | JGI IMG/M metagenome (GOLD analysis project Ga0209052, IMG submission 187409) | Marine gutless worms symbiont microbial communities from Max Planck institute for Marine Microbiology, Germany - Olavius sp. 4 HERON... | ecosystem: Host-associated > Annelida >...
CAACATTTCGACGGAGTACTGACGGTTCGTAAAGTCGATTAACTTTAAAATAACTGCACGGTTCACGGTTAAAAAATCAAAACTGGACGTTTACATCAATTTCGCGTCTTCTGAGGTAGGTGAAGTGCTTGAAATCAGCGTATCCTGAGATCCTCGTGCACCAGCTATTTCTAGCTTTTGACTCGTTTTTACATTGTCTATTATGCTATTGCTGTTGCTGATATCATTCATGCAATAAATGATGATGATGATGATGATGATGATGATGATGATTATGATTATGATTATAATGGTTGCCTTGAAGTTAGAGGGTATGTCCTGGTCGGGTGTGCAGAAGTTTCTGATGCCTCTCTGTTTCATTTGTCCAGTTCTAATCCTAACCTTATCTTTATCACTAACCTTAACCTTGTGGTCGGGACAGTCACATAAAACGTGGTCTGCAGAGAGAGCAGCACTGACTGCTACTTGGAATTTTTATTGTACATTAAAACAAAGGCCAACGATATTCATATGGCAGGCTATATCAGTATGTAAGAAGCTATTCATTCAGTGAGTGCTATGGTTAGGCTTACAGTTAGGCTAAGGGTTAGGGCTAACCCAAACCCTAGGAAACTGAAAACCTTGCTCCAACATGGAACACATTTGCCGCCATTTGTTTTGTTTTGACTTAGGCCATGACAACATACCTGACTCACCTACTGTGCTGGATGTTCTGGTAGACACTTCATAGAATAGAATATTTACTTCAGTTGAGAGCAGCAGGCATTCATTGCTTTTGTACATTTTGTTGTAGGTGTGGTAATGTGAATTTTGCACGGCGGACACAATGCAATCGATGTGGAAAAGGTTAATATTATGTTTCTTTAATGTTATTCAAGTAACATTGTAAACATAGAATGCGTGCATATTTATTTAATGTCAGACTTGGCTTCTCCGGTCTCCCATTACATCATTGATCATCATTAGTGATGCAACGATATATCATCCAAACGATATATCGAGTCGATATTGGCCATATCGTATCGTATCGATATCGTCAAGAAAAATATTGAAATTTCGATATATCGTTATCGTTTCGATATCGTTTCAATATCGGCGAAACGGCGTCGATGTTGTCAATTTTTTCTTTTTTGTAGGTAACAAATCCATAAAGTTGAGGGTATTTACATTTTTAAGTCAGTCGTCATCATGCATTAATAATAATAATCCAGCACACCAATGACACCATAGAGATAGAAAAAACTTTAAAACTTAAAACTACAGTATGCTATCCTATAGTCTGTATATTCACCCGACTGAGCAGCGACTACGGCCGTTTAGCTTATCTATGTCGCACAGACTAGCAACTTAACTCCTGCAGATAGGATTAATTGTGCAGTATGCAAAGACGGTACATGACAGCCGACCCCCCACCCACTCCCCGGTATGGTATATGCTACATACGATTTTTACTTACTGACAAAATATCGATATCGTATCGATATCGCGATATTTTGGCAATATCGTATCGATATCGTATCGAATTCCAAAAACCAATATCGTTGCATCACTAATCATCATCATCAATGAATATGCGGAAGCAGGCCTGTGAGCATAGGTGTAAACTTCTAGGCTAGGCTCAAGCCCCCCACACCCAATAATTTGACCATTAGGCTTGCCCAGGTACTGAGCCCCCAATAATTTAAACAACACCTAAGCCAATAATGCTTATAAAATACGTTTTATGACAACATGTTGTTAGTTTTGGCATTCAAACAAATAGTTAAGACAAGTTGCAGCCATATATGGAGGCAAAGGGCGTCAGAAACGAAACATATTTCTTTTAAACAGTGTATTTGAGCAGTTTAAAGGACAGCAGAAAAATGGACAAACGTGTGCCTCATTTGCACTTCTGAAAGCTAAAATGCTTTCAGCTTGGCTCCCTGACCACTGACCAGTGGCTCTGCTCCTGGACCCCATGCGGGTGTGTGGCTTGGTGGCTCAGTCACTTGTGGTTAGGGCGTTGGATTCAGGATTGAGAGGTTGTAAGTTCGACTCCCGGCCGGGCCGCTACCAAGTAACAACTCTGGACAAGTTGTGTGCTCAGGTCAACTCAGCCTTCTACCCTCAGTGGAATGGGAAATGAGTAGTAGTTTACGGGTTATGGGGTGAAGGCCTATTGTGGCTGATTGAGGCGATGGTATGTTTGCAGCTGCAAACTGCGGGTCCAGTTGTTAGCTGACTTGGGCAGTGGATGGCTGTATACTGCCTACAGTATCATTTGTTCATGCCCGTCAGCTGCCACTTCCGAGATTGTAAAGCGCTTCTGGTCGTGAGTTTGACTGATGTAAGAAGCGCTATAGCAAGTACCGGACCTTTACCTTTTTACCCTTTTAGCAGTTCTTGATGCTTGTGCTTCATGCTCACCATGAGCCCCCCGCACCGCACCAAATTTTACGACAAAGTTTAATTTTACATTGCCTCTGTTTTCATCCAGTGTAGACAATGTTACACACAAATTGTAATGGATACTAAAACTAATGCTGTTGTTACATTGTGACGTCTGGTGCTACATGACAGCTTTGTAATGTAGGAATTAAACATTGGTCAATCATATGCCTCCACTTGGTACATTGCTAGCAGTAGTAGTCCTCTCATCTGTCCAATCTATGCCTATCGTTTCCAGATCCTCTTTCAGCGTGTCTTGGCATTGCTGCATCTTTTTCTCAATTTGGTCTTCTGATTCTCTTCCTGCATCCTTCTCATGCCCGTTCTAATTTCAACCTAGCAGCTACTCAGGTTCACAGAAAGCAACTTTAAGGAAGTCACGGAATTGGTCCGATAAAACATCTTCTTTGTTGCTACCTCGTTGTGCAATGTTGTTTGTCCAGCTCATGCCATTACTATATTTGTTAGTTTTATTGTCACACCATGAAAGTGTGTATATGCATTTATCAGTCATGTATTAAATATTGTTGGTCCAATGCTTCAGACAGAGAAAGGCATATGACTAAAAACTTATTAACCTGTTATGCTACTGTCCAATGAGCATTGTTGTTTGTGTTTGTGTTTTGTCTACTTGTGGTAATTTAAATGAAAACTGATTAACTGTAGATCGAACAGAAGGTGTGGAAATAAAGAAGCAGGGAACGGAGATTGGCAAAGCTATGGCAGAGAAGAGTAAAGGTCTTTTCAGTGCTGATGACTGGCAGTGTAAGACGTAAGTCACAAATGATTGATGCATTCCATTATATTGCCATGTTTTGTACTAGTTTGCTAAATGAGCATTGATGCACATTATTAAACTGAATTAGTTGCCATTTTTAAAAATTAATTTTACTATGTAAATCTTGTAAAACATTGTCGATATTGAGTTTTATGTTTTTTTTTGTCTAATGCATCTGTTGCCACACTACCTTGCAAAATTTGAATGTTTGTGTGCAACTATTCACTCATGTTAGTAAGAATACACAATGCCAGACTGTTAATTTTTTGTCTTAAATGATGTGCAGTTGATTTGCTTTTAGCCAACTTTTTTTCTGAGTATAGCTAACATCATTTGACATGATTGCAATATTCTGTGACGTTGCCTGCTCAGTGTTTGGTAGAGCATTGGAAACTGTATCACTTGTGCTGTTCATAAGCATTAGCGTGTGCTACTCAAAGTAAGCAATGCATGCATGTTGCTGATGGATATTTTGAACACACACATTGATGTGAATGAGAAGTGAATATTTCCAATAAATATTTATTGTAATCAAATGGTTTCGCTTCACTTCTTAACTGAAATTGGTTTACTGTGACGTTCTGCAGTTGTGCTGTAAAGCATTGCCTGTTACTTCGTGGTTAGAAAAAAAGAGATTTTCACAATTATTTGCATACGTCTTCAGTTTTATTTTATGTGTAACCATGTATAAAACATTTGTAAAAGTGTTTTATTGCGGCTTTGCCTTGAAGTATACTATTTCTGTTATTTGAGCAACTTTGAGTGATTTAGTGCTTGGTTGATTGCATTTGAATTGTGTATTTGGAGTTCTGAATTTGTGTTTTCTTTGTATTTAGTTGTGGCAATGTGAACTGGGCTCGACGCTCACATTGCAATTTGTGCAACAATCCAAAGTTTGCTAAAGCTGAGCAGCGGACAGGTGAGTTGTGATTTCATATTTAGACATTTAAATATCTTAAATGTGTCTAAATTGCATCATATTCTTCTGGTGTACAAACTGTAGTTTACAGTTATGAATAATTTTGCTTTTTTTTCATTGTTCTCTTGCAGCAGCAATTTGTTTTCTGTTGTTAGATGTAACTGTTGGGTCATCAACGGTTCTGCATGTTTTGAGTTGTGGTGTATGTTTCTGTGTGGATCAGGCTATGGAGGTGGATTCATGGAGAGAGATGAAGTTGTCGAGTATGTTGAACGAGATGATTCGGAAGATGAGTTTGATGAGGTAATTCAAGGGCATGTTGTCTGTTAGGTAAAGTTGCCATAATGGTACTCTGATACTGTACAAGTTTTGTGGATGGGAGTAGCATTAGCTGTCATTTTTCAGTGTCAAGGAATTCTTAATTCATTTTCATTTTGTACATTGATTTGAAATTTATGTGATAGTAAGCTATATAAATTCATCAAAATACAACCTTTATTTGCTAACTTCCTCGGAATGATTCTGTTCACTGCTAGATGTCGCTGCGACAAACAATTTGTCATAGATACGAGGAAGTTGGTAGGATACCTTGTCTCAGTTCATCGATTTTCATTGTTCTTTTCTTATATGCATCGCTGTCTTGGTCCACAATTCAAAGAAATTTGTGTGATAGTTTGGATCGAGCAGTGTACAAAGGTGGAGAATTGGAGATTGAAAGAGCTGGACATGGGATGCCAAAAGAAGTCCAGCTGGAATTGTGCCTCAGATGTGGAGAGTTTCGCATGCATGTCCCAGGGATAGTGCTCAGGATAGCAATAAACAGAGACTGAGCATCAACAGAGACACTGGCTAACCATTCATTTCAATACCTTGCGGCTAACTTGGTTTTACCTGGAGAATGGCCATTAAGGGCCAGTTTCTCATTTTTTAATTAACTATTTGTTAGCTAACCATCAGTTTGCATTCGTACATTGCTTAGTAATGACAGCTGTTATTGGACAACGTTGATCACTTAATATTAATGAGCTAGGTTTACCGACTGGTTAAAAACCAAAAACCGGCCGTGAAACTTAATTCTGTGTATATGTGATAGTTTGGTCGCAAGAAGAAGAAATTCCGAGGTGCACAGCCGACTGTGTCAAGTGTTGTGCCCACGACCGAGCAGTCAGATGCAGGAGACGCTCCGCCAACAGACAAAGCTGCTGCGGAGGAAGATGATGATGATGATGATGACGATGATGAGGATGTGTCTAAGTACAAGCTGGATGACTCTGATGAGGAGGTAGGAACTGCTGTGCCTCTAGAAGGTTAAAGGTTGTCTAAAGCTCTTAATGATAACCCATCACAGAGCTATGGAGCCATATGGGATCACAGTGTTACCTGCCACCAGACACAGGTGAACGTGCCCTGCCTTAACCCCAGCCAGACGGGTTATAAATCGATATTACCTACCCATGAGGGATGGGAGGCTGAGTTGACACTGGTGGTTGGTTAATATATACCGAGATGGTTTACCTGCCCGCAGACAGTCACCAATCCAGCGACCCAACCGGGAGTTGAACCCACAACCTCTTTATTGTAGGTCCAACGTCCTAACCATTATGCCACGAAGCTACCTTTGTATCCTGGCAACTTTTTTCCATAACTGCTACTTTTCAGCCATTTGTTGTGGTTGCTGATTATTGATGATTTCCTTTTCTGTCTGATTTAAATCAATTTACTCCAAAGTTTATGTCTTATGTCAACTATTGCTAGTTAACTATTGCTTCCTGGTGTTGTCAGTTCTCTTTTTGGTACACAAAAAACTGCACATACTCGTGTAGTGTGGATTGTAACAGTTGGCGAGTTTGTACTTTCTGATACCTGCCTACTCAGCAGGATAATGTTCAGCCACAAACTGACACCGTTTTTGCTCTGCGTATGTTCACACACAATGGCAACTAATTATGTTTTTGTTGGTTTATTTCGTTATGGCATTGAACAGTGATGGGATATTTCTTGTACTTGTAACCAGGGATATTCACGAGACCTTTTAAGTCGAGACGAGACTCGAGATGCATATGTCCAAGACTGAGACGTTGGGAATTTTGTTGGAGAGTATGAGATGTTAGTACATCTCGAGACGTCGCACAGACCACATCCCTACTTCTAACATTGTGCCTAGAACATAGACTAATATTGATGTCGATATAACATTGCTGTGTTGCTTTGATGGGAGTTATTGGCATTGCTGTTGCCTGATTGGCGTTGTATACATGGGAGCCCACAAGGTGTGGAACAGTCTGCCGCTGCATGTGTGTGCAATCTATAGCAATAACACTATTGTTGAAAATGTTTCTGTTCGGTCCGTTCATGACTCAGGTCACCTTCAGTGGCGTTTTTGTCGTATTTTATTTTGCTTTGTCGTATTCTTCGACTGCTCAGCTCCACTGTAGTTGATCCTGTCTGACATATCGTCATTGTGATTGTAGTGTCGACTGGTTTTTTTGCAGGATGATGACGTGGATGTATCTAAGTACAAGCTGGATGATGATGATGATGACACCAAGGACAGCAAGGCGAATGCTGCGGCAGAGCGTGAACATCGTTCTCGCTCTGCATCTGCCTCCTCGTCAAGTTCTTCGTCTTCATCGGCGTCTAGCAGAGACCGTCGGTCGAGGTCCAGGTAACCCCGCCATGGTGGCCCCAGCTGATGGGTACAACTGCCAGCGGATCTCAGTTTTCTCTAATGATGTGTGAAATATTTTCGGAAAGGAGGCGCAGGCACGGACGTTATGAATATTAATGAGCTAGGTCAACCATCTGGTTAAGAAGCAGAAATCGGCCAGAGTGAGCTTCTGCTAATGCAGATGGTTTGTGATTATTTCGTGAACTTTTAGTGTTGTTTATTCAAGTAGCGCAACCTGAGTTGGTTGCATTATGACTATCTAGATCGTATTGTCTACCATTCGTGTTGCATGCAACTAATGTAATGCCATTGTGAGAGCATCCAATGAGGTTGTTGAACCTTTGTGTGAGAGAAGTTGTGGCAAAAAATTTTAGTGTTTAGGATGATAATTGTATTGATGGGATTAGGTTCTGTGACTTGCCACATGTTCGTGCATTGATGTGAAATTTTTGTTAAGATGTTGGCTCATGGTCATGTTGTCTTTTTTTTGTTTAATGTGAGGTGGTGTTGACGTGTGTTTTAATGGTTTTTTGGTGGTTTGTGTATGCCTGTGTGTGCGTGTTTGTCTGAGTTTTTTCCTGCCATATGTAATTTTTATGTGTTTGGTTTTATGCCTCCTTTATGGCAAAATGAGATATACACTGCGTCTCAAAAAACTGGACTTCTGTTACATTTTCAAATAACTCAAATAACTGATTGTTGTAGTTATTTGAAAATGTATCGGGGTCCAGTTTTATTGAGACGCAGTGTATATGTCTACATTATGTGATTGTGTGAAGTGTGGTATATGTGGCATCTGTGCCTTCTTTTAAGATCACTTTCATCATCTTGAGGTCGTATTAAGGGTCGCCATGGAAATCAGACCGTGGAACGTTCACAGTCAGATAACTCGGACTAGCTAAGGAGCATTTTCTGCTGTAAATGGTTTTTAAGTGTTTGTTTTATGCTGCTCTTATGGCAAAATATATGTTTACATTATGTGATAGTGTTAAATGCGGGCTCTGTGCTGGTAGGTCGAGGTCACGTTCTTCATCTGGTGGTCGTGATAAAGGTCATCACGATCGTCGTCGCTCACGGTCTGAAGACTCGGACTCAAAGGATGGACAGTCATCTTCGAAGCGTCGCCGGTCGAGGTTTGATGGGAGATAGTACCAGCTTGGTTCTGGTCGGTGAATTTGATGGGAGGGTTTCAGTGCACAACCACACAATCAAACTGGCAATGTTTTGACGACAAATTTTAACTGGTTTTGATGCAAGTGAGTGGTTTGAGTTCCTATATCTAAATTGACGTAGTCGTATGTGATGCCGATTCGAGTGGTTTTTCATTTTATATTTATTGTATCATCGTGTTATAATTGATGGGCTTTTGATTTAATGGTACATCGGGCATCTTTGATGAATTCTTTGCTTCTGTGATTGTAATAGAACTTATTATTAAGGAGCTGCCAGAAAGTTTGCCATGGAAAATATTGTATTGTGTGATTTGATCATGTCAATAATGTCAGAGTGACCAGACAAAGAGTCTGCATGTAAAGATTGTACAGCCGTGGTTGTGGTGCGTCTTGAGCTAAAAGCGTTTCTGTTGATAACTTGATAGCAATTAATTGTAAGTATTCTGTGAAACAAGTTGCTAATTTCAATCTGTAGTGTGAGGTATGCGTTGGCATCTGTTACAGTATCTCAATCAGTGTTCATTGACATTCACTGAATGAATCGGGGTCCCGAAAGATCCAGCGCTGTAGGCTGCAGCAGGCCTTCAGCTCGTCCTAACATTTCTGAAATTTGAAGCTTGTCTTTAAGTATCATGAAATAAGCAGATTTGTCCTGAAAATCTTGCTAAAAACTAATTGCAAAATGTCCTCATAAATATCTGGAAAAAAACTATGGAGTTGGAGGCCGTATAAGAAAGAAGTTAGCAGTAACTTGTAGTGACATGGCAGCTGTTGTTGTGGTTTATTGTGTGTAGATCACGGTCATGAAAGCTCTGTCCGTATCATGCAGTGTGAACTGTTCTCACGGTGGCCAGTGGCCCTCGTGTCACGTGGCATCAGTTACACAAGACTTTGCTAAGTTTCTCATCATTTTCTCCTTCTCTCTCACACTCTTTAGCACTCTCTTGCTCTTGGTATCAGTGGCTCAGCGGCGTCGTGGGTTAAAAAAAGTTGGGGCACAGGAAGTCGCAATTTTTTGACAGACATCTGCTAATTTCTGACAGGGGAGATTATGGGTGCTCAAAATTTCAATTTTGCTTCTAAATTTCTCCAAGGTGGGGGATTTCAGGCCACAAATTTTTGTATTTTTGGAAGAAAACTTTCCGGGAATAACATTTTTTAACAAGCTATAATTGGGGGGGCTGCATTTGCCCCACGAGGCCACTGCAGTGTTTGTTTTGTATCTGTTGACTGTTAAGGGGTTTGCACTGTGATGAGTGTTAACTGATATCAATGTTTTCTATTATGTATTTGTGTCCCAACAGCTTTTGATCTGTTTCAGTACTAGTTAACTTCGTTCAAGGTCTCAAGTTGTTGATGAAGAAATGCATGTAGCCAATATGATTTAAATGAATGGTAAGTATTACTGTCGTACTACACAGTGAAGTGATCGTAATAACCATACCCTGACACTCATTGGCTTATTTCTGCTGATATATGTTACATCTGGAGAAAAAGTACTGATAATGTCTAACCGATATTGCTGCATAAAATTTACGTAAAATTATCCACCAGTGTGCATCAACACCGGGTTTCACGTTGTTGCAGTGGACCTTACTTGCACAACCCTGGAGTTGTTGTTATTTAATTCTGTATTAAAATGTTAGCGACTATGGCTTTGTAGGTAACTCTGATAGAAAACGCTTGTTCCATACTGAGAAATTTTATTGTCACAATACCCTCTTCGGTGAAAACCGTATTGTGATGATATGAAAAATTAGCCTCGAGCGACTTTATATTGCGAAGTTATTGCAAAATGGGGGAGGCCCATTAATGGTCAGTTTTACGTGAATTTTGTGCAACATAATCTGCAATATTTCTAAAATTGTTTGGTCCATAGCCAGTTACATTCATTAAGACTAGAGAGTTATGTACTTGTGGACTACTGTGTAGTGTGTATGAATTAACGCATTTGCAGCCATGAATGGAGTGAAATTGTTAGGAATGCTTACGCATTTGCAGCATATGCCTGTAATCACTGGACTATTTATACGAGCGTATAATCTCAGTGTGTTGAATTTCAATGATCTAGATAGGTGTTATTCAGAGTTGTCAAATAGTGACAGCTATCGGCATTCTGTTCGTTATATGTAAGGTAGCCTATGAAAGACTGAATGCTGACATATCTTAATTATATCCTTGTCGGTTTATTGACTGTGTGTCGGTGTTCTTACTTTCTCGTATGTGTTTGCTTATTATTATTATGATGAGCATTTATGATGGATTGGATACTTATGAGGAACTGGCTAAACCAGCTGTTTGAAAGTTATATGCATATTATATCAAGTACATGCAGTATGACGTACTTGTTAGTTACTGTTCTTAGACTACAAGCAGTTCGGTAGTTCCTTCATTGTTTGTCACTGTTCAGTGGGCGACCAGAAGAATCAGTAAAAGTGTAAAACTAACTTGCCGTGCAATCCCCAATCTCGAACCCGTCCCAACAGAGGTAACTGGAGAATACTGGTTAAACAAATTACAAAAGTGAATGTAGTGTAAATGTAAGTTAATAACTAAATCCTTCAAGTTATACTCCTTCATAAAATCCAAATGTTGTGATACATCAGGAGTTGCTTCACTACTTCGTGATGCCAGAATACAGATGTGCCAATATACTGAATGATCAGTTCTCACGAGCCACCAGATATGTACCGGCCTGCCAGCCTTAGATTCAAACAGTAACAGTCACCAGTGTTGCTAGTGAAACTAAGTAATGTAATATGATGTCCAAAGTGATGTTTTTAAGTTCTGCAGTTACTAAACTTCACTGTCCAGTGTCCATCTCAGATTTCCGCAAGCAGAATTGTTGCAGTGAATCAACGAGCTGTATTTGATGGGGATTTACCTCTGTGCCAGTGGCA
>Ga0209052_1000755_pt1 | contig 10855 bp, 7 predicted proteins | sample WorMetHEROISLAND_2_FD_187409 | JGI IMG/M metagenome (GOLD analysis project Ga0209052, IMG submission 187409) | Marine gutless worms symbiont microbial communities from Max Planck institute for Marine Microbiology, Germany - Olavius sp. 4 HERON... | ecosystem: Host-associated > Annelida >...
GTACCAAATTATACTGCTTGGTGACAGAGGCACATGGGTGTGAACAACTTGTCCAGAGTTGTTACTCGGTAGCGGACTGGCCAGGAGTCGAACTCGCGACCTTTCGATCACGAGCCAGCACCCTAACCACTGAGCCACCGAGCCACTGGGCCAGGCGGGGACACAGAATAGACTTAGTCAAAACGGTCCGAGCTGGGCCGGAAACTGAACATGCTGGGGTGGGCGGGGCTGAATAATTTAGGCCTGTGAAGGATAGACGTTGTCCAGGGTGGCTGCTAGTGGACCAGCAGTAGTTTTGTATTACTTCGGCCACTTTAAAAGTTCGTGGTTGATTGATTGATTGATGTCAAGATAGTTTGCCTATCGACAGTCACCAATCCAGGTACTAACTGGGCCCGGCATAGAGTACTGGTAATCATATAATATGAACTGTATGTTGTGTATCTGTGCTTAACAGTGGCGGATCCAGGGGCCACATTCTCAAAACTTCTTAGGAAGACCTTTGTTGATCGAGACCACTGCATTAGCACTAAAACATTGCACCAACTAGCTGTGTATATACAGGGTGAACCTAAAAAAGTGTCCCAGCACAAAAATTACGATATCGCAAAAATGCGCGACTATTTTTTTGCCAAATTTTGCTCATTTGTTTACAAGACAACTGTGCACATGTTTGCTGCTTTGTGCTGTATTTACTTGACATACACCAAATTGACGGAAACGCAAACTTCAAGAATGAATTTTGCAACTGCACAGATTGTACAAAAGGCTGATTTTATTATTAAAGTAAACGAGTGGCCAATACCACTTTTGTTGTGATGTCATTGTGACGTAGGCATAATTATTTGGTTTACCTTGGAAAAAAATGATTAATTTTTGCAATATTTTACGTTATAATCGCGGTTACGATTACACATTTGGTCATGGGTAAAATATCCTGCGAAACGAAAATGCGGATGCAGACATTCCACGAAATTATTTTAAGACACTGAATAATTTTTGCAAATTTTCCTGAAAAGAGTTTGAAGCTTAGCTCGGTAAAAGCAATCTGTTTGTCATTTTTCATTAGCTAGTTAAGCTTGTGCAGCACTTAAACAGTTTTTTTCAGCGTTGGAGATGCATGAGATGTTCGATACACTGCACTGTTGGCTAGCGAAAATCAAACATTGAATTTGATGCTGTACAACTTTGCCAAACATGAACTAAATGTAGCAAAATTAAGCAGGCTTACAAAGTATTGTGTGCTGAATAAATGAGGAAAATTTGGTGCAAAAATTTTCTCACACTACACAGATATCGTGATTTTCGTGTTGGGTCATTTTATTGTGACTCACCCTGTAGACTGGTATGCATATTGCTTTGAGGTGTTCTGTGTGAACGTTGTAGACGCTATCCTGACAACTGTGACAGTGTCAATGCTCTGCTACCCAAGAGAGAGTTTTTCATGTTGTTTGATGAGCTGTTCTCCACTCAGCCGAAACTCTCCACCGATCTTCACACCAGACTTATGCACATCTACCCAAGACTTAAGGTCAGTCCACAACTTCTCATCATTTTACACTCCAGCACCTTTAACGACTAGGCCAGTATGCCAGCAATCTTGGTAACAGGGCCTAAAGTTATGCAGAACTTGCCGTTTCTTTCCCAGCCATGGCCGTAACCATCGCCTACCCACCCACAGGCGGATGGCCAGGCTGAGTTGGCCCGGGGGCTTAGTCGAATACTCGAATATGAAGATGGTATACCTGTCTATGGTCTCCCATCTCAGTACTAACCCGGCTCAACGTAGTGTAACTTCAAGGATACGACCAACAATGTTACCACCAGGCTAAGCTGCCACCTAGTGAATGGCTTGTGGATGATATAATAACTATGTTTTAGTGCAGTATCTGGCGACACAACTGATGCATGTGTTGTGTTTGTTTTGTGTTGCTAAGCTGATATCATTTGGCAGTCATCAGGAGACAACGTTGCACAATTACTTCACGTCGTTCCTCAGCCGGCTCAGTGCCAGCTGTCATGGATCTAAGAAGACTGAGGTTAGTCAGTTAGTTAGCTTACAGTGATCAATTCAGTCTCATCAGTGATTTGGGGCCTGATAAGTTGCTGTCTTAGGAAGGAAGATCTTAGGAAAATTCTCGGGTAGCTTCCAAAATCAGTCCCTGGTGACTTTCTGGTCCTAGCCCAGTTGCTGTATAATTACCATCATACTGTCTGCTTAATCAGCTGGACATTGGTCATCGCTGGACGTTAGCTGGTGGTCAGTTTGTTCTTTACTCACTGCTGGTCCTTGCACATAGCTGTTTTCTGCCTTGGAATGATCACTATGTTGCTGCCAAAAAAATTTATCTGCTACAGATCATGTGTGAAAGAACGTAGCAACAGCAGCAGCAGTCTGTCAGTAATCATACTGTCGGTGATGATGACGATGATGTATGTTGTATATCCCGTGATGGTTTGTTATTGGCTCGCCACATGCAAGAGAAAAACACCAATGGTGTAATGTATGAAATTATATGCCTTGAAAATTATTCATTTACTCTCTTACTTACTTGTTTTTTCCACTTGTGTTAAGTGGTGCATGCCTCCAATTTTCAGGGATGAACACACCACTGTGCTCGGAAAAATTCAAAAGATCGGAATCGAAACACATTTATATAGCGCCATGTGTCATGAGCGAGTCGGAGGCTGCTGTTCTTTCGTCATTACTTGGTAGTAGCATTTTGCACTGGTCGGGCCCGCGGTGACCTCGTAACCATGTCATGTGGCTCGGTTGTGTACCACTGCTGCGTGTTGTATGTTGTGTGTTGCTCGTACAGCTGTTGGCGTGTCTAATGACCTGTCTAATAGTTGACCAGCAGTCACTGAGTACGTGGAGACAAGTCTACGTGAACCATGTCTCGCAGTCCAGGTCTGTCATGCTGCAGCTATTGCCAGCTAGTATTTCAATTTACATTATTTTTACTAGAGCTGCTAGTGATGGAAAATATATATTGGCTGACTTTTCAAAAATTGATTCATGGTTAATTTGTCGTTAATTTCAATTAAAAACTAAATTGTGGTCATGGTCTAGTTGCTGTCACTTCGTCTGATTAACATAGTTGACCTACTCTGGGTCCAGTTTGTACCTGGATGGGTGACTGTCTGCGGATTGGTAAACCATCTCAGTATGTAACCAATCACCCAGGTCATCTCATCCTTCCATTCCTCTGGGGTAGGTAAATCTAGTATCAGCCTACCTGGCTGGAGTTAAGGTGGGGTACGTTCACCCATCTCACCCACCCTTTAGGTGACGCTCCATAGCTCTGAGATGGGTTCCCTTGGAGAGCCTTTAACCCTTTATGTCTGTGTGTGCTGCTGCAGCGTGCTGCTGCATCATCTGGCTGAGGACGTGGACGGCCTGACATCACAGATAGACCGGCAGCTGCTACGCGAGACTGTCCGAGCGTTCACGTTGACCAATGATGATCTCAGCACTGACGCCGGTGCTAACACGGAGTCAGTGTCATCAGCCAACATACAGCAGGCTGGACACAGCTGTCAGGTAACGCACTCAGGCCTGGCTTCCATCCACTGCAACTCACACAACCATTGTGTTGTTTTGTTCACCGGTGAATTCTACCGGTGCTTCGGGCTGTCAACTCTACGTAGCTCAGAAATACCAAATGTAATGTACACTGAGTCACAAGAAAGTAGTACACCGAGCTCAATTCTCAACGGATTTTCAAAATTCTTTCACTGACAGAGTCGCTGGAAAATAAAAAAAAATAAAGATGGCGACGTTTTGTGTCTGTCTGTCTGTATGTGTGTGTGTGTCACATTCTGTCAGTGGCTGCCGGTGTTGCTATTGCTCATGATCTGTCTGTTTGTGTGTGCTCCATGCGTGTCTGCATGTCTCTGTATGCGTGCGTTTGTCTGTATGTATGTTTGTAGTTGCTGTTGGATGATCTAAGTCGTGTTCATGTCCCAGTGTCTCAGTGGCTACCTGTCCTTCTGATGCTGTCTGTCGTTATCTTTCTGCTGTTAGCAGTCGATGTCTACACAAGTTCAACCGGCATCGTTGGTAAGACAGTGGACATACGTCATTCCTTCTACAGCGTGTTATTTGTGTGTTAATTTGATGACAGAGCAAGTAGGCATGTTTTGATGACTGATATTCTGAGTCGTGAAAACTGTTGATTGTCTGGAAATGGTCCCGGGAGCTGTAGAGCACGCTTAGTCCATTTCCAGGCTGTATGGCATAAAAGTCGCCTAGAGCAGGTTTTTAGTTTTTTATCATTAGTTATCTTGTGTGGTAATATTTAGTTTGATGATATCAAATTTGTGTGTAGCCAGTTTATTATTGTTATTTACGTTTTTGTGTTAGTTTGTTCGATTCTTTGCTGTTTGTTTTTGACATGATACCAGTGCAAGTGATTGCCTGGAAAGACTCGTCTCTGAAATGATCTGTAATGTGTAGAGCGGGACGTAAAACTCATCTCACTCGCTCATTCACTCGTCCGGTAATGTCTGATACATTCCATCTCTAATTAAATTTGTGCTGTAGTGCTTCGTCTAACAGTGCTCCGACACTGTTGGCTCAACTTGTATGGTTAGCTGATCTTCAAAGATGGGGATTTTCCTTGTAGAATGGCATACTACCGTGTACAGGAAAGGCATCTCGCCTGGTAGGTGGCTTGGTAGCGTAACGGTTAGGACTCAGGACTTACAATCAAGAGGTTCAACTCGCGGTTGGGTCGCTATCAAGTGGTTACTACTAGGATAGCTGATTGTCTGCGGACATTGGGCCCTCTAAAAACACAGTTTAACCCAAAAAACCAAACCAAATAAAACCCACCAGCTTGGGTTTTTTAAAAAAAGCCGGGGTTTTAAACCCTGATGTGAACTGCAGTGTGGCGTATCTATAATTGTGATAACATGTAAATATTTTGGTGTCGTTGCAGGCTGTCGCACATACAATGCACTCAGTGCTATCGGAGTACTGCAGTTTGTTGACCGTGTCTACTCACGAGTCTCTGTCTACACTGCACATGCATGCAGGTTCTTACTTACTTACTTACTTACTTACTTACTGTAGAAGCACCTGATGATTTTTGTCTTTTTATCTCGGTGATTTCTGGTGAAGTCTGTAGCACTAACTGAGAGTTTTGTAGTTTTCTTCATTTAGCTAATTACGTTTAACTTCAGATGCTTTTCTGTGCAGCTCTGTCATGTAACTTTCGAGTTACTTGCTGTTGCTGTTGCTTTGTAATGAGAGCTGATATTGGATTACCCACTGGATTGTATAGCCTTCTATAACAACCACTGTAGTAGTAGTAGTAGTAGTAGATGTTGAAGTCTGCATCAGCCATTGAATGTATGTTGATGCAGTTGTTTCGTTGTGGTTGTTTTTGTTGTTGTTGTTGTTGTAGTTGTTGTAGTAGTAGTTGTGTGTGTCGGTATGCATGTAGTTGGTTGCTGGAGATGTGTCCCATCTACTGGAGCAAGGCTGTCAACATTCTTCAGCCCTATGCCTCACTCGTATTCTCTCACGTGCTCAGTGTGTTAGCTATTCTATGCAGGACAGCACAGCCACTCGTTGACTTCTGTCACACACACGCGGCTCGACTTCTGCCAGTGGTTAGTCGTTCTATGTTGTTCTTCTGTGTTCTGCTTAGATCTTGGTTGCCATTTGCCGTTACATGCAAGCTTCGTATTTGTGATTCTTTTCTAACATCTTCATCAAATCACTATCAGCTGTCGAACTGAGAGAGTAAAATGTGAGCTGATTAGTTAGCTGTCGGATAGCATTGTGTCAGCATTATGATAATTATGTTATTGAGCTGTCAGTATACCGGTAGTCAACGTATTTACTGGAGCACTGTTAGGCGTGAGGACGTTGAAAAAGCACGGTTTTGTTTGAATGGTATGCTGGGCCTGGCTTGTTATTTTTGCACCTTTATTTGTTGTACTTTGTGTACGATTTTCGATAATACGTATATATTATGAGGTGGCGGCTTACCCTACTGGTAACGTTGTTGGTCACATCAACAAAGTTATGCTACGTTGAGCTATGTTAGTACTATGGTGGGTGACCATTCAATGGTATGTCATCTTGGTACTCAACCAAGCCACTCAGGCTAACTCAGCTTGGCCGTCCATCAGTGGGTAGGCAGAATGAGTATTTCTGATGGTTATGGCCACCACTAGGCAGTGGCATCTATTCGTCGACAACAATGGGGTGGGGCATTTATTCTGGCTGCCTTAGCTACACACAAGACATGTCCAAGTATTGGGGGGGGGCGTGCTCCCCTGGCCCCAGGATTGACGCCACTGCTTTCTGCAGCTATGTAAGAAATGGCAAGTTCTTTCTGCGTATGATGATGATGATGATGATGATGCTCATGTTGCTGAATATCTGTCTGCAGATGTCCGACACTCTGCCGTTGTTACTGTCGACACTTGCTTACTACATGTCTTCAGCTGCTGACGTCATCATCCAGCTCTATGTTTACGCTGCACTCTGTGCTGACGTCATTGTGGACTGGCTGCTTGCTAATGTACTCGTGTATGTGTCGACTTGTGTCCTACATCTTTAACTTTATTCATCATTCATCATTCACTGGCAGCATCGTACAAAAATAAACAGATAACCAAAGAAAAAGCGGAAATAGATCACTAGCCAAAGAGACAAAAAACAGTTGCACCAAGCCGTTTAGTTTACTTCTGGCTAGGTCCGAGATTGTGCCACATAAAGAATTACTATTGTCCACAATTTTGTGGAAAATTTCCATCTTCGACTCGCAGTTAGACTGGACGCAGACCTGACGTTGTCAGTTGTTCGTCACAGTTCTCTCTGCTTAGCCGTTATTTGTTTTGTTTATTACAGATTGCTCTCTGTTATTTACTGCTCACTCACTCCGTGTGGGTCTCGGAAGCTGTAGAATAGGCCCAATTCTTTTCCTGGCTCGATGGCATAAAGGGAGGGCACCTAAACCCGATTTTTAGTTTTGCAAGTATTGCTGTTAATGTTGCATTTTTCGACACTAGACTGTTGCCAGAATGCAGAGTCCTTGAAAGTTTATCCTGCCTGAAGGTCCAAGGACAAGGAAGTGAGGACAATGACTTGTAGCGTTAGTTGATCCTCGTAGACAAGGACTTTCCTTTTGGTCTACAACACTACTGTGTACTGAATGTACTACCGTGTAGTAGTGGCTGATGAGGCTGGAGCGACGCCCTGCATGTTTAGTTTCTCCTACATTCAAAATGCGTTTGGGGCCAGGGCTCCATCCTGGACCCCAATGGGGAGCTTACATCACTCCCAGACTGACACCCTAGCTGGTTTGTTGAACCTCACCTCACTGCTGTTGGCCTTCTGTTGCAGTTTTCAACCCTCCTAGTTTCAGGGGCTAAGTACACTCAAAGAACTTTTCAAAAATGCCAAATCTCGAAACATCGTTGCTTTTGTCAAAGATTCGCACTTTTGTCATTGTTTATAAATGTCGTTTTTATGTTAGCTTAATAGTGTTGGACGTATCAAGTTTTTATCTTTTATTTTAACACATAAGTTAAATGCTTTTAACCATTTGTGGCACTGAATGGCCTATTTTGTGCTGATGTGCTGCTAAGAAACTACTAGTTCACTTTCAGGGGCCCAAATCCATAACCCTCAAAATGCATCTCTACAATGACCTGGTGTGCACTGATCATTGTACTGTGTGTACTGTGTGTGTTCGTTGTAGAGGCAGTTTGTCTCCAGTCAGTATACAGCAGAGTCTAACGTCAGTCGGTGTTCTCATACAGTCGTACGTTGTCAACTGCTATCAGTGGCTGCTGCAGTTCGCCATCTATGTCTGACCAACTTAGCCTGTCATCATCATCATCTGAATGACTAGAAGCGGTATTAGAGTCCCGATGATGTCACTGACACTGGACACTGAGCATTCAGGCTCAGTTGACATGCGCGTAGTCAAATGTCGAGATGTTGATGTTTCTGTCATGTTTCTACAGGGCGGTGCATAAGAAGTGGAACACACATGCTTTACGTAGATCGAGCAGTTGGGGAGTTTCGGAAACGATTAGCCTCGACCCCTGCAGTGAAGGGCGGCCATATTGAACACCTGAACATTGCGTTCATTGCGACCGCCCTTCACTGCAATTATCCAGGCCAATCGTTTCCGAAACTGTCCGATTGCTTGATCTACATAAAGCGTGTGTGTTCCACACCTTTTATGTGCTACCCTGTATTATGTCTCTTTCCTCCACCTATAGGCAGAGCAGAAGGCGTGATGTTTTTATGTCAGCCATGCAAGCATCTATTTGTAATTTTGTTTTTTTGTGATATCTGTGTCATTACATTGATGGATTTGGTGCATTAGTGGGTGTGGAGAAACGGATTGCTTTTGGGTTCAAAATGTCAGAGGCGAAGATGCCAGTGTGTGGAGTGAAGGCATACAGTGTCGACTTGCTAAACGTCGTGATGCATGAGTTGTATAATTCTTATGTTACGTGTACAGTACTCTTATTGAACGAACCGTGCACTTGAGCCGAGCTATCAGTTGGTGGTGTTGGGTTACAAAGCCTGAGCTAGTAGCATCGCTGCATCCTTATGTCATATTTGTTTTTATGGGTTACTATGTAGTTATGAGTCATTGTGTGCTCACTGTGCAAGCCCGTAGTCAAAGGGTGTTCAATGATTTTGATTGAACCCCCCCTCGTCAGCCAGAAACAGGAAACGTTGCATAAAATAACCAAACTTGCAATTTTTGAGGTGGAAATGCAAAAAATGTGTTTGAGGCCCGGGCTTTGCCAGGGACCAGGGAAGCTTACAGCATTTGCAGACCCTGTAGATGCATGAATTAATGGAGAGCCATTTCACGGCCCCAGGGGTGGAGTCGAACCCCCCTTTGTGGAAAAGTCTGGCTACGGGCCTGCTGTACATATTTTTATTCATGTAATTACTGTCCGTGATGTAGCGACAGACATGTATTTTTTTCAGCCGAGTTGTTTTTCTCGCAAGGTAACTCATGAACTGCTGCACTTATGCATTTTGCATGAACATGTTCCTTGACAACTGCACAAAACCCAGAGAATTACAAGGTATGGGTCAAAGGTCAAGGTCACAGGACCGGATTATCGGATTTTTTACCATAGCAAGATAGGGCAAAAATGTTTGTTTGGCACGATAACTCATGAACCGCTACGCTCAGCTTCATATTTTGCACATACATGTACTTTGACAACCGCACAAACCTTATTTAATTTCAACGTCCTTGGGCAAAGGTCAAGGTCATTTATTTGTATGTGGACCAAAGTTCACCAAATTGGTTTACCAAACGTGGAAAATCGTAGTTCGTAACACCATTTTCCACTTGTCGATTGCTTGATCCGTTTCAGAGATATTTGCGATCAAAGTCTAGAGTTGTCCGAAATCTAGTGCAATGTTGATAACTCATGAACTGCTGCACTTAGCTTGGTGAAATTTTGCATGCACATGTACCTCGACAACCTCTTGAACGCTATTAAATTTCAAGGTCATCGGTCAAGGTCACATGTGTTCTTTGTGTTTTTCTGTGTGCATGATGCTGCGGCTACCCGCGGACAGTACTTAGCCTTGAGCGAGGCTTGATGATCTTGTTTTATTATTTGTCTAGCACCTGGCTTCAGTAGCACACATCTGATGAAAGGACTGGTGTCGGTTTTTTGTCATTATTTTTTAAATTTTAGTTGTATACCTGAATGTGTTGTGTGGCGTAGCATGTTGATGTAGTGCATGGTGCATATTACTAGTATTAACACCTAGTGACTGTTTTTGGAGCTATATACAAATTTGCTTAATAATAACAAAATAAAATTATAATAAATTATAATACTGGCAGCATCGAATTGTGTTATTGTTAGTTTCTGGTTAGTCTGTCACTTTAAACTTGAGCCGTGGAAATAACACAGTTAATAATTAAAAAAATTTTAATTGTGAAATTTTCGATGAAGTTACATCACCAAGAAAGTGTTGCAAAGTAGATACGATGCAACAGATGGCGCCACTTTGCTACTGCCGGCGGATGTAACTGGCGCTAGCTAGTCGATTGACCGATCGATCGACATATTGACCGACATATTGACCGGTCAGAATGGTCTTCTTAAACACCGGGTAGAACCACTTCATTAAGAAATTAAAATCACACTTTATTTCAGTACGCGTATGTATTTGGTCAAAATGTCAAATGATTCGTATAAATTAAATATATTGCTAATTTTAGTAAAAACACACAAGATTATAATTTTAAAATAAGTTCATTCGCACTTTTTATCGCTAAATAACATTTAATGCAGTAAATAAATTCGATTAATCCGCGCAGCCTCACAACGTCACGTGACCTTATCGGAATTGGGCAATATTTCCGCCTCACTATTGACCTCGATGCCAGTCACTATTTGTATATTATTACGTGAATACCAGAACTGCCAGAACAATCGTAGTCATGTCTGAAGAGTATATCACCGATTTATCTCTATCACTGTTCCATAATTTAACAATACGTACAAGCCTACAAGGGCAACATTTTCATATCAGTGAATTATAGCAGAAACATTAGGCTTTAGAACAGAGCGTTGCTTCTTTGCTGTATAAACAACTAAAACATACTTAGCTACAGCAATGTTACAAAAAGGTAACTCAAAAATGCAGCTATTTTCATTCAAAATTTTTTTGTGGATATTCTGTGGATTTTTTTGTGGCCCATCTGTTGATAAAACAAGAAATCTGAGCTAATGCTCATGAGACGCGCCACAGCATCAGTTTAATTTTATACGGTTGTCGTCTTGGTCTATCACATTAATTTCGTCAAAAATTCGCTCTATAAATGCGCTAAAATGA
>Ga0209052_1000756_pt1 | contig 10853 bp, 7 predicted proteins | sample WorMetHEROISLAND_2_FD_187409 | JGI IMG/M metagenome (GOLD analysis project Ga0209052, IMG submission 187409) | Marine gutless worms symbiont microbial communities from Max Planck institute for Marine Microbiology, Germany - Olavius sp. 4 HERON... | ecosystem: Host-associated > Annelida >...
GTGCTTGCTATGATACGCAGCAAGTCTGTGTCTATCTGCAACCGTTTTCACGCTAGATGAGCCAATAGTGGTAAAATAACGATTTCTAAGGGGAGTACCCCTCTTTGATGCCCTCGTTACAGGGGAATCTCCTCACTCATTGGCACCAAATTACCTCATTAGAAACTAGAGAGTCTAGGCTATCATATGGTGAAGACCCGGAGTCTGTATCTCACCTGGGCTTGGTATACCACCGGGTCGTGACAGACAGACAGACGGACGGACAGACGGACAGACAGACAGAATTGCCATAGCTAATACGCGCCTCAGAAGTACCTGCCGGTACAGCTGTGGCGCGTAAAAACGATAAATACCTGCGATGTATATTGGTTTTCCAGTAAGGGGCGTAGCGTGGACAATGACATCCTTCGAGTCTTATACGGCTGTTTATATTGCAGGTTGTTACGTTTCTGTGTTCAAGAGTAGGTTTGAATAAAATGCAATAATCAGATGCACGTTGAAGTGTTGTTATATGGCACATCTGTATTGCCTACAACACACATAAATTTACAATAAACATAGGCCTACAATAAATTTATATAAGCTATAGCGCAGAGGCACACAACTTTTCTAATGCGCTGTAGCGTCAACGTTGATAAAAAGAGTAGGCTACGCATGGCCTATATGAGTAAAGTCGAAATTTTTGGTAGGGGCTATTAGGAAAAAACTTAACGAAGAATTAAAAGTAATGGAAATAATTATGTCAGCGATAACAGGCTAGGGCCTAACCAGAACACATTTGAAAGAAACAACACTTGCCAAGGGTCACGTATACAGTCACAAAGTCGACTGAAACATTGTTGACATCTCGAATTTCTGGGAATTATTTTTTCTTGCAGATGTTGAGGTTAACTGACTCAAACAGCGAATGGATATGTAGGCTTATAATAGTGCATAATAAGTATAGAGTTAAGCCTGCTAAAATGATCTTCTTCAGAATTCAGGTCAAACTTCATCTAGTCGAAGAGTGCCAGTAGTGCAGTGCATGGACGACGTGAAATAAAGAATCTGTCGACAATGTACAGTTCTCGACCGTATACTGCACAGGATTGTATAGTGTTGTGACAGTCACAGTTACCAGGTAAGTTTATGAAATTGCTGTCCCAAACACGGGACAAGGCTTATGTTTACACCTGTTTAAACCAGTCCCTGTCGAAGTAGGTCATGGTTTGCTCCCCGTTTATGAGCACGTTCTAAACGATGGATCAGATAGACCGTGGATAGCCTGTTCACCTAGTTTAGATTGCTCAACTGTTTATCGGACTTTTTAGGCTTGGCTTTCTGTCTTAGTTTATTTTACTCTTTGGTTCCACGTGAAAGACGAAGTTATAATTATGCGTCTGTTTTAGGCGCACTTTGAAACTTTGATATGTTTCCTCATCCTTCTTTAAGCGGGGTTTCCACCCAAACGCAACGCACGCAACGAATTTACGCAACTTACGAATTTACGCAATTTCCGAATTTACGCAAGCTCCAGCCAACAGGGACCGAACTGTCCTCTATCCAGCTCATGGAGCTATTCATTTATAGCTCCATGTATCCAGCTGAACTCAAGTTTTTAAGGTTTAAATTAAAAAAATCAGTAGTCCAAATTTTAGTACGTTTTTACTTGTTTTGCAGCTTATGAAGCAAATCAAATTTAATTTCAATAATTTCAATAATTTCGCGCGTATCTACCACAACTTGGCAGCGTGCCAGCGGCATACGCCGTCGTCGCTGGTGGCTAGACCCACAGATCTATATATATATATAAATACCTAGACCTAGACCTATCCATTAATGACCTATCCAATCATTGCATTCCCTGCGTAATTTCGGAAATTGCGTAAATTCGTTGCGTGCGTTGCGTTTGGATGGAAACCCCGCTTTACAGACAGACGCAGTGGATCAAACCGATGCGATCTCATTTTCGAACACACCTCGAGTAGCAGTGGCCTAGTACTAGGCCAAAGTTTAGTTTTTGGGTCACGTAGGCAACTGTTGTTGTGACACTGACACGATTTTTTGAAGTTTGTTTTTATTTGCTGATATTGTTGCCGTAATTACTCGGCTGATTCCATTTAGCGCATTAACAATATTCGTTTAGTTTTATAGCTCATTTGGTTAGTTTTGTTTGTTTGTTTTGTACTTTGTCGAACGACTGGGTGCTGCTCCGGAATTATGGAACTTTCGTTCCCACGTATAGGTGGGACTTTCACTCCCTGGAACATTCGCTCCCGGGTATAACGTTCATTTGTGCCAAATTTGGTGCCAGTCTGATCAATACTTCTAAACTTACAAGCCATAAAATAAAGTGGTGCCGTTTTTTTTGTGCCACCCTGTAGAATGAGATGTACCACACCGTCAAGCTCAGCTTCAGGCTAACAGACTTACATTTGAGACCAAAAATGCGAGACCAAGACCAAAATCTCGAGACCAAGAACAAGACGCAATTTTCGGTCTCGAGGCCAAGACCATAAGCTCGATGTCACATCCGTGGTGCCTTGTAACAATGCTTGACTGGTCTAAGCTTGTGCTGTGTGTAGGATGGCAGAGGCTCACAGTGCTGTGGCTTTCTCGTTTAATGTTACGACTGAAGGCGTGAATGTCCAGTTCAACCATGAGGCTTTGTGGGCCGTATGGCGCAGTGGTGTCAGGTCATGGAAGAAAAGAATTGGGCGCATTAAGGTGTGATAGTCAGTTGTTCACACAAAGTTTATCATGCTTTTACAATAATAGAAAATTATCACTAGTTATTGGCCTTCAGTACATTGATGCTGTTAACTGAGCTCCTTGATCCTTGATTCATCCAGCATCCTCGATGCATAGGGCCACACGTTGACGCCATGTCTGTCTGTCTTGAGCCGATGCTTCAACCTCTTCCCAACTGAGCTACCGGTATGTTATTAAAGGCCATTTGGCATGCATGTAAAAACATGCCACAGTGCTAAAGCTGGCGTCAGACGATCGATAAAGTCGGCCAACTTCTAGGGCGTGGTTTAGTTTCCAAAGACAATCGGCCGATGAAATGTACAACCAGCAAATTGCTTACCTGTCGAGTAACCAACGGCGGACCCATATGGTCCGCTTTTTATGTTGTTTCGCAGTCAAAAAATAAAGCAACATAAAAGCGTCGGCGTCCTTGTCGTCTGCCATTTTCTTGACGTCACAATCGTGACGTGACAAGTGACACATGTCATGGTTCAACGATTTCATCAGCCGATTGTCTTCGGAAACTAAACCACGCCCAAAAAGTTGGCCAACTTTATCGATCGTCTGATGCCGGCTTAAGAGGTTCTTGAGCTTAACCTGAAGTAGTTAGATATATAGACCAGTTGAAACCAAATGTCTGTAGTTATTAGGTAGCAGGCTAGTTAAGTGAAAATTTATGTGGTAGCAGCAGCAACAGCAAATTTTGTGTTGCTGTCACGTATTTAGTAGAATGTAACATCTATGGTACTTTGTGTGGCACATAATCATAAATTTTTTTAATGCTGTATGTATATATCAAGTAAGCAGATACTTGCAGTATTTTACCGATCTACTGGTGCTCATCTACCAGTGTTGGAATGCTTAGCAGGTTTTAGGCACATTTGGCAGAGCTGTAAATGTGTAATTCAGAGATTAGCACTAACAAGGAGAGGAAACAAACCATTATTATTGTAATATGTTTGCCTAGCAGTTGCTGGCAAGGTACAAAATAAAATGAATAAATACACCTTGCTGTAAGGCAGCGGTGTCAGCTGAGACTTCAACTGATTGTTTAATCTGTTTCAGAATCGTGTGATCAACGGTGTCTATCCTCTGTCTCCAGCAAGTTGGTTTGTCACTGCAGCCATTGTCATTGGACTTTTCCTTGTTGACATTGATGTATCATTTGGCTGTTGGAGGTACCTCGCTGTTGTGCCACGGTAATAACCGTCTTCCATTTCTACTCGCAAATGTTTCTGCATATTTCGGCTTTGATACTGATGGTAGGTAGCATCATTGGAAGGGCATTCAGCCAGCTTTTTGTTACAAGAATTCCAAAAAATTTTAGCATTAAAGACTGTTCGGACAGGAGTTAATCGAGAAAGCTTGGCCGATTAAACACAAATTGATAGCATTGGTTGTGAAGTCAGAACAGTGCGCTGGTCTGAATTATTCGGTACAGCTCATTTTCCAGCTGAATTTCCAGGCCTGACCAAGCCTGGTTTATGCACAAGTTCTTAGGCTTTGCCATTGGAGATTGGGGCTCCAGTTTAATACAGTGCTATGCCAGGCTACACAAGTGTCTCTGTTAAAAGACGTCTAATTCCACTCAGTGACGTTGGCAGGGTGCACAGTATGAGAGACTTAGCCGTACAGACGGAAGGACAGACCACTCTACAGTAGTGTGTTGCAGTAGCTGGAATCGCTAGTGCTTTGAGTGACGTTGACTAATAAGTGCAATGTGATGCTGATTGTAGGTTATTTGTCTGTGCTGAGCCATGTAACGTGTACATCAGCTGGCTTCTTGTCTCCACAGCAGTCTGGCTAGCTGGAATATTTGCCATTCGCTACACACTGAAACTGTTGCTGTCCTACCATGCCTGGATGTACGAGTCTCGGGACAACGTCTCACTTCTTACCAAGCTTTGGCTGGTAATTAACTCTAAGCTTGTAATACGGTTATCGGTTAACCGATTACTGGGAAAATTACCGATCAACAGTTGCATTTTCAAATTACCGATTATCGATTTACGGACATTTTTCTTTACTCACACAGGCAAACAAAGACAGCCATGTATACTGACGGCTCGGTCCCTTTAGTTCATGTTTACCCAGTATGTGACTGGTGGAGTCTGCCCCTTCCCCCCACGTCCGACCGCCGCAGCCTGTATAGGTGGGGAGAGGAAGAGGTGCGAACTAGATGTCACAACGGTAACGGTCACCGGTTTCCAACAAACGGTTACCGGTTTTGATATACTACCATTTTAACATCTCTAATTAACTCGTACATTGTTACTTCCATTGTAGATAACAGTGTCATATGCTGGGTGATGCATAAAAAGTAAATAATAATAATAATAATACAATTTCTATAGCACCATGACGTCCTAAAATACAGAGGCGCTGGATAAAAATTTTGCCTCCGAAATCTCTTGCTAGCGATTCCGCACAGTCCCGTGAAGAACTGCGTACCACACACGGTAAAGCCCCTTTTGAGCAAATTGAGGAGTCGGACAGTTTTGGTAACGATTAGCCTCACTTATTGCAGTGAAGGCTGGTCATGTCGAACACTGTGGTCATGTATTCAATGTGACCACCATTCACTACAATGATTGAGGCCAGTTGTTTCCAAAACTTCGATTTCTTGATCTACGTAAAGCATGCACATTCATTCAACTTTTTTATGTGCCACTCTGTATATAGAAAGAATTATCAGCTAGAATGCATGTCGTTCTAGCTGTTTGACAAACATGTGTATAAGTGATTGTGCAAGTTTGACATGTTACTGTTCTGCAGCATTATTTTTGCTATTAGTTTGCATCTTGAAAACCGTTGCATTATTTGGGCTCAGGCACAAATTTGTCGGTGCATAATCAAATTTGCATGTGTGTTTGGTGCCGGTTTGGCTTAGTTGGTAACGTCGTTGGTCGCATCAACGAAGTTAATCAACGCCGGGCCCGGTTAGTACTTGGATGGGTGACCATCTTCAAAACCGGTAAACCATTTTTGTATGTAACCAGCCACCCAGGCCAACTCAGCCTGGCCATCCCTTTGCGGGTAGGCAAAATGACTACTGGCGATGATTACGGCCATCGCCAGGGAAGAAACGGCGAGTTCTGCGTAACAGTAGGCCCTGTTACCAGGACTGGTGACATACTGACCCAGTCCATTGTCTGGCGGACTTGGGCTGTATGCTAACTTAATTGGGTTTAACCCTCGCCGACTCAAAGCGCTGAAAAGGGGATGAGCTCCCACTCAACGGACCTAGCTGTCTATGCGAAATCTTCTTCTTCTTCTTCTTGAAGCTGCACTGAGGACACTGGTGATGTAGGGAGCTTGCTGGCTGTAAGTGGTTGATTGTTGAGGTGTGTTTTACAGGCAGCATTGAAGATCTTCATTGGTAGAAAGCCGCTGCTGTACAGCTACCAAAGCTCTCTGCCTTCACTGCCTGTACCTCCTCTCAAAGATACCATGAAACGCGTATGTTTATTTGCCTTTGTAATTACCTCAGTTGACAAAGTTGTCTTTGCGTCTGTCCAGAAAGTTATGAATGGATTTTGATGAACTTTTTACAGTAGCTGAGGTGATTAGATTTTGGTGGCGATCTGGATTTTTTTGTGGATTTTGAATTATCCAGTATTCTTTATGGTTAGTGCTACATGAGGCATAAACTGACACTTCGTTGTGTTTGCCAGGTGGCAGCGCCATTCTTGGCAGTGGTTTGAGAGCTCTGTATACGCTTGTAGCTACATCTCGATCTGACTAATATCAGATAATATCATAATTATGATTATTCAACAATTACAGTGAACTAATTTGCATTAGAACACTCAGCAGCTGAATGGCAGGTGAGGTACTGTTCTCACTGGCACTTTGTGTCAGTAATTGATGACGCTGAAAATGTGTCTAAGTCTGGTAACAGTTGCTCCAGCACTGCTCGAAAGTCTTTCTTTGTTGATGGAAATATTTCAGTCACCAGAATGCGGAATGCACAGTGCTCTTGTTTGATGGAGACTTTATGCTTCATTTTGTGGCTGTTGGGCGGATGTTGTTGATTTCAAGCAGTGGACAAAAGCATCTGCATTTGATCTACACTGTGTCTCAAAACGTAGTGCAGAAGCAGACGTTGGGTGAGGTGGGAACTTTAATGGTCATTTGATGGCCAGTTGTGTCAGGAATATTCGTACCAAAAACTATTGAAATCTGATAATCCTTCTTCAAGTTACAGTCGATAATGTTGGGGATTTTTTTGAGACACAGTGACTGTTTAGAACTGTGACTGTCCTACAGGAACAAAAACAATAAATTAGTCTGTGAATTGTTTTTCTTTGCTAATTTTATTGACCAGTCTTACTTGTGTGTGAAAGTGAATGCAAGATGAGCTGCTTGTTAACATCAAGTGTGGAGTATTTTCAATTTGTGGCCTTCACATTGATGTGAATTCTCTAAGATTGTCTAGAGTATGTCTGGTGTGCCATTATGAAACTATTGACTCGCTATTTTCTGTTTCTTGGTGGTTTTGGGTTTATAGGTTAATTGTTATTGTAACAATTATTGTAATTGTTGTTGTTTTTAACGATTTGCTCCGGGAGAAAGGACAAATCACAGATAGGCCTATTTATAAGTTAAAATCAATATATAGTTAAATTTTAGCTTGCCAAAAATGCACAAAAATGTGCAATTTCAACGTTGATTTTTTTTAAATCTGTCTCAGGGCATAGCCCCTAGACTTCTACACTAGTAATGCTTGTTTCCTATGCTGTGAAGTGGCTGAAAAGTGTGCTGCTGTGCTGTACATGGCAGTACCTGAAGTCGGCGCGACCTCTGATGGATGACGAGAAGTATGAGCGAATGGAGCATCTAGTGACAGAGTTTGAGACAGGAGTGGGTCAGCGACTGCAGAAATATCTTCTGCTCAAGTCCTGGTGGGCTACCAATTATGTAAGTCTCCGTGCTGTGGTTCAGGCCCGTAGCCAATGGGGGGTGGTTCAACAGGTTCGATTGAAACCAGGAAACGTTGCATAAAATAACCAAAAACATGACCACCAGATATGATTTTTTAGCTCGAAATGCACAAAAAATGCACTTGCGGCCTCGCTTTGCTTTAGGCCCCACTGGGGGAGCTTACAGCGTTCCTCCAGACCTTCAATGGAGGGCTGGCTGCAAAGCGACCCAGAGAGGTGGAGTTGAACCTTCTTTGTACAGTCTGGCTACAGGCCTGCCGTCGTTCCGTGATATATGTCATTGCTTCTACGGTTCGTGCTGTGAAGTGATTTCTTAGTATATAGCAGAATTTTGGTTTTTCATTTCTATGTAAATACTTGGTGTTTCTTTTCACTTTGGGGCAATTTACTGCTTCTTGATATGGGCAGTAACGGTTTCACTTGTGGCAGTCAGTGAAGTTAGTCCACTTTGAGCTTGGTTAATATGTGGCTGGGTGACCATCTGCAGATGGGTTAACCATCTCGGTATGTAACAAGCCACCCATTTCAGCTCACCCTCGCCATCCAGCTGTAGGTGCAATGAGTACAAGCAATAAATGGGGAGTTAATAAGCACAGTATGCAATGCACTAGTCCCCTATCCATGGTCTGACAGTGTAAACTGTTGTCGGGCTGAGGAAGCGGAGATCAGCGCCGCCCTATGGACCGGCGTGGCTGGCAAAGTACTTTGCTTTACAAAGTGTTTAGTTGTACTGTTTTTGTTATTGTACATTAAAGATTATGTGACAGTAGTCGACTTAGATTGTTAAGACCGGTGATTGCATTAGCGCAGTTATTTTTTTTCTTCAGATTTGTCTGAATTTGAGCATGTATATATGGCCAGGTTAAGCTGTGGTCAGATTTTGACAAATGATGGATAAGGAAGATAAGTTCTGCTAAGGTGTTAGGCTGGTGTGTATAGGTGTCTGACTGGTGGGAGGAATATGTGTACCTCAGTGGCCGAACACCCATCATGGTCAACAGCAACTACTACGGACTGGTAAGTATTTTCTTTCTGACTTGCAATAGATTGTGATGTCTGTCATTAGCAACTGTGTCTGTATTAAGCTCATTGTCATTTTTATCCCTTGGCCAACAACTGCCTTTATTTCAGATTTTGTTCGTTGCTATATCGTTTACTGCTGCTGCTACTGCCACTACTAATCTTGGTTATAGACATTTATTATATGAAGTGAGGAAAAACAGTTATTCACTTCAGCGAATTAAAGAAAACTACTCTGTGAGAAGTCTGCCAAAGGGTCAGAAGGGTCATTTCATTAATTGTAATCTCTACAGGATGGTGTGTGCATGGTGGAATATATATCCTTTATGTAGATTGAGCAACTAGATAGTTTTGGAAACAGCTAGCCTCGATCATTGCAGTGAAGGGTGGTCGTGTTGAACACTTCAACTCCACTAGATGTAGTATCTTGAAAACAACTTGTATGCAACTATTTTGCTGTTTGTTGCAGTCAGAAATCATAATTTGGCTGTCATTGAAACTGTCATGTGTCGACATGCTGTTGCTTGCTTGCCAGGATGCAGTGATGTCGAATCCTACGACAGTGCAAGCAGCACGTGCGGCTAACATCATCTACAGCATACTTCTTTATCGGCGTGGACTCGACCGCGAGGAAAACCCTCCAGTTTGTAGTTTCTCGCTTATCACAATCTAACATAAAACGTTTGTTTATGTTGCATCTGGAAAAAACTCAGCGTGAATAGTCTTGTAGGAATTCATTGAAATTGTGGTAGAAATCCATTATTAGTTGTCTATAACGTCTTTCACACAATTTCTAACATGGTTATTGGTTATAGTTCTAGCAGCGTTTTACACTGTATAGACTGTATTGTCCAACTATACCGAGTATACATTCAACCGATCCTACAGGATTGCTGCCTTTGACAACACGTGTCTCCGACGTATTCTCTGGATTCCCTATACAGCCCATGCAACTACTGCTGAAGTATGACTCCGAGCTGGCTCTCCACTGCAGTTGCTTCCGCTCATCCAAACAAGACGGCTCCGTTTCTTTGGGCACGTGGCACGGATGGACGATTCGCAAGACACGTCCAGAGCCCTATATACGTCGATTCGCGGGTTACCCAAGGACTGGAGACGCCGCCCAGGACGTCCACGTCGCACCTGGCTACGGACCATGGAAGTAGACCTCCAGCCGCTCAATCACGGTCTGAACTCAGCCTGGCAACTCGCTCAGGACCGAGAACGATGGAAGCAACTTGTGGAAACGGCTACGCTCCAGTCAGGGGCATGCTCGCAATGATGATGATGATGTGTGTTTTACACAACCACGTTTGTGTGCTCATTTGGTCTGTTGTTCAGATTTATTGCAATGCTAAGAGTTATTTCACTGTTTACTTTTAACTTAACTAATGACAGTCTCAGTTTTCTGATTGCAAGAGCACTGAAGAAAAGTTTTTTTTTTATTTTTGTGTCATCTCTGATGATGAACAGTCAACTGCATTCTCAATTGGACCTGGCTGTAGTAGCTCTATTTCAACGTACAGTGTACATGAATGATGGCTTCCAAAAGGAATTTATGTCATCCTTGAAGTAAGCTTTCACTTTGTGAGCGCTTTCTTTTATGCTACTTTTTACGTGCCACAGCTGTACCGGCAGGTACTGCTGAGGCACGTATTAGCTATGGGAATTCTGTCCATCTGTCTGTCTGTCCGTCTGTCACAACCCGGTGGTGTACCAAGCCCAGGTGAGATAGAGACTCCGGGTCTTCACCATATGATAGCCTAGACTCTCTAGTTTCTAATGAGGTAATTTGGTGCCACTGGGTGAAGAGATTCCCCTCGAACGAGGGCATCAAAGAGGGGTACCCCCATCCCCCTTAGAAATCGTTATTTTACCACTATTGGCTCATCTAGCGTGAAAACGGTTGCAGATAGACACAGACTTGCTGCATATCATAACAAGCACTGCCGAGGAGCTTTCCAGTGGTACCAACATCGATGACCTTGAACCCCCAAAACAGGGGTTTTAGTGAATTTTTAGCGATTTTAGGCTGCAATACACATTTTAAGAATGAATTGTGCCGAAACCATTCAAGATAGACCAAGACAACCTGCGTATGAAATGTTCGGCATTAAACGTAGATTTCAACGGTGTAAGGCTTGACCCCCTAGGTTCAAG
>Ga0209052_1000757_pt1 | contig 10852 bp, 9 predicted proteins | sample WorMetHEROISLAND_2_FD_187409 | JGI IMG/M metagenome (GOLD analysis project Ga0209052, IMG submission 187409) | Marine gutless worms symbiont microbial communities from Max Planck institute for Marine Microbiology, Germany - Olavius sp. 4 HERON... | ecosystem: Host-associated > Annelida >...
GTCTGTCACGACCCGGTGGTATACCAAGCCCAGGTGAGATAGAGGCTCCGGGTCTTCACCATATGGTAGCCTGGAGTATCTAGTTTCCTATGAGGTAATTTGGTGCCAGAGGGTGAAGAGAGTCCCCTCAAACGGGGGCATCAAAGAGGGGTACCCCCCCATAGAAATCGTTATTTTACCACTATTGGCTCATCTAGCGTGGAAACGGTTGCAGATAGAGACAGACTTGCTGCGTATCATAACAAGCACTGCCGACGAGCTTTCCAGTGGTACCGGCATCGATGACCTTGAATGACCTTGAACCCCCAAAATAGGGGTTTTTAGTGAATTTTTAGCGATTTTAGGCTCCAATGCACATTTTAAGAATTAATTGCGCCGAAACCATTCAAGACAGACCAGGACAACCTGCGTATGAAATGTTCGGCATTAAACATAGATTTGAACGGTGTAAGGTTTGACCCCCTAGGTTCAAGGAGTCCTCCATACGAGTGCATCAAATATGGGTACCCCCTTGAAAACGTGCGATTTCTGCTACTGTCGACTAATCTAGCACGAGAATGGTTGCAGATAGACACAGACTTGCTGCCTATCATACCAAGCACTGCTGACGAGCTTTCCAGTGGTACCAACGTCGATGACCTTGAACGACCTTGAGCCCCTGAAATAGGGGGTTTCCGTGAATTTTTAGCGATTTTAGGCTGCAATACACATTTTAAGAGTGAATTGCGCCTAAACCATTCAAGATAGGGCAGGACAACCTAGATATGAAATGTTCAGCATTAAACGTAGATTTCAACAGTGTAAGGCTTGACCGCCTAGGTTCAAGGAATCCTCCGTACGAGCGCATCAAATTTGGGTACCCCTTGAAAAAGTGCAATTTCTGCTACTGTCGACTAATCTAGCACGAGAATGGTTGCAGATAGACACAGACTTGCTGCTTATCGTAACAAGCACTGCTGACGAGCTTTCCGGGGGTACCAACATCGATGACCTTGAACGCCCTTGAACGCCAAAAATATGGGTTTTAAGTGAATTTTTCGTTTTTAGGCTGTGGCGCACACTTAGAGTGAATTTTCGCTGAAATATACTGGAGATAAACCAAGACAACTTGCGTACGAAATTAAACTGATGCTGTCGTGCGTCCCATGAGCATTAGCTCAGATTTCTTGTTTTAGAACATTATGCACTGTACAAATTTACGTTTTACTTACTTACTAACTTACTACTTTTGACGCTGCTGTCTGGTTGCCTGTTAACAATCCAACTCCAATAACAGTTCGTGAAAGCTTAACTGCGTGAAGGACTCAGCCCACAAGCATGCTCATATACAAGACTTCATTACGACTTGCAACTGAATACAAGTTTACAAAACATCTGAGAAAGTAAGTAAGTGAAATATGATACATACACTGTTGCTCGAAGTTAGTGCATGTGGTGATGAAGCTTGCATTGCAGCTGTCTGCAAACTCATTAGCCTTGGTGAGCAGAGCCTGCGACTGTTCATTGTCAAAGAACATGCTAGCACTACCGCAGTCCGTCACGGCCAGAATCAACATTGGCACTGCAGGCAGTCGACGCGCAAATGCCCTGAACAACACATATGTACTTATTTACTTAACAGGCTAATAAACCTCTAAATGAAAAATCCATAACATAGCTATGGAGCATCACTTGCCATACGGGATCATGCAGTGCTACCCGCCACCCGGCACAGGTAAATGCACCCTGCATTAACCCTAGCCAGGCAGGCCAGTACTCGATTTAGCTACCCCGGATGGATAGAAGGCTGAGTTGATCTTGGTGGTTGGTTATATACCAAGATGGTTTACCTGTCCGCAGACAGTCACCCATCCAAGTAGTAACCACTTGATAGCGACCCGACCGGGAGTCAAACCCACGACCTTTTGATTGACCGTAAGTCCAATGACAATAATGCCAGATGCTGTAAAATACTGAGACCAACCATCAGGCAGTACTGACATTCTGTCTTGAATTCCCGGTCTACGGCGCCAACCCATGAAATGAGCGTCCACCTGACATCAGCTCTCCACCGTCACTGTCGGTCTTCAGGCAGCGTCTCAACACTTGGTCCCAGAAATAATGCTTAGTATTCATGCCACCTTAAACGCCTCTATGATGATGAGAGACATAAAGAGAGTAATTACATCAGAGTAGCCAGCGAAGCTTTGCTCGTGGTCGAGAACACAAGCAGGCATCCATGATAGAAAAAGTATGAAACAAAAGAACAACAAATCCAAAGTAACTTGGGAAAAAGCTAGAATTGCTCCTCATTTACATTCGCCAGGTGGCAGCAACAATTTGCAACTGGCGTTGGCTGCGAGCTTTAATCCCCAAATCTCCCCTTCCCTGAGCATCAGGGACCCCACCTAACCCAATGTGTCCTTAGACCCCACAACTGTACCTGCCAAATGGCATCAAAAACGTTGAATGGTTTAAGCAGGCTGCACGAGTGCGACAGCTGACAGACCACGCTACGGCGAAAAATGGGTAGCTATAGGCAGAATTGCTTGCACCAGAGCGATTCTGCCTAATAGTACTAATAACACCAATACTACTACTAATAATATCAACAACAACAACAACAACAACACTATTACCTGAGAGTAGCCAGTGAGGCTTTCCTCTTGGCCGAGAACACAAGCAGGTATCCGTGATAGAGAAAGTCCTTGAGCCGAGTTGAGCTGTGATAGGACGTCGCAACCACCTTCACCTTGCGTCTAAACTCATCCAGGTAAGTCTCCAACGTGACCGACATGACGGCATCGTCCGACTTGCGGACGTGATGAAACTGATGATTGAGTAGAGGAGACAGAGGAATGTCGACGTTGTAGTCGTCTCCACACATTAGGCACATCATCAGCCTAGCAACGCAAATGAACTAGTATCAACGTAGCACACAGTACAGCATCAAACACTTTATTTAAACTAGTAGCCACGATAAATACTAAACACAGCAAACAGTAAAATCAATCAAAAAATGTCTTCTCTGCTGCTGTTTTCAGAAAAAGTGAGTGCAATTAAACACCCAGATGCATACTGTAACTTTTTACTTTGTATCGACTGATTATCAATGCATCTCTAGTGTCGAATATCAACATTGTAACACACAAGAGGCCATTTTGTGCCACAATGACGTTAATAGGAACTGATCACATAAATAAACTAGCGAGTGAAATCAAGACTATTTAGGTACACAAAAACACAAATAGCTAAAACTATGAACGTAAATATAGTTACATCAGCAAAAGCAATGTTGCGACTGTCAACGCTGTGTAAAACATCTCCGCAAATGCACGAATGAAGGAGTATTTACAAACTGGGTGACAGAATGATGGACAATAAGATCCAACCTGACATCAGGTTTGACGGATTCAGAGACCGTTGCCCATGACGATGTAGATGCAGGTCTCTGTTTCATCATTAGTATGAGATGATGCATTGCCAACATGATCTGATCAGAGTGAAATCGACTGTACGAGTTCACCATCATACTGCTAGGCACGTCCACGAACTGACACTGTAACCTGTGGACAGACAAACAAATGCATAGTAGTAGTAGTAGTAGTAGTAGTAGTAGTAGTAGTAGTAGTAGCAGTAGTAGTAGTAGTAGTAGCAGTAGCCGTAGTAGTAGTAGTAGTAGTAGCATCCACGAACTGACACTGTAACCTGTGGACAGACAAACAAATGCATAGTAGTAGTAGTAGTAGTAGTAGTAGTAGTAGTAGGAGCAGTAGTAGGAGCAGTAGTAGTAGGAGCAGTAGTAGTAGTAGCAGTAGGCAGTAGTAGCAGTAGGCAGTAGTAGCAGTAGTAGTAGTAGTAGTAGTAGTAGTAGCAGTAGCAGTAGTAGTAGTAGCAGTAGCAGTAGTAGTAGTAGTAGTAGTAGTAGTAGCAGTAGCAGTAGTAGTAGTAGTAGTAGCAGCAGTAGGCAGTAGTAGCAGTAGTTGTAGTAGTAGTAGTAGTAGTTGTTGTTGTTGTTGTTGTAATAGTAGTAGGAGTAGTTGTTCTTGTGGTTCAAGTAGTAAACAATTGCACAAATTTACCATCATACTAGACGTCCACGAACTGACACTGTAACCTATGGACCTACAAACAGACGCAGTGTAGTAGTAGTAGTAGTAGTACTTGTTGTTGTAGTAACAGGAGTAGTAGTTGTAAACGGCTGCACGAGTTTACCATCAGACTAGATGGGACGTCCAGAAACTGACACTCTTATCTGTGGACTTGAACGAATGTACACGCAAAGACATTCCCTCAGTGACACGGCCCATAGGACGGCACTGGTCTCTGTTTCCTTAGCCCTCAGCCAGACACCAGCTTACACTGCCAGACCTAACTCTCTCTGGTACTCATTGCACCTACCCACAAAGGGATGGCCAGGCTGAGTTGAGATGGGTGGCTGGTCGGATACTCAGAAGGTTTACCTGTCTGCTGTAATCCAAGTAGTAACCGAGTAACTTCACTAACTGAGACCAGCACGTTACGACTAGACATGAGCAAACAGATACACAGTCATAACATAAGACATATACAGAGACAGCGACACAGACAGAAATGGCTGCATGTGCAGATAATCATACTGGACGGAATGGCCACGAAGTCACATTATAGTCCACACACTACAGACAGTCAAACAGAAAAATTCATTCCCTTTTCTGCTTGGCAAGTGCTAGACTAGCGTGCCATTGCACCACAGGCTACGAGTAACTGTTTACATAACCACAAGATCAGCGTAGTCCAACAGAAAGTAGCTGCAGATAACGCTCTAGCTAGCCAATTACGGAGTTTAGAAATGTGTGTAAAGTTAACCATCTGGTTGACGTTAACCGCCAGTCAGCTAATGAAAAGAATCAGAAACTGGCCGTGAGAAACAGACAAAGGCAAAGACAGACAGACAAATAGACAGACCGACAAAACCAGAGGAAAAGAACTGGACGAGGCTAGACCAGTTAATCAGCTGTATACCTATCAGCCAGGAGTTGTCCACTCTCCCGCAGTATAGCCAACGTTCTCTCATCAGCATCAGGGTTATGGCCCAGTACTACGACGACCGGCATTCCCCGGGCCGGTAAATCCAGCAGTCGGCTTTCCCCCGGCGAATTCTCCAGACTCTGTCGGATGCGACTGAGGCTTGACTTGGAGTTGTAGACGCAGAAATAGCCTGCAATTTCACACGCACAAATGTAACATGTGTAAAGTCATTCCCAAGCACAAGGCCCACTAAGCGGTGCTGATCTCCGTTTCCTTATCCCTCAGCCAGACACCAGTTTACACTGCCACGGGGCTAATACATTGCACACAGAACTATCCATCAATTGAGGCTCAACAGCCTAACTTCTACAGTGTGGAAATGGGGAGGAGACAACTGGACATTTAATTCTCTATACAGAATAAGCAGACAAACAGACCGTGCGGCTGGAACTCATTGGCACACAGAAAGTTATCCAGCAATGCCATGTTAGCAGCAGCGAGCAGCGAGAGATATACACTCTACATTTTATTACTAGACTAAATTACACCACAGTGATACATGGAGAAACTAACCATGAGGCTGGAACTCATCTGCACACAGAAGGTTATCAAGCAACGCCATGTTAGCGGCGGTTCTACAGTCAACTGTGAACAGTTCACCATCCAACGTGTATTCATTGTCGATGCACTGACTCTGTGTGAAAACAAACAAACGTATCTCGTTCATTACTTCATGCAGGTTAGACTTTTAAATGTTGTCTATAGATCCTAATGGTAGCCCAGAGCGTCACCTGCCATATGAGATCACACAACACAGGTAAACCTGCCCCGCCTTAAACCCAGCCAGATCAAATGAAAGATTAAATGCATGACCTGGTTCATCCTCCTATCTCTCACCACAGTGTCTGAAGTGTAATAACCGCCTATAATTTCACTCACTGAAACCCGTCTCGCATCTGTTTATCACACGTACATCCAATGCAAAACGCGCCAGTGACCACAGTCATGAAATAACTTCAAATAAGTACGTTTACATTTAAACGTGTTCTACTCAAACTTAGAGTCTGAAATGCTATACAAACTACACATTATATTATACTAAATTAAACTAAATTACACACTCTATATGGAACTATATTAAATGCTAACTAGTGAAGATGTTGGATTCCTTGAAAAGTGGCACACACTCTGTTAACTATTAGACACCAGCTGAAACATTTCCCGACTTCTCGTTCCTCTAGCACACAGAGTGGATTCAAGCTTATCTACAGTTTATAAATTACTTACTTACTTACATATGTACGTACTTACTTACTCATAATAATAGGGGACAAGCAGCAGCAAGCAGACCTGAATATCGCTGACAAGCTGCGATGCAAGATTGTCGTCACCGACTACCATAATGTCGAGGTGGTTGTTCTTGAGGTCAAGTAGGTTCTGAGAGTTGTGATTGCAAAGTGGCAGCCTGCGACCAGCAACACAGCGTCATCATCACAAAGGCATCCATTTCTTCATAAGTATTATTTGCTTAAATGATCTCAGAAATCAAAATGTACAGCGAAAATCAACAGTTTGCGTGTAACAAACAAATAGTTAACAAACAAATAGTATTATGCATTGTGCTACTATATGACAACTGAAATCTACAAATAAAAACAGTGAGTTAGTAAATAAAACAAAGTCAAGGAGACTAAGAGTCTAACCATTTATTGTTTTCCAGAATTCTGGTACAGTGTGTTGTGTGTATAGGCAAGTTTTCTCCCTTAATGTCTCTCAACACGTCAGAATACATACTGAACAAAGCCGAAATTCTCAAAAAAAATCGAGGCGATTCTCGTTATGATTCAAAAATATGTGGCATGTGTGCAAATTCGTGAAATTTGCAAATTCGTGAAATTTGCAATTGCCACAAAAAATCAACAGCCTTAGTCATTGGACCCCAGCCCCCACAAGTGTACAAATGCCATCTAAATCTGTCAAATTGGTTAAGCAGCGTGCACAAATGTGACACACAGACAGACAGACAAGCCGGTAGTCGACGTGGCTCGCGACGCGCAATGCTGTGTACATACGCGCCCTCAACTAGTTTGGAAAAAAAAACTGCAGCGTATACCAGCTATCAATGCGACATTGGCTGTATCATCGAGAAAGAGTTTTAATTAGTAAATAATTACTTAATTAAGGGCTCGGCAGAATTAATGAGTGAAAGGAAAGATAGAGGTTGAATCAAGGTACACATTGATCGTGGCAGAATGTCTGCCTTAGAACCTAATTAATAAGAAATAGACGGAATAAGCCGAATACATACCATACATGCAGGCCCTGAACTAGTTTAGGAAAAAAAGTCGATAATTGTCTCGCTGCAAAATTTGCTGCTATAGAGAGCTCCATAGACTCAAGCTGTCGCAGACAGACAGACAGATGGACAAATCTGTGCAACAATAACGGCTAGCTTAGCTTGCACGTCGCGAGCTAACCGACAGACAGACCATGCTACGTAGAAATGTGTAGTTATGAGCGGAATCGCTTGCACTAGAGAAATTTCGCCTAATAATGTAAAACTGGAGATAACCTTTTGCTATGAGCCTTGAGTGTCTGTTCCAGCAGAACGTCGACACAGTGGTCATGGAAAGGACAGCACTCGCGGTACGCTCGCTGAATGAAGCCGAGGTGATTCAGAAGAATAGCTTTACGATCATCCTCCATACGATCCAAAGCACGAAACCTGACCACCAGCAACTATCATCATCATCAGCAGCAGCAGCAACAGCAGTACACTTTATTAAGCCAAAGCCAGCATAAAAACATGCATAAACAAGCAAAGATATCGACAAACCAGCTGCAAGTAAACATTTGTACAAGAAATGCATCATTTTCAAGTTTTTTGATGTCCGATGACCCTGATCTTTGAAATTTGGGCTGGAAATTGGTACAACAGTTATACCTGCCTCGGGAAAAGTTTGCTTTATTGATATAGAGAATGCAGGACAGACGGACAGAGAGATAGACTAAACCCGTAATATGGCTTATTGCAACAATCGCACAAAAATATACACAATGTAGATAAAACAGAAACCTAACACGAAACATGAGATATATAAAAAAATTATAAATCTGACACAAAACAGACTAATTTCAATGAACATGGAGGATTTTTGTTCATTGTTCATGTGTACACATCACAAAATTTTCAAATATATAGATGCAATAATGTATCATTATTCAGTCTCTACGAAGACATATATTACAGTAAACTCAGACTCTGTCAAAGATGTGATTGGCTGAAAACAGCTTGCCTGGGCTCACTATGCAGTCGGCTATTAATAGCAATGATGTCATCGTTGGTGACTTGCGAGTTCTCAAAGTGAACGAGTGACTCCGAGTTTTCCAGCAGAAGTTCGAGGAAGTCCCGGCGAGCGATGCCTCGCAGGGTGGCCTGATGTTCATCGTAGATTTCTTGCTTCTCCTTCTCCGTGAGTCCCGTGAAACATTCCCGACCCAGGAAGAAGATTGCGACCTCCGACAAAGACTTGCCTGGACCGACGAGCTGAGTGTCTTGAAGTAACTGTCGGAACTGCCGCTTTAACCTTAACAATACAAACAAACAACGCAGCTTACAACCAATAAATGAACGGAAGAATTAATGAATGAAAGATAGCGACCTCTGGCACAAAGACTTGCCAGGACTGATGAGCTGAGTGTCTTGTAGCATCTGTCAGAATTCACATTTGAGCCTTAACAATGCAAATCCACAACGTATAATGATTTACTTCAATCAATCAATCAATCAATCAATCAGTGATGAGTCAACCGATCGACCAATCAATCAATCAAACATTCTCAGCCTAGGAAGATGACTGCAACTTCTGAGAGTGACTTTCCTGGTCCAACCAGCTGAGTGTACTGAAGCAATTGTCGGAATTGCTGTTTTAGACTTAACGATCAGAAATTCACACTGTATTCTGACTCAGTTTTAGCCTACTCGGTTCAATTATTTTTGTTCTGATTGCTGCTGACGTCTTTTATTGAGGATGCATTTTTAGCTTTGCATCAAGCGGGGCCAAAAATTAAATTAAATTTGCTTTAAATATTAGAAAGTCTTCATATCCTAATAAATTTCAAAATTATGGTAGTTCGAGCAAGAAACAAATAAAAATATCTTCTGATGAGATAGTTGCCTGTGGACAGTCACTATCATGTGCAACAATTACTAGGCCTAAATGTCTGCTGGAAGCAGGGAGCCTTTTATCCAGACAAAAATGTTCAAAAAGAACAGCAGGAGCATCCTACTCCATCTTGCGGTGTTCCAGTCGCAGAATGTGAACGTAGTTGCGGAACACAGTCTCGGCGTCCTGTGACTGGAGGAGGTCGGAAGGGATCCGGTCATCCTTGCTCTCCAGGTACGCAGGATCGGTCCAGGAGCATCCGTCCTGGACTGGCAGAAAATACTGAGTGAAGAAATCCTGCCTTTGTAGCCATGACACCACCGCATACCAGCTCCTGTACAATAATAATGACAGTAATGGCATCAGATACGACCAGAACTTGATATGGAAAAAATAAGTGCCAGTACGGGAACTACCACCGCGTTTCTAACTGGGAAGTGTGGCGTCTAACCGAACAACCTCTCCTTACTTCGACCATACAGAAAAGAAGACTCATGCTGTTTGGACACCTGATCAGAATGGATGAGTCAGCCGACGCCAGGAGAATTCTGACTGCATTCCCCAGAGTGATTGGAGAAGGCCAGTTGGATGACCCCACTCCTCCTGGATGGCCACTCTGAAGAATGGCCTATCTCTGCACAACCTCACCTTTGAGGATGCTATCGAAATGGCTCTGGATAAGCCGCTGTGGGGACTATTGGCAGCAAGCAGAGTTACGCACTCATGGCGCATGCCGAATAATGATGATGATGATGACGATGAGTACGGGAACTGTCAGATTGTGGTTACACATCTAATATTGTGTATTAACTATTAAGTACATTAGTTCATAATTGCCTTGACGCAAGTGACGGTATGCTTTCCAGATGGCCAAGGAAATGCCAGTATGCCATGCCGATGAGTATCATCCCACTACAAGCCCTGGATATGACAATGTTTATGGTGCTGTCATCATGCCACTGCCATTGTCAGAGTACACCCGGCTGACTTGATAATGTATAATAACATAAGGCGGCTGCCGAGCTTTGGGGCAAGCCGATCAGCTTGAGCCACTGATATACCTAAACTTTTCATCAGTAAACTTGTAAGATCTTGCCTTCATATAAAACTACATTCACCATCGCCATTTATTACTACTTAGTCCAAAAGCTGACAATCATTTTACGGCCCCACAAAGGGTAGAAGGCTGAGTCGACCTGGGTGGCTGTTACTTACTGAGATAGTTTACCTACACACAGTCACTCATCCAGGTACAAACTGGCAGTCATAGAGTAACTCTGTCACTTGCTGATTACAATCAATTAACTGATAATTAATATTAATACAAAATACAATAAAATAACCAATAACAACAAATAATAAATAATTAATCATGTGATTAATGCAATAATTTGACTAGAACAATCAATCATCAGACAGCTACTGTCACATCAAGACATCAAGACAAGCTGCTGAGCTATGAAGGCAAGATCTCAAAGTTTACTGATGAAAATCAATAAATTAATAATTAATAAATTGTACAATAAAATAAATAACTAATAATAATAACAATACTAATTATATTTATATATTATATTATATTATAGTTAAATTTCTGGTTGTCTGAATGTCTTACTGCTGTAACTAGTTTTGTGTTGGCTGACTTTTAGGCAAAATAAAGTATTATGTAGTATACAACTAACCTATCGGCTATGGAG
>Ga0209052_1000758_pt1 | contig 10842 bp, 8 predicted proteins | sample WorMetHEROISLAND_2_FD_187409 | JGI IMG/M metagenome (GOLD analysis project Ga0209052, IMG submission 187409) | Marine gutless worms symbiont microbial communities from Max Planck institute for Marine Microbiology, Germany - Olavius sp. 4 HERON... | ecosystem: Host-associated > Annelida >...
AGGTTAAAGAGTTCAGTACGGATGGTCAGTTACTCCGTCAACTCCAACTACCAGCAGATGTCATCAAACCACGGCACACAATTCAGTTGTCCAGTGGACATTACATCGCATGCCACGGCCTATTGCGACATCAGTTACACCGCGTGTGTCTGCTGGGCTCTGACGGGAAAGTAGTTAAGTCGTATGGCGGATCACAGGGTTCAGGCAGTCAACAGATGAATGTGTCCAAGCAATTGGCCGTTGACAGAAATGGGTTCGTGTTTGTTGCCGATCGCTGCAACCATCGAGTGCTGTTACTGTCCCCGGAATTGACGTACATTCGTGAGGTTGTGTCACGGCACGAACTCAAGGGTGGACCAGTCAGACTCTGTCTAGACGAAGACAAAAACCGTCTATACGTCGCAGTCAATCAGCTCCCATGCAGAGGCCAGGTTGTGGTTGTCAGCGTTTAGTTGGATAGTTGCCTTCATGTGTAAAACTGCCGGAGTTTGCAATGCCTGAAATTTTTTTTATAGTACTGCGGTAGTAGAAAATATGAACCATAATTTGTTGGCAAGACGTTAAGCATCGTCGTGATACTGCTATTATTATTGCTGTTGACAGTTTATTAGCTGATGATGTTGTTGACATGATTACTTTTAAGTTTCTTGTTTTTTTATACTAGTCTATCTTATGATACCAGTGAGATGCACAGCATACAGTGGTGGGTTGAAGCAGTTAATAAATAACGAAGAAACTGTACAAAAGTCACGCATAAATACTACGAAGTTACGAGTGCATGGTAAACACGATGCATTACTGTTGGATTGTGTATGTACGTTTTACGCGCGACTGCACGCGGTGCTAAGCGCGTACTAGCTATCGCAATTCTGTCCGTCTGTCTGTCTGTCTGTCTGTCTGTTCTGGTGTCCTTCACGTTCCAGTACCAATCCGAACTCAGGTGAGGTAGAGACTCCGGGTTTTCACCATATGATAGCGTAGTCTTTTATTTTTTTGTGACCAAATTTCATGCCGCGCTGGGTAAGCGATTCCCCTCCAACGAAGGTACCCCAAAGCAATCGTTATTTTACCGCTACTAACTCGTCTAGTGTAAGAACGGTTGCAGATAGACACAGACTTGCTGCTTATCATAACGAGCACTGCTGGCAAATTTTTCGGGAGTACCAAAATCGATGACCTTGAACGACTCTGAACCCCCAGAATAGGGGGTTTAGTGATTTTTTCGCGATTTTAGGCTGCGACGCATATTTTAAGAGTGAATTGCGCTGATATCACTAGAGATAGACTAAGACAACCTGCATACGGAATTTTGAGCACTAAACGCAGATTTTAACAGTCTAATTGTCGACATTCTAGGTTCAGAGTCCTTCGTACGGGGGCGTCAAATTTGTGTACCCCCTTAAAACGCGTTATTATTGCACTTTGTCCACTGATTTCAGAGGTGGCAGCACTCTAGACCGATGCATCGCGCGTCTCATGAGCATTAGCTCAGACTTCTTGTATATCAGTGCTTGCAGTGAACTAGCTATAGACATTGTGGCGACGTTATTTTCTGCTATGCTGGTAGGCCTACATGGTGTTGCTTTATTTACGCCAGAGTTGGACACGGGTCGGGTTTATTCAGTGGTCGGGTCGGTCTAAAAGTTTTATGAAGTTTTCTGTAAGCGGCGGGCCTCCACTCTATTACGCTTGACATTATACACCAGATCACATCGACTGTTGGTTGCCTGCTTGCTGTAGGAAGCCGTTTACCGCATCTAGACAACCAAGGCAGCATTGACCAGGTTGGTCGCTCAGTCGGGTCCAAAATATGGGTCGGTCTAACTCTTCGTGGGTCGGGTTGGGTCGGGTCCTATAAATTTGACCCGCGTCCAACTCTGCAATAGTTGCCTCTGACATGTATATGAACCGCAGTGTTGTACATGCATGTACGCAAGTCTATGCAGCGTTATTGTTCAAGGATTGTTTTCTAAATATGTGCATTTGCGTGTGTCGCATGCCGCTGTTTATGAATGCACGCGACATTCGTTCTGCGGTATCTGATGACATGAAAAGCTTTTCGCTTTTTGACGTCGTCAGTAGTCGCGGCATTGCCGCCTACAGTCGGCAGTATTGACACAGCGCGAACTACAGCACAAGCTCACAAAGCTCAGTAAAGCACCGTGGCTTATGAAAACTGTACTCTGCTTTGCTTTTTAAATAGCTTCAACGTTTGTGAGTTGTGAGCCTAAAACAATCTTTAGTGTAACGAGTTGCTATTTATAGTTTACAGATAGCTCATGTACCCATGACCTCTGACGTTCTAATTCGTATAAGTCATAAATGTTGCATTTTATGCCTCTGACCCGATGTGTGTCGGCGGAGGCCTTATGTTTTTCGGTTGTCCGTTCGTGCGTCTTTCTGCGTCCTAAACAGTTTTGTTAATAAACCCAGTAGCGGTACGGGGAATTTCAGCAAACTTTGGTTGATGATGTAGTTTAAGCAACAGATAAACAGATGAGATTTCGAAAATCGATGGGTCAAGGTCAACGTCGTTACAAGGTCAGATGAAAAAAAATTTCGGGCCCCATCTTACCTCCTAAATGGCTTGAAGTATCATAATCAAATTTCAGTAGATAATAGACACGGATGCGCAGATGACAATGCTGGGCATAAAGATCGTTGGATTACAGGCTGAACCTCCTTCATATGGGAATTCAGGGCCGTAGCGACGGGGGGTATATCGGGATATATATCCCCCAAAATCAGTCTACCTTAAATTTTTTATGTGGTTGTTTTGTCTCCTTGCAATGACAAGTTAACATTTATACCCACCCAAATTAAATTCCTGGCTACGCCTCTGATGGGAATGCCAAAAAATCGACCCCCACAGATTCGAAACTCCCGACCTGATTGAGATAACATCTAGCACAGTTGATTACGTCCGTCAGGCGACCCTCCTGCAAACTTTTATGCAAATCCGTCCAAGAGGGGTTCTCGGCAAATGGGTAAAATATAAGCAACAATTTTTTATTCATCAAGGTTAAGGTTGCTGTCAAATATTTGTGTGAGTTTTGGAGGGGCGGAGGCACCCATATTGACGCATGGGCGTCGTCGGAGCATCATTTGGTTCAGTGTTTTTCAACCCTTTAGCTGCAGCGGAACGTTTGACCAGCTGCAGATTACTCGCGAAGTAGGGCGCGCTGATCGATGAGTCTGTGTTAATTAATTGAGTGGACGCACGATTTTCGTATAGATCTAATCAGCACTTTATTATCATGTTCAAATATATGTAAATAAGCAATACATTATTCCAAATTGGCACATCTTTTTGAGTGTTGATAATATTACCAAAGAAGCGTAATATGTTCGCCATCCATTACTCAATAATCGTGTATATTGTATTTTGTTAGAATACCCACTCAGTTTTTTCACAGCTGTTTTTTAATACTTTATTGCAGTCGTGGCAGAAAATCTTAATTCGCGCATGTAAAAAAATAAAAACATAACATGATCAATAGTTGTGTACTTACTTCGACCGACATCTAACTATCCGTAATTCTGCATGATTTACGGTACCCAAGTGTTCTTCCACGTGCAACATCATTGAACTCTTCTTCTTTCAAAGTAAACTAGATAACTGGTAGACCAATGTCTAGCACAAAATTCGTTGCTCAGTATATTTATGGTGCACTCTGGCGTGTGATTATTCTTTTACTGGTAGTGGCGGAGACCTAGGACGAGATGCATGCCGAATCCCGATTGAAAATAATTGACAAACACTAATCTAGTTTTTCGATGTTGGACATACGTGTTTTCTTTTGTTGATACGAGACCTGTATCCTGACGCCGACTGCATGAGAATCGTCTTCTAACGCTTCTGAGCTCATCGTTTGACTGATAATAACGTCTAAGTCGGTCTAATACTTAAAATGTACTTGATGACAACTGATGTCCGTGGACACTGCGTCACTTGAACTGTTGGCAGCCGATCGTGTAATAACAACGAATTTCCATTAAGTCTCTGTAGGGAGATTTCGTCTAGATCGCATTACAATGTCAATAATGTGAGTCATGTCGAGTGATCTGACTGGCCTGTCTGATCGCCTGAAGAGCTCGGTTTTCAGCCGTCGCTAGAACGATTGTCTGATGGTTTATTTCATTTTTTACCATTTTATTATGTAATAAACAATCACGACAAACGCGTGAAATAAACAATGGAGAAGTACAAGAACAAAAATACTACAAAAGAATACAATAATCAAAACTGTCAGAGATAGACTAATAACAATTTCTGAATAACATTCTGTTAATAAATGTCCGTTTATGAAGCTCTGTGATAGTATGTCCCTTACTACACGGCCTTTAATGCAGGCAAAACAGTGAATCGTGACTGGACGAATAACGTAACCAATAAGCACCGTGGTAGTAAAATAGGGGGCCTACTGCTGGTTGTGATTAATGTATATCAGCCAATGAGTCATTCACCTTATTCGTTTTACAAAACATTAAACGAGAAGCCAAAATATAATTTCGTACGCGAGGCAATGAGGCTGACAGGGACAGCAGTAAAGAGTACCCTCAATGAAAAACACAAACCGGGTAGCCCCCTACATATACACAGACAAATAGTATACATAATTATACAGAAACGTGGCAATAAACAACCTAGATTAAGCAACAAAACTGTAAATGGTACATGTGGCTGAAAAGAGCTGCGAACGTGACTTGGCTATAGCCTAAAGTCAAAAATTTCCTGTCATGCGCTTAAAAGCTGTCAAGACGGAGACACTATCACCGCACCAGGTGAATTATTAGGCTACTCATCCATTGAACAGTGACTTGCTCAGCTAAGTCGTATAAAGCAATAAAGTGGTAATATTTTATATGTACGAGTAATCACGCGTGACAAAATGCGGATGTGTAGACTGCCGGGGCTCCGCATGACGCTCACCAGACTTCCCAGTCGGCTGGGGAAGGAGACACCCCTCACCTCCCCATTCGGCGACTGGACAAGTTGCCCCGGTACTAATTACTCCAAGACAAAAATTCCAGTTGACGTCGCGGTAAATTATGTACCGAAGTCTGTCGTGACTCGTGACAACGGCAGCGCTTCACACACGCTCCAGCTGTCATACATCAAAGTATGACGCTTTGAATTTTGCACGCAGCAAGTCCTAGTTCAACTACGAGTCAAAAATGAAAAATGGAAATGGCGTCGCCGTGTGCCACTCAGTGCAAAATTCAGAGCCTACGTTTACTTTAAAGTATCACATCGATGACTTCTAAATTACGTCATAACTAATATACAGCAGCCTAGTATGGTAATATTTTGGAAAAATTTGTTGATATTTTAGTAGAACGGAGTCTCGGGATAATTCGTCTCCAAAGCTATGAACGGTTGCTTAAATTATTCATTGGTATAGATTTTAAAAAAACAGCGGGGCAGTATGTGATACACCGCCATAAGTTGTCTAGCAACTGTGCAGTTCGCAGACATAGCGCCACGTGGCACTTCGTTTTATGCTGGCGCCGGAACTTGGAAACGTCCATCTGCGGCATACTGTGGAATATATAGTAAGTTGACCCATGAGCCCTAATCCTAAATAAGCGATCATCAATCGACATCAGTATAGCAGACATAATCCGCATAATCCAGCTGTCACATTTACAGGATGCCAGACTAGCCGCTAGCTAAATACGGCGATGTTCGAGACACGGCGTCAAGCAAGTAAGTAAGTAAATAAGTAAGTAAAGTGAAAATTTATATAGCGCATACTCACAAAAATCTTTAATGGGCTTAGCACGCTTTGTCGTCAATATCTCGTAAAACATATATGTCTTCAGTTGACGTTTGAAGGTATTAAGACTCAGCTCTGGGTCACGAAGGCTGTCAGGCAGCGAATTCCAAGTCGACGGGCCCGCATCAGCAAAACGCCGACGACCGAAACCGTTCAGTCGGTAGCACGGTACGATCAACTTGCGCTGAGTGGCAGAGCGCAGATGTTGACGACCAGTGACGTCTGCTGTTAGCGTACAACTGTCCATCAAGTACGGCGGAGCAGTTCCATAGACGCATCGATACATGAGCACTGCGAGCTTGAATCGTACTCGATCGGTGACATCGAGCCAGTGGAGCTCTTCACGCAGTAGACGCGACAAACCGCTGTCGAACTTCGCGCGTTGCTGATGACGCGGGCAGCAGAATTTGTCATTCTCTGCAACTTGTCTGTTATGACTCTCGGCGACTCAGCCAGCACAGCGTTACAATAGTCGACACGAGATGTTACAAATGCTTGAACGAGAGTTTTAGCCGACCCGGCATCTAATGACTGTCGGACACGACGAATCTGTCTCAAATGAAAAAAGCAAGCAGCATTAACTGCTGAGACATGCTTCTCAACACTGAAATCAGACGACAAAATAACTCATAGGACGCTTACATTGCCACTGGCCTCGATGGTATCAGAACCAAGCTTGATAGCTGGGCCACGACCTTCAAGTTTACAAAGGCTGCAGTTGTAACCAGACCACCGGAGTTCTGTCTTCTCTGGATTAAGCTTGAGGCGGTTCGCCGACATCCATTGATTGATATAGGCGACGCAATATTCGAGCTTCTTGACAGTAGTCGACATATCATCGGAACGACAACGCTTATTTAGCTGCGCGTCGTCGGCGCAGCGTGATAATTGAAGCCGAATCGGACATGCCCTTCCACAGTTACGGTTGGGATCAGCTGTACGCTGAGTAGACAGTAGAAATGATAAGACTTGCTGGGCTTCCCACGCCAATGGCTACATTTATATGGTGGGAGTTTGGGTCACCCGCCACGTGCTACTGTTGCACATGTATATCTTTGACATCACACAATTTGATTTCTAGTTCATATCAGAGCTGCTGATAGTCTGATATCCGACACTGCGTTGGTGCCTCTCTATTCACGTATTGTGTATTCGGGGCCAGCAGCAGCTACTGCACACGTTAACCCAAAGTAGCGTCGGCATTGCAGTATCTTAGCTATAGTCAGCCGAGTGGATTGCTTACAACATTGGCTAGATAATGTGTGAGTTCACTGACGAAAACTGCAAGCTTTACAAAAAGCAAACACAGGTGAAAAAATGACAACTGTGCTGAAATTTGTGTCAATATTTCTCAGCGTTTATCTCTGTGCGAGGTCCGCTCGGCTCGCATTCACTGTAGTCACTATACGCTGCTATTCGTCACCGGCGGCGATACTATTATTCCGTCGGTTGCGATGCCGGCACGTGACTGAAATATGTTGTGAAAATTCGCTCAGTGGCTGCTTTTTTACTCCACGCATTTCTGTCTATTTTACAAACGGTTAAATCACATTATAGTGCTGCCGTTGCCGTCCTAACAGACCGCACTACTGGTCTTGCAGTCCGTCTGTTCGTCTGTCCGTCTGTCCCGTACGGCCTCCTAACTTGTGAACAAAAAGGCGTGGAAAGTCGAAATTGTTGTGAACGTTGCACTCGGCAGGAGTAGCCGATGTGCCAGTTTTAGTACAAAAGGTCAAAGATCAAGCTCACCAGACATCGAAAACCTACAGAAAATGGCGCATATTTCGCATAAACTCGGCTTGCGCGATTGTAGTGTAGAAGTGGACTTTCAACTGAAATTCAAAATGAGTAATGTGCGTGCTAGGCGGACGGCCGCACAACATGTCGGCACTGGGCCAACGCTTGTTTTAGTTTATCAAGAATTTTTCTTTCGCGCTGTGTAATTTGTTGCGTAAAGCCAGCGGCACGTCGACCACAGAAAGCATTGAAGAGCGATGCTTTTTCCGATAATTTTTTTGACTGGTGCCAGCGACACACGAGCCCTCCTGGCGGGCCGTCATGGCGGTCGGGGGGACTCTTGGGTCGTTGGCTTAAGGCCTATAGCGGGTCCTTGCCTATACCACGCAACGATTTCAGCAAACGTTCCTCGAGCGATCGCGTCCCTCCACGCATGCGCGGGAGTTTGATGACCCGATAAACGACGTGATGATCTATCGTGATGGGAGCTCACTGGCAGTGGCCCGGAGATGAAACCGCCGACAGCAGCGAATGGCAATTTCACTATCGACCGCCAGGCCACGTGTAAGTAGCTAGGCATGCACGCATCCTAGCTACTCCTCAAACTAATTTACCATCATCGCTATGTCATCACACCCTTGCAACGCTTAATGTAATTTTCAGATTTTCGTAACACGAAAACTAAAAATCTATACTGGCAATTTTAGACTAAAATTGCCAGTATAGAAAACTGTAGCCTCTTTTCCAGACATGGCGCACATTACCGGTATTTTTTCAGTTGGAAACTAGAGACAAGAGTTGACGACGCTGGCGCAAAGCATAATCTAGCAACACATGCAAGTTCTAAGTAAGCGAGTAGGACAATTTTTTTATTGCATATAACGAACGTAAACGCAAAACATGAACAAGGTGAACACTCAAAAAAACTACAGAAACCTACAAATACAGTGGTTAACAAGGAAACACTTTTAAAAACTTATAAGGCGCAGCTGGGGAGTACTTATGAAAGAATTAGGCCTATGAGTGAATGTTTGAAAGTGATTGTAGCTTAATGTCGCTGTAGCTGCCTGGCAGCTGCGTTGGCCGCCGGCATACGTCGTCATATCCGCCGCACGTGGGTGGGCGGTCATGCAGAGAACGAGCTGAGAAGCCAATTTGTTGTCACGCTGACGGCAAGGCAAGCCAGCGAGAGAGAATTACATATAGTTGCCGATGGCATGGCAGCTAAATGTCATCCGGGTCCCGTCTGTAGCAGCTGTTTCCCTAGCTTTGTCGCGCCACCTCGTTAGCTAAACAACTTGACATGTAGCTGGGAATCTACCGTATTTCTTGCTTTGCTGCTGCTGCGTTCGTAATTCATACTCAGCGAGTAAATTACTCGTATCACCTACGGGGCCAAAACTTAATTCTGCTTGTCCGTGTTGAAATTTAAATGTCAAAGAGCGATATTATAAAGTCATAGAAAGCTTCAGTACATAATATGGTATGGTGGGAGAAAATAAGTTTATAATATGTTGACTGAAAATAAAATTTGGCACTGTCCCGCAGAAGTGTCGTAATCAGCGTTGTTAGTCAATCGATTCACATAGCGTAGTTTTGGCTTGGTGCAGCCAGCAAGCCAATTAAAATTACAGTTAGAATTAGTAAATGTTGGCCAATTAATTGCGATTAGGTATCAGCTCCCGTCCTACGCTATTCAATTAGAATTACAATTGGCAGTTTTTTTTTCTAATTAATTGGCAATCTGATTTAATTACTTAGCTCATTGTGGCTTGCTTCTGCCGTAACAGGTGCGGCCTGTCATACGTCAGGTCTCTGGAGAGTTCACGGATATTGCCGCAGTGTTGGCTACCGATCAGTCTAGTTTTCTGGCATTAATATTTCACAAGGTAGTCTAGCGACGCGTTCAGGTTGTGCTAAGATATTTAATAATTTCGCTACTGTGACGGTGCAACGCTGGACGGCCTTTGTGACACTACACTGTACACGTTAGGCAGTAGCAGCAGCAGCAGCAACAACATCGTTCGCACCAACTGGTCATCATCATCATTAGCTTGACAACGACAACAGGCGCCAGCTGCACGGCAGCTAGCAATTTACGTGAAGTCGCCAAGACGTCGGTCGCAACAGTCGACAATAGTGATTACGCTGATACGACGTCATTGCCAGCGTCAGCTTGCACGCACTGCACAGCGAGCGACAGCGCTGCATAGCCACCTACGGACTAGCTTTGACGTCTTGAGCGAAATGTCAGACTGACGTCGGTGCTCTGCAGACAACGAATGACAGAAGCTGCCAGACAGTTGTCAGTTGTTGCTGCAATTACGAACAGGTGCATGTTGCTTCTATCCATCAACTACTCGTTTTGCTCGAATTCATCAAGCTCACAGTAAACTTCTCGATGTATGTGCATATACGGGCCTCTGCACTGTCTCTATCCTACATAATATGCACAGCCAACCCAAATAATGAATGAATTTTACTCAGCTGTCATTAGACATGGACACAGAAACTCTAGCCGGTGGCACAGCTCGTGTCGTTTTGATATTTGTTTCAAAAAAAATTGACAAAATATTCAATTGAAAGTCCACTTTTCATTGCCACCGCACAAGCCGTGTTTATGCGAAATCTGCGTCATTTCTGGAGGTTTTTGAGGTCGGTTAGCTCCATCTTTGACTCGGTACACTTAAAATTGGCACACCGGTTACTCCTGCCATAATAAACGTTCGCATTGATTTTGTTTTGTTTTTACGCCGTTTTGTTCTCGAGTTCGGTGCCCGTACAGGATAGACAGAAGGACAGACGAACGGGCAAGACCCGCAATGCGGCCTGTAAGGACGGCCGCATAATAATTGGTACTTTTAGTAATATATTAGACTACTATACACAAAATGAACATATTATTGGAATTTGGAAACTGTAATAAAGCGCACGTTCTCAAATCATAGCATATCCTGTAAGCAGAATAAATGTGATAAAGCGCTTTGAGTACGTATGAGTCGAAGATGAGAAAGATGCTAGTAAACAAATGTCTGTAATAGTTTGCAATAGAGTCCAGCATCGTCAGTTGCAGTGCTGCTGGTGCTGCTGCTGCAGCAGCCAATGATGATGATGATGATGTGCCTCGCATCCCCACCACACTATACACACGACATAAGCACCACAACGGAACACAGCGAACGACGCTACTTTGCGACGACGCAGGCTAATGAACGTGCGTAGGCCAGGGGTGTAGCCAGGAATTTGATTTGGGTGGGTATAAATGTTAACTAGTCATTGCAAGGAGACTAAACAACCACATAAAAAAATTTAATGTAGACTGATT
>Ga0209052_1000759_pt1 | contig 10840 bp, 7 predicted proteins | sample WorMetHEROISLAND_2_FD_187409 | JGI IMG/M metagenome (GOLD analysis project Ga0209052, IMG submission 187409) | Marine gutless worms symbiont microbial communities from Max Planck institute for Marine Microbiology, Germany - Olavius sp. 4 HERON... | ecosystem: Host-associated > Annelida >...
GAAGTAAGCCCCCTCAAATCCAACTAGGTGGTCTAGGGGAGCGCTGTGAGCTCCCAAGCGGTGTCTGGGGTGGAGCCCCAGCCGAAATCGAATTTGGTGCATTTTAGCCTTAAAAGTGGCAACAATTATAAAGATTTTCCTTAGAATCGACAGACCACATTTCGTGCATGTAGGCCTATCATTCTGGTTTACTAAGTTTACATCAGTCTACTGAGTCTAGAGTCTCGACTTATTAAATTAAAAAAAACAGACTAATGGTCTGAAATGACTCATATTTTATTGCCGTTGAGTTTGCCCACAGAGATCCTAGTATTAGCCTATATTTCGACAGTATTCTGTAAATGGGTGCAGTAATTAAATTTTTGCCTTAAAATTTGTCTCCCCTTCCTTCCTTACCCCTCCCCTTCCTTTCCTCCTCTTCCCGCCTCTTCCCATTTCTCCCATTAGAAGTAGGCCCCTCAAATGCAGCTAGGTCTGGGGGAGCGCTGCAAGCTCCCCCAGCAGGGTCTGAGGTGGAGCCCCAGCCGAAATCGAATTTGGTGCATTTTAACCTTAAAAGACGACATCTGGTGGCAACAATTATAAAGATTTTCCTTAGAATCGAATGACCAAATTTCGTGCATGTAGGCCTATAATTCCTTTTTACTATTTTACATCAGTCTACTAAGTCTAGTCTCGACTTATGAAAAATTTTAAACAAAATCACACAATAATAGTCTGAAATGACTTATATATTATTGTGGTTGAGTTTGCCCATAGAGATCTTAGTATTACATATCAACAGCATTCTGCCTTAAAATCGACTAAAACACGTCGTACTTCGTGACGTCATTCAGTCACATGGGTGCATTGCTTACTATAGAAAGAAAACTATAAATATTAAATAGTAAATAGTAAAGAAAAGTGTAATTTTGGCCAAAAATTATGGGGGAATTCAAATCAGCTTCAATAACAGTAGCACAGTTCGAGAATTCGCATTTTTACCAATTTTAAAAGACGGAACAAATTTTTTTTAAACTTTTGAGTTTTGACACATCAAAGTACTTCATTTTTTACAAGGTGCAAGCCGAAAAATTCAGCAATCTCCTTATCATCATTCAGGAACTAATTCATGTAGGCTATCATCAGTCAAAGTAGGTCTACTGTCCAAAGCTCACGTGAACTCATGCAGTTAGGCTTCAGTCAGTCGCATGTTAATTAGACGCGGTACTGCACCAGAACAACCAGTCGAATGGGCCCATAGCCCCATTATGGCCAAACGAATTTTTAGGAATTTTTTTTTATCAAATTCACGAATTTTAATGAATTTTTAAACCAAAAGTCACGAATTCTCGAACAACGTACAACAGTACTGCATAAAGACTTATACTAATTGGCCAAACACAAATATTCAGCGCTGTCCAAATGATCAAGTAAAACTCTTCCAATTACAAATGAAGAAATATAATAACGATAGGTTAAGCTTCAATCACAACAGACACATCGACAATACCGTGAAATAAAAATAAGCCTAATTTTATTACTAGACAAAAAATCAATTTCTGGTCATTTTCCACATAAAAGTAACAAACACGGCAGCAACTTGTGGTTGCAACTTTGTAAAAGCATATGCAAGACCTTGCAGTATATCTGCATTCAAACTACTAGAAACAGTTGAATTTTCATACGAATGCAGATGTTCAAATTAGAGCCACTATTCACGAAATGTAATAATACGCTGCTCATCGCAAGATTTGGCCAATTGCTAATGTAAATTCTGCAAACAACATTAGTTAACTTTCGTTAAGTTGTATTTATGTTTGTACTATCATATGCAATGACGTTCTATTTATAGCTGGACTGGTAGCGTAGTGGCCAGCGTGTATTCACGACGTGGCACTGCTAGACCTATACTGTCCTCACGTGACTTCTGGCAGGCTAGCAGTGTGCTACAGCCAAATACCTTCTATTTTTAGCTCGACTATAGCTTTCACGACAGCCACGTTTCGTTGACAACAATCGAGATACCGTACTATTAATTGAAAAAAATTAAAACCTGCAATTTTGTGAGCGTAATTAAGTATATACGACTAAAAGTAGAAAATAGTGGCTAACTAACTATAGCCAGCTATACTGGGGTCACGTGACGACAGTATAGCAGGTGGTGCCGTCGCAGAAGGCGGAGTTGTAAGTCTATTTATAAATAGAATGTCATTGATCATATGTGGTGAATAGAGTTGTATATATTCGGCCGAATAGAAACGTGAATCGAATATTCAGCAGAGCACCGGGGTGAATAGTCTAGAGTGACGTGAACAGAACGTGAGTCAGAATGAACGTGAAGAAGAAGACAGCAAAGTCATCACAGACAACGGCTAGTAACGTCAGCAGTCGGCTGTACGTCTGTCTGACGTCTGGATTCAGTCCACACAGCTGGAACACCACGAGCCACATCTTGACTAGCAAGCTGCCTGATGACGATGTCGACGTATCTTCTTTCCATTCCTGACACAGATGCACAGACTGCCACGTCACCAAACACCAGTGGCACGTCGCAGAGGGCAAGGGGGCAACTGCCCGCCCTCCAACCCAGTAAATTTCAGCCTCTAAAAATACTTCTTCTCGTTGGAAAATCTTCTTCCAAAAATACAAAACTTGGGAATGGAAATCCACCATTTTGAGCAAATTTCGGGGGCAAAATTGAAATTTTGAGCAACCTCAATCTTCTCTGTCAGAAAATTGCAGCTTCTTGCCCTCCCCCGACCTTTTAACCCATGACATTGCTGCCAAACACGTAATGTAAGCTGCTCAACAGTAACGTAAAAATAACATTTAAAATATAACAGCAAAACGAAGATGTGTTCATAAAAGCTTGTAGCCATATAGAACGATAAATGCCGCTGTTGCTGCTACTAATACTGACTTCTAACCAGATAATACACAGCAAAGGTGTTAGGCCAAGTCTCCAAAAGTGAACTTTTCGGAATTGTTGAAACAGGCTAAATATATACGAGTTTGATTCGCAAAAACTGCAGACGATGTTAAAAAACAAACAAAAGATGTTTAAAAATGCCCTACCTGTTGCACAACTAACACTAACAGGAAGGATACAGTTACAGACAGGATACAAAATCTTTTTCAGAATTTTTCCACTATCATCAACGTTACATCACACACATATGCACACATTTGCTGCATACACCGTGGTCCATAAAATTCCACTTTATTTTGGACCATAACTTCCATGTTTCCTGGTGGATTTTTACAATTCTTCTACCAATGGAAACGGGAATGAATGCTCGATAGAAGAGTTACAAAATGTACAATTTTACCCTCAACTGTGTCTCCACACTACCTGATGAAACTAAAGCCACAAAAACATTGCATTTGGAAGTCAGTTGTCACAGTACTTCATTACTCAACAGAAGAATGAGTCTGTGTGTGTGAGCATTTTTTACACGTGTTCAAAATGTCCACCCTATTAGGAAATTTCTTTAGCAGCCCTCTTGCAGAAAATTATTTGCGATCAAAATTTTGTTATCAAAACATGTTTCATTTAAACTAAAGCAAACTATCATGACATTCGATGTGATTAGTTATGACTAAGAAGAACCACTAAGTAAGTAAGTAGTAGAGCATTTGTTCCTGTTTCCACTGGTACAACATGTGTTAAAATTCGTCCAGAAACGCGGAAGTTATAGTCCAAAATAGTGGCACCTCTTTACGGACCCTTTATGGACCATGGTGTGCAACAAGCCAATCAGACATGATCTCAATGACCACAGTTTACACACTGGCTTAGAATTAATGAATTCCATCTACTCACTCTACTCACTAACTCAGCTGCATATGTGAATAAAATCACAAGCTAATTTTTCTCAACATTGGAAATAAACACAATATCAATGGAAATTATACGTTTTTCAGTATAATTAAAATCAGACACAATAACATGTCAGTTAAAATAACTTTCAGTTGTAGAAAGATATAGCGTAACATTCAAAATTCAAACTCATTTTGACAAAACTATCAGTTAAAATAACTTTCAGTTGTAGAAAGATATAGCCTAACATTCAAAATTCAAACTCATTTTGACAAAACTATGCTCTTCTTAATTAACATGAAGCAGATTAAATGTTTCATTCACTCAACACTGTATAACAACATGTAGTAATATTTAAAAAATGCAAATGTATACCATGCCACAGGATCTCTCATAGCCAAACAGCGCAATTTCTGCTGCCATAAAGGGGTAAAATACTGTCTACAAAAAAGCAAACATTCACACAAAAAGTAATAACAGGATATATGGAATTCATCTGCAGGTAACTGAAACTATGTAGTGACAGTTGCAAAGTTCAGTGAAACTAATAACTCATGGCAAACATTGATTATCAATCAATCAACAAAAATGACAAGATATGTGGAATAGGGAATATGTCAGCAAAAAAACTAGAAGGAAGAAAGAATTACTTCAACATTAACGCAGAATGTTAAGCATGTTTACGGCCTATTGAAACTAGCAAATACCACACAAATGTACGAAAACACACCAATGTCAAAAGATCTCGACCGAATGCCATATAACTCAAGAAAAGAACGTCAGATGGAAAAGCCAGTCAAGTACCTGTATTACTGGCGACAAAAACACTGAAGAAAAACACATCCGGACAACAAAACCAAGTACGAGCATAATTAAACTGCGAGTTCGCTGCCACGACTTCATTGTGTCAGCATGATTGTCCTTGTCCAACTTGCTGTGAGCATTAGACGACAGATGCTGGTGGTCGTGAGTACTGCAGGCATGTGTCAGACATTCAGCCGGACCGCCCACCCTCTCAAAGTCATTAGCTAGACTAGCAGCAGCGGCAGTGGGTGGTAAATGCACTGGGTGGTCTGCACCGATGACAGCATCACCATTGACATCAGCGTCACAGCTGACAAACTGCTGGCTACAACACGTCTCAGTCATCGTAGCAGCGTCGTCGTCATGGTTGCATGAAACACTGTCTGCAATCAGCACACACAACACCCTCACACTCGGCACCCTCACTCGTAGCACACTCGACAGCCTCACTCTCAGCTGAGATAAAAACGTCTCAAAATATATCAACGTTGAGACACACACAACAAATTTGTACGGTCATCAAGTTGGACTTGCACTTGATGACTACATCTCTGGGGCTCACTGCAGTACGTGACCTGGCTTAACTTGTTGATAATGCGGTTGCAACAGTATTTTCCTAGAGAGTCGGCACGAATCCCGGACATAATGCCACGGGACAAAATGCAACAGACAAAAACAACCCAGAACAAAATGGCACACGCAAAAAATACCCCCGAACAAAATGCCACCCAACAAATGAAAGGCCGGACAAAATTCCACACAGAAAAAGACTCCCGGACAAAATGCCACTCAAGAAATGAACGGCCGGACAAAATGCCACTGGGCATTGCACATTTGCAAGCTTGTGCTGAGTACATATCAAACAAATCTTCCAGGCGTATGAAATGAAATTGATGCTGTTGCGCATCTCATGAGCATTTTTACATGTCTTGTCATGTTTGTTATAACTAAATCAAGTGTCGTCCATACATACTGTAGGAAATTTAAAACAAAGTCAAATGCACAGGCAATTTCATCTGGTTATATATTATATATTTGCACAACGTTTTGTATGTGTCGCCTACGTATTACATATGACTAACATTTGTATTGTTTTCATTGCAATACACTTAGACATACTCCGTACAGTACACGTACATAAATGTTAAAAAGAAACGTTATAATAATATTGACAAAGGAGTTTAATAAATATAAAGGCGTAATACCTATAAACAAATTGAAACACTTTGTTACATAACTGCAACAATTAACAAACAATTATCAACATCAACAGTAAATCACGATAACGAGTCTGTTCGCCAGTGGCATTTTGTCCGGCTGTTTATTTCGTGGGTGGCATTTTGTCCGGGAGTCTTTTCTTCCATGTGGCATTTTGTCCGGGGTTGTTTCTGGCTGTGGCATTTTGTCCCGTGGCATTTTGTCCGTACACCGGTCAGCACGTCTCATGAAGTCGACCTATGCTCTACACACTGCCCTACGGCCATACACGTACTGCTTGGCGTCTATAGCAACTGTGGTTGTAAGTACACGACATTCCACGCTGACGACCGGGCCTTCCGCGCATTCCCGAGTGCAAATGACCACTGTATTAGATTGACATCCTATTACTGTCATAGTCATACCATCCCCAGTGACGCGGAATATATTTGGTGACAAAATCTCATGAATATAAACATATGTTACAGTACACGAAAAAAACACCAACAAATCACCTTCGTCCGATCCATTATGTCTGACAATGCGACTTGATGCCTGCGACCGAGCAAGAATTTTCTGCCGTCTCCGCTCTCGGAGCTGGTCGACGCTCAATGTTGCCGACATTTTCGTCAACAGAATTGGACATGTGTACTAAAAATGCAACTTCTCACATGTGAGCAAATCCACAGTAACTATTTAATCGCAGTTATTTTAATCACATTTACGTTGTTTTTGCTGTTACACGAATTCGTTAAATCATACCTCCTCGGTGGTGACGTACTGTCGGAGTGATGGGTCAATATCATGTTTTCAATTTCGATACGACATCGACGCGAATCACGATAGTAACCAAATATCGCGATGTACGAAAGTATTTGCCTTGCTTGTTGTACAACATACCCATAAATTTTTTACAGTAATAAAATGCGTGCGTGCTTAGTTGCATAGGTTTTGTACACGATTTAGGTTAATCACTTGCTGACAGCATGGTTAACACTGTATAGCCGGCTTCAGACGATCGATAAAGTTGGCCAACTTTTTGGGCGTGGTTTAGTTTCCGAAGACAATAGGCTGATGAAATCGTTGAACCATGACACGTGTCACTTGTCACGTCACGAATGTGACGTCAAAAAAAATGGCAGACGATAAAGACGCCGACGCTTTTATGTTGCTTTATTTTTTGACTGCGAAACAACATAAAAGCGGACCATATGGGTCCGCCGTTGGTCACTCGACAGGTAAGCAATTTGCTGGTCGTGTACATTTCATCGGCCGATTGCCTTTGGAAACTAAACCACGCCCTAGAAGTTGGCCAACTTTATCGTTCGTCTGACGTCTGCTTATGAGTCCTCAACTTGTTGGCGTTTAACCATATTCAGAAGAAAGAAACAAAGGTCAACTTAAAAATCACGTCGTGAAAAAATGAAAAGCTGGGAATTTCGCTACAGTCACCATCACCAAACACGTCATGGTGCTTGGCAACGCGCCAATGGCTGATGCAATGCCCTGAACAAAGCACTCAGTATTTTGGTACGTATCAACTAGGCCCCTGGCGATAGACAAAATATTGCTGAATTAAACTTCCGTTTTTTTCTGTGAAAACAGTTACAATTATAAACACTATCAACGTACTTCTGAGCAACTATGACGCATAAGACATAATGTTTGTGACTGTATTTTTGTTGGAAGTAGTTCCTCGAGGTCTACCTAAAAAGCGAAATGTACTAAGTTTACACACAACATAATAATATACGTTAAATTTAATGCCTGAATGCAAAAATCAATCAACTAAATGCAGTAATTTAAATTAATTTACGAAATCTACTATGTATAATTGCGAAAATAACGACATGATGGTTCGTGGTGTTTAATTGTACGTGGTAGTTTTAGAAGTTTCGTTGCAATCGCGTCAAATTTTTACTATTATTTTGGCTTGATATTGCGTGAGTTTTGCTTTTTGTAAGTTAAATTTAGCTAAATATGTGTTTTCGGTAGATTACATGGAATTCGTTTTAGGTTGTAATTTGGTCGTTTTCTGTTTTTACACAGACCGAGTTCGTTGCGTTGGCAAAATCCATACGCGTTTTAATGTGCACAGTGCATTTTGCTGTTGATGAAAATGGAGATAATATAGTATTTTGTTGTGAGCTGTTTTCTCATGAAAATGGAACGATAATTGACGTTTTTTTCCACTCCGTGCGGAGCACTTAAACGCTTTGCACCATGGCGTATGTATTGTACAAAATTTTGATTTCTAAAGAGTCCACTGTGCTTTAATTCGCTTTCGATCAGACTCAAATGTGACTGAATAGGGCGCCCGACTGAATAGCATATTGTTGACCATTACTTGCCATTATTGACCGAGGAGCTGACTGTGGAGCAGGCCAGCTGATTGTCGGTTATTAGTAATTACAGATTTGCCAAGTCTGTTTTAAACCTTGCACTAAATAACCGACCCTGTGATGGCCAGTCTTGAATTCTGTCATTATATACAATCTTAACTAAAATATTCTTGTTCTTGTGTGAAATGTTTCTGTACCACTACCATCTTATTTTGTTTATTTTTACTTATTATTATTTTATTTGTGTACTGTTTGCAGCATCCACAATGGCAGCGTCATTGTTTGCTTATCTCACCTTCCTTCATTGGTCCAAGATTGTACGACCAAATCCATACTAGATGATGGATATGTCGCTGGGAGAGGAAGACTGGGCACTGGCCTACGATTGGCCACCTGCGGGCGACCAATGGCAGTGCAGTGTTGACCAGTACATCGAGCCATTTGAGCTTATCGGCAACAAGTCAACAGAAGCAGAGTTCGGTGATCATGATTTCCAAAGCTTCAACTCCACTTTGTGGTCTGATGCTGGCCCATGTATGTGCTGCATTATTAACTTCTGGACACACACTTCTCTCCTATGTATCATGGTTACACTTAATAACTTAATACTGGAGTCTGGATCGGACTATCGGCCGCAATCGGACTGTCACTTCTGGCTGATAGCAGCCAAGTTCGATAGTCGCTGACAGTCCTATAGTCAGCAAAGGTGCAGCGACCAAATAGTGGCGTGTACAAAATTACGTTTTATGACATATAACATTCTGTACGCTCTATTAATTTTTCATGTAATTTGTCGCTGCACCTTTGCAGCTATTGGCAATTATCGCACTTGGCGGATATCGGTCAGAAGCGACAGTACGAAAGCGGCCGATAGTCCACGATGCAGTATTAAGTGTAACCCTGGATGTATCATGATGTGCAACTTGTTCCTTTTGTAACACATATCTAATCGTAAGCTCTTTAAGTGGATTTCTCTGATTTTGCCGATCCTTGTTGGTACAATGAAGCAAAACGGTGCAATAGTGAAAGAATTTGTATTAGTGCATGTTTGCTTTGGCTTACATAATTGTGGCTTATTTTCTACATTTCATGTATTAGACTGTTTTCTTACAGTATGTTTTATTGATTGAAGGTTGTCGGGGTTGTATTTTGGCTGGTGTGCCGAGGGTTTCATGTTTAGCATCATTTGAACTATACTCTGTTCTCTGTATCATTAACATTGTGCAGAGTACTGCCTTAGTATAAGAAGACTCAGTGCAAAGCAGTTACGGTTTAGACCATGTTCGCCAGAATCTAATAGGGCAGATTGTGGCTGTGTTCGTTGTAGCTTTGGAACAGACAGTGGAGCCGAAAACCATTATGTTTGCAAGTTACCTCATGTCTGCTCCAGAACCTGTGTGTGACAGTGTGCGGTTATCACCGTGGGAAGAGCTACCGAGCTCACCTGAGCAATTTGGTCATATCCCTAACTACCAGTTCTACGACAAAATTGATTGCGATAAGACACAATGGGAGCAGCAGTCAGGCCTTGCTGGCAGTGTATCAAGCATGTCCCCCACAGTTGCCCCATCAAGTCTCTCCAACATATTCGATAGTGCAACTGTTCCCGATGGCGAGCAGACTGCAGATGTGTGGCTGGACTGGAAAGACGAAGCGATCAGCGACTTCTTTATGGATAATGCACTGAAGCTAGCTGGCGTTGGACAATACCTTCCGACAGTCTCCGCAGATGATGTTGACTCTCTCTTGTCATCTCATTCCACAGCCAACACTACCAAATCTGATGCTTTGGGGTTTCTGTCTTGGAGTACTCCTGCATGTAATTTGACGGACTACCACGATGAACAGATCATGAGTGTGTCAGGTGCGCTAGTTATGCAGGTAGAGACACCAGTTGCGGTGCCAGCATATGTGGACCAGGTTCAGGTAGCGTCACCGCTCATGACACGGATAGCATTGCCAGGTGTGCAGCTGTGTGACGAGCGACAGGTAGCATCGTCACCAGGTGCGTCGTGTGTGCCGGTGTTCGAGGACCAGTTTGAGATAGCATCGCCGCCGCTGATGACACAGGTAGCACCGCCAGGTGTGCCAGTATACGATGAGCAGATCCAGGTACCATCACCCGTGTCAACTCTATCATCACCTACATCCCCAGAGTCTTCCCAGTCCTTCGTCTCAACACTGCTGCCGACGTCCACCGTTAAGAAACTACGAAAGAAAGAACAGAACAAAACCGCGGCGCAGAAGTACCGCCAGAAGAAGCGTGGCGAACGTGGTGAGGCGATGTCAGAATATGAACAGCTGGAGAGGAAAAACATCGAGCTGCACACCAGGGTCGATGAGATGACAAGAGAGGTCAACTATCTGAGGAAACTCATCGAAGAAATCTGTGCTTAAAAGTTCTTCTCCCGAACTCTGCTTACTTTTGACTTGTTGCCGAGAAAGCGTATATTATACAGTAGCTAGTATTCAGTAGTTGTTTAGATCTTGTGTTATTTGCTGTTGGCAAACAGCTGATAAATAAGAAGTGTGTTATTGGTAGGGCTGCCGTTATCGGGTAATTCGTTAACTGGGTGTGTGCCAGACCGGGTAGCTTACCAGGTACCCATCAGGTAGTAATTAAGGAAGTCAGTATGACACTGCTGTACAGTGGGGGATGGGTTATTCTTACTTTGGGCAAAACACACCCTTATAG
>Ga0209052_1000760_pt1 | contig 10827 bp, 7 predicted proteins | sample WorMetHEROISLAND_2_FD_187409 | JGI IMG/M metagenome (GOLD analysis project Ga0209052, IMG submission 187409) | Marine gutless worms symbiont microbial communities from Max Planck institute for Marine Microbiology, Germany - Olavius sp. 4 HERON... | ecosystem: Host-associated > Annelida >...
CCCCTGATCGTTGGCCATAAAAACGTGCCACCGAACTTTGGTCCATATCTTCGCCGATTATTGACCGATTTTCTATTTTTTTTCACTGACACATTCTGTGGACAATTTGCAATAACGTGATTATTATATAACCCATCACACCGTACGCGCGTGTTTACACTATACCTTGTGAAATCTCTAATAGCAAACAAGCGTTTTGGTAAACGGAAAAAAAACATTTCAGACCAACATCTCGGTGAATGATCGGTACGATGCTAGGCTGTGTTAGACCCGTCTCTGTGAATATCTGGCGTTTAGCGATGTGTTTGTGTCTGGTCTCCTGGCTTAGTACTAGTTCATCCACAGCGGTCACGTTCTCTTCAGTGTGCGCGTGCTTCGGTCTGCCGCTCTCGTGTTTTGGGTCGGTGCTTCCTGTTTCCCAAATCTTTTTTTTTTCAATAAAGTGTTCAGTCTTTCCTTTTTCCAGTTTTACTGCGGTGGGATATTTAATAACCAATTCATTGCAAATTTCTCGCACAGAGAGTGAAAGTGAAAAAAATTATAATCGGTCAATATTTGGCAAAGATATTGACGAAAGTTAGTTGACACGTTTTTTTGTGGTTCACGGTGTACAGACAGTCGTGACCGTGATAATCAAGTTGGTGTCCCTTTTAAGAAACAATTAATTCCACTACGATTCTGGTCGAGAATTACCTTTTTTGTTATAGCGGATTTCTCAATTTTTATGTTCTATAACCTTGTCCTGTCGAGGTCAAAATTTTACCACTAATTGGCATTGCATACGCTGCAGTCTGTGAGATAGGCCTACGTCTATCAACTATGTTTCACCGTATCTTACTTGAAGAAGAAGCCGGTGACTTCGTGTTGCAGAAGGCAATAAACCTGCATTACACTGAACTAGTATAATAACCGTATCCTTTATGCTACATTTTGTTCCACGCTTGCAAAATTACACTAACAGAATATACGGCGTAAATGCTGTCTATGCTTACTTACAGCACACGGGTTGTTGTTCTTGCTGGCACAAACTGCGATGCTTCCAGTCACAATGTACTACAACGCAACCATCGAATACACGCAACATATACTGCTGTAATAACAACAGAGACCAAAGTAATTTGGCAGATGGCGGAATCGCTGTGTGATGGCAAGTCCACCCTACGCCTGGTTTGTATTCACCAGGTGACAGCATATGACTGACGGTTCGGCTGCAATTTGCAATTGAATGTTGCGTTTGGGGGTTCGACGCCCCAAATCTCCCCTTCCCCTGGGGGTCAGGGACCCCATCTAACACAATGTGTCATCGGACCACGCGAGTATACCTGACAGTAGCATCAAAATCCGTCGAACGGTTTAAGTAGGGTGCACGAATGTGACAGATGAGAGCCGGACAAACAGACCACGTTACTGAAAAAAACGTGTGTAGCAATAGGCGAAATCGCTTGCGCTGCAAGAGCGATTCCGCCTAAAAATATATACCGACATATTTATTAGTTAAGTTATGCATAGCAAATAAAGGTACAAAATGGTTGTTTAAAAGATAAATGAACGTATAGCCTACTAACCAGAATGCCAGAAGCGTAGCCGTATGCGAGATAGTAGTGCTTCATGGCAATACAGATGCTGACTAAGACAAGAATGAGTGGCCCGAACACGAGCAGAATAACGGCGAATACAAACAGCCGGCGTCTGGCTTTGGAATCGAGCGTCAGCATGACTTGCGGTCTGCCATAGTAGTTGTACGTCACGTAGACGCTCTCAACGCCTGGCGGTAGGTTCTGTGGTGACACTGTGGACACCTGCCCCACCTGCGCCGGCTGCTGTGACGGTGGATTCATTATCACTATTTCACCACCTAAAACAGCCACGCAGAACTTCCGTGTGATGCAGCATATTCAGCTGTATTTGTAGCCGGGTTACTACTGGACAGTGGCGGATCCAGGGAACGGGTGTCCAGAGTGTCCGGACAGATGTATTGGACACCCGCCCTTATAAAATCCTAGATCCGCCCCTGCTGGAATGGAATATATCGTCTTCGTATTCGACGAAGCTACCCGAACCAACTCAGTCTGGGCATCCCTCAGTGGGTAGGCAAAATGAGTACTGGCGACGGTAATTACAGCCATCGCCATACGAAAAAAAACGGTGAGTTCTGTGTAACAGTAGACTGTAGACCCTGTTACCAGGACTGCTGGCATACTGACCCAGTCGGTTAAAGACGTGTAAAATTCGGCCGCCATCTCACAGACGCTAAAGATGACATTAACGGAGCCGTCCATCCGACCGACTTGGGCTGTATGTTAGCTTAATTCGCTTTAACCCTCGCCGGCTCTAAGCGCCGAAAAAGGATGAGCTCCCATCACGCAAGGGACCTAGTTGTCTATGCGAATTCTTCTTCTTTCTTCATCTGCTTGTGATCGGTCAGTGGCATCTCGATCTGTCCCAGGCAAAGAACTAGGCCTAGCGCGTATCCATTAAGTAAATGATTCCGGCAACTGTTCAACAATAATGTTACTATAAGTATAGCTCATTGAATTAATGTAAAATTTGTATCTTTTTTCTCTGTTTTGTTCTACATCAAATTACTGTCTTCTCCCAACTTTCTGGCACATAAACGTTTATAAACCTTTGTTCATAAAAACTTGCATAATGTTTGTGATCTTGTGTTATGTATCCGTCACGGTCATTTGGACCCACCAAAGAGCGAAACAGAAACGAGGAACTCAGTTTTCTCCGCAACAGCAGTTCTATCATCATTGTTAATGTTTCGTGTGCTTACTGTCCTCAAAGTTCAACTGGGTTGACGATAACGTGAAATAACTTCTTCATGTCGAAGAACAATATTTCGTAGCCTATAATTATTTCTAAGATACTGTAAGACGGCGTTTTGCTCTGTTGATTGTTGACAGCTACATAGCGCAGTAGTCATCCTGGCATGACCGTGACCATGCTGATGTATCATGGAAATATACCATTATACCCGACGACTTGCCAGCATAGATATTTATAGCTCTCTATTTCTGCCAAGATCCTCGTGACAATGAATAGATCAAAACTACCTCGAAAAAAACCTCCGTAACAAAATGACGACGATTTTTTCCAACGTATTTATTTAGTCCGTTGTAACGTTGTAGTTTCTCTTAGCACCAAGAGAAAAATAGAAAAGTCGGTACCTGTCATTATAATCAGTCGCACGCCTTTGGCTTGTCAGTCTACTGCCTCGCAGTTTCGGCGCAGTAGCTGTCCATACCTACAGCTACTCCGCCTAACTGTTCACCGTAGCCAGATTTGAAGCCGCAGCTTGCACTGTAATTTCCAATACCAAAGGCAGGCTATACAGCGTGTATAAACATAATTCTGGCCTACCTGAACAGGGCTATGACTAAGTAGGTAGGCCTACAGCATCCCTGTACGATAAAAATAACGCCGTTCCGACGTTCAGCTAAGCAATCGGCGTACCTGTATCTACCTGCATAGGCTAGTAAATCAATGATATCGACGGGTGCACTGCAGGTGGCTGCTGGCACCCGTACCATGAATGTACGTGCGCACGTGGGCAGCAAAGCGCTGTTGTACAGACACGCCACGCAAAACATGGCACAGGTAGCCTCGACCTCCTGCGTGTGACATTCAACGACATTCAACAACGCCGTCACTTACGTCATTAGATCTGTTAACATATACGCAGTCATAGAGGCCTGAACGTTTGGTTAGTTTAATCATTTTTACGCGGCCGTCCTTTAGGCCGCATTAAGCGTCTCGCCCGTGCCGCCGTGCGTCCGTCTCTGTTCCTCTGACCTGTGCGGGCTCCGACCTCGATAGAATTGGTTTGAGCGTTTGTGCGTTCCATCTTTCGTTCGTTCAAAGTCACAGAACGTCAAAAAGGGTTTTTTTGTAATGCGGCATGCGTAATGCGTACATGTTTACTTACGGCTGACGGATGATGGATCAAGTGAAGGGCGGCTGAGCCTCTGAAGCGCCGATTGCAAACTAGGTTAAACCACAGAACTGTCTTTATAGACGGCCACGCCCATTCGTAGGTTCAACGTGTGTGCAACAAAAGGAGCCACACAAATTTGCCACACAAAGTCTTTAATTTTCCTTGATGTTACATAACATCATCTGATTCGTCACCGTCAACACCAATGGACTCGCAATAATGTGGTTTTCTATAGGCTATAGGTTTCCAATTCGATCCCAACCATCTACCTCACACGTACGGTTGTAGAGATACGGAGTCTCAAAGATTTGGGCGTCGAAATCTTGACTTTTGTCGCCTTCGGTTAAAGGTTGTCAAAAGTCAGTGACTTATAATTTCTTTACGTGTCCGAATACGATTGACTGATTAGACTATTGACAAACGACTGGCAAGATGTGTGTAATATATCAGATGATTTTTGCGACTTTGACACGTAGGCCTAAGTTTTTGAATCATTGTAAATTTTGACGTATTTGATACGCGAAACGGTGTTAACGTTTGTAGCAGCGCTAAAAGAAAATCAGACTAAAAAGCGTTGGATTATTTATAAAATATAAGCTAACAATATGGAACTAGTTCGGCCGGCACAATCGATGATCTGTTTTGAATGATCTGGCAATGAATCGAAACGAGGACCAAAGTAATTTGGCCAAAGGCGGAATCGCTAACTACTCGTTTGTATTTGCCGGGCGGGAGCATAGGACTGACGGTTTGGCTGCTATAGTTTGCAACTGCATGTTTCGTCTGGGGTTAGACCCCCAAATATCCCCTTCTCATGGGGTTAGGGAGGGACCCAAGCTAAAATAATGTCTCATTGGACCCCGCAGGTCTACCTGCCAAATGGCATCGAAATCCCTGGAACGGTTTAAGCAAGCTGCACGAAAGTGACTGACGACAGACAGACAGACAGACCACGCTACGGAGAAATGTGTAGAAATAGGCGCAATCGCTTGCGCTGCAAGAGCGATTGCACCTAACAAATAGCAAAAATGTTTACAGTAGAATTATGACCCCAATATTTAGGTAGCTCTGGTTCGCATCAAAATGTCGGTCGGTAGATATTATGTCATAAACAGTCAGCGTATAGTTATTTTATCGGTGTATTTTTACGGTTGTATAGTGTGTGTGTGTGCATGCGTGACGGTGCGAGTGTTTTGTGTTCCATTTTGTGTAATTGCTATACCTCAGCTACTCCCATTTGCCATTATCAGTGACCACAGCCGTAGATCAATAAACATTTACCATTACCAGAAAGCAAGTAGATTACTGGCGCCGAGCTATGTCTACAGTGTAAATGTCAGGGTTCTGTGGACACGTGTAATTAGCATCTGTTACGTGACGCCGTAATTAACCTACCCGAGCAGGTAAATATAGCTACCTACCTGTGGTTGCTGCTGCTGCTGCTGCAGAGGCCGTACTGTGCACGACAACGCGATATACTAGCCTAATAGCTGTACGCGCACTTTTGTGACTTCAATGCGCCAAGTATTACAACAAGAAATGAAATCTGAGCTAATGCTCATGAGACGCGCCACAGCATCAGTTTAATTTCGTACGCAATTTCGTATCTTGGTCATAGATCTCCAGTATATTTCAGCGAAAATTCACTCTAAGTGTGCGTCGCAGCCTAAAATAGCAAAACAAATCACTTAAACCCATATTTTTAGGGTTCAAGGTCGTTCAAGGTCATCGATGTTGGTACCGCCAGAAAGCTCGTCAGCAGTGCTTGTTACGATAAGCAGCAAGTCTGTGTCTATCTGCAACCGTTTTCACGCTAGATGAGCCAATAGTGGTAAATTAACGATTTTAAGGGGGGTACCCCTCTTTGATGCCCTCGTTCGAGGGGAATCTCTTCACCCAGTGGCACCAAATTGGCTCGTAAGAAACTAGAGACTCTAGGCTATCATACGGTGAAGACCCGGAGTTTCTATCTCACCTGGCCTTGAATCCGTACCCGGTCGTGACGGACAGACAGACGGACGGACAGACAGACAGAATTCCCATAGCTAATACCGTACGTTCTCAGCAGTACCTGCCGGTACAACTGTGGCGCGTAAAATTGGTGATGTTTATCGCACGTTTAAGACAAGACTCGCATGCACTTATAGTTATTGCGTGAAACCGGCAGATGCTAAAATCAACGGTGTAATGGGAACGTAGCTTTTAATCCAAAATTTAAATGTCATGGAATCCAAGCTATAATAAAACCATAATGACGGTAGTTTGTGTTCACCACTTCACCTCGTGCTTTGGCGCATGTCGTGTAAGTTCGTCACTGTTTGGACGACATCATCGTTGCGTTTGTCGAATTCATTCCATGCACGCAATCATTCCTGGGTAAAGGAAGCGCATTAGCCGTCAGTTTTTGTAAAGTTTGCGAGCCAGATGTGTCGGCTGGCTGTACTCGTGAGCATTTCAGTCTAGAAATAACATAGGCCTACAATACCTCACTTATGCTGATGAAAGCTAATGGTTCTGGTAAAGTTTTGGCTCGCTGTGTACTGTATTAGTGTATTATGTCAAAGCATTTGACGCAGCTTAAAAAGTTGTGGTATTGACACAAAAAGTAATAAACGTCTTGTTTGCTTCACCAGTGTCATGCCATACAAACTGCACTCGATCAAAGTCATAGATGTAAAACACGTTCAAAAAATATTTTAAAAACGTTAAAAACGTAAAAAGCGTGACAAAAATAAAAAAAAACGTTTGTAAACGTTCAATAAAAAACGTTAATGTCAACTATGTTCAATCCCATGCCTGATACCTAAACCTCAATTCAAGATCATCATCATCATCATATTCGTTTACTTAAGGTTGTCAACCGCAACCATACACACAACAGCAGCCCAGTTAACACATGAGTTCCGTCGTACAGCAAAACATTCGGATAACTCGAACTCGAAGTACTCAGCGGAATTTTACAGTTATCATAAGTAATTTTTGGGCTCGCAGTTGCAGGCCGATACACAAACTGTAGCAGCTGTACATGTGTCAGACAAAAAAAATAAAAACAAAATAAAAAAAGTTGGCAAAATAAAAAAAAACATTGGCAAAAAACGTTAAAAACGTAAAAAACGTGACAAAAATAAAAAAAACGTAATTAACTTTTTTTTACATCTATGATTGAAGTGACATTCTAATCGTGTTACTGTTGTAACTGCAAGACAACTGGGAATATGCAGAGACACATTTGGAAATAGACCTTTCTAATTTCATTAATATTTCCTGTGCTTCTACTAGACTGCACCCACCAAAAAGCGTACGCGCGTATCAGTATCAGTGACATCAAGTGTGAATAAACCGTACGAGTGTATAGTCGGTATCACGCTGCTCATGTACAATAATACTGCGGTATACAATAATGTAGCATAAATAGCCAGTTTATGATAAAAATATTTACTACAGTACTGACTGATCAGTTAGTCAGTGAACGAGGTTCATAGCGTTATATACTACTGTAGGCCTACGTCATGACACAGGTCACACGAGATAAACGACACAAAACTGTAAACGACTCACTAGATTCAGTTTCGAAAATACTCAGACACAGTGGCGTAGCGACGGGGGTGCGGGGGTCCGGGCCGCACCGGGCGGCACTTGCTAGGGGCGACAAAGGGGCGAATAACGCCGAAAATAAAAAAAGTCACGTGAAAATTCAGATTGTAAGTATCATATGTTTTTCGTGCAAGAAAAACAAAGCGTTACGGCCAGCGTGTACCTATCGTCAGCTATTACGTTGGGTCCTAATGTTGACATTACGTGAGACTTATGCTTTAAACAGGCTCTCCAGCTTCAAAAACCTAAGACGAAAGGGCGGCAAATTTGACCACCGCCCTGGGCGGCCAAAGGTCCTGCTACGTCACTGCTCAGACATGCCAATTAAAATCCAGTTTCGTGGTCAGACTCCACTTTACCTCTGCAGACCCCTAGGTAGATTTAGGGGGAAAGGTTCGGGTGAAAAGGGGAGGAACGGGAAAGGACGACGAAAAGCGTTAGGAAGGCATTGTCCCCCAACACGTACTACACGATAATGTGAATATGATCAGTGATCCACCCATCAGACAGATTCTGTTGCTGCTGCGACGTCGCTGTCTTCTTGATACGGTGGAAGTACAACTGACTGATGCTGGTCATTAGCGGCGGTGATTTCCGGCTTGTCTATCACGTCATTCACGTCTACAGCAGTCTGAGTTGGCGGCGCAGCCAGGCGATGGCTGCTGTCGTGTTGACTGTACGCCGGCGGCCAACCTGCGGTTTACACCGTGCACGTAAACAGTCACGTCGTGCCAGGCTCGCCCCCCCCCCTAAATTTTGGGTTGTCGAATAATTGTCGAAAAAGTTTCTTGTCGGAAAATGTTCGTACAAGAAATGCAAAATTTGGGGCTGAAAACCCCACTTTGGGGAATTTAGGGGCAAAAATGAAATTTGGAGCACCCTCTGTCGGAAATTTGCAGCTGTCTGTCGTAAAACTGCAACTTTCTGCCCCGCCTATTGTAACACGCGACGCCGCTGCAATATATATAAACGGCTCAGTGCGGTAATTCTGTTATCATCGATCATTAAATTTTCACCCGTTTACCTCGGACGTTTCGCGTGTAGTTAATCAGTCGATCGGTCACTCTGTAAATTTATGAAGCGCCTGTTAGGCAAAACTCTCAGAGGCGCCTGTTACGGTCAAGCAAGCACGATCAAAGCCATGTCTTAAATTAATTATTTTCTAATATATGCTGCACTATATAAATAAAATGACTGCGCTTATTTTCTCTCCATACTACGGCGTTTATTCCGTGCTGAAGAATTTTTTTACGCTAGTCCTCCTTTAAGGCGTGATTCGAATCATTGTCCACTGATGTCACCGTCTTTCAGTTCAGACGGGAGGTCGTTAAGTTCGTTAACTGGACGTGTAACACTAGCCGTGGTCATGTATTAATAAACTGTGCTTGGTTACCGCTGGTCGGTGTTTTAGGTTAGGGTTGGATTTCTTTAACTGCAAAACCACACCGTAAAATTGTGCTTCTAAGAGTTGCGTGGTAGGGTACATTTTATGGATTTGACATTTTAGCCAATGGCTTGAAAACGTCTTGAGACGGACAGCAAGTGCTAACAAAACGTTGGCATCGGCAACACTATGTACCAGTGTACGCGACAGACAAATAGATTAAGCAAACAAGTAAGTAAGTAAATTAGTAAAGCACGCACATTCGGCGAGAAGCAAACCGATCTGAGACGCAATGGTGGGGCGGGGCACCAAGAAAGCCAAAAAGCTAGGTTAAAAAACGTTTTGAGTTGGCGATAGGCAGAAGCTGCCAGACAGATGAAGGGGCCGAAAAGGGGCAGACTGAAAACCACCTGTTCCTCCATAGGCTCAGGGGCGGGGCGTAATAACTCAAGTAAAAGAACTGTAAGCCTAATTGAGAAAAAATACCAATCACATCACACGTTCCGTCACCGGCTCAACTTGACGCGAGGCCAGAATGCGTACAGCATAATGTATGAAAGTTAAAAGATGTCAACGAATGGCGTAGTGAATATTAGGCTACCTGCAGGGTTGTCAGACGTGACCTGTCTGTCAATGTGCGCCAGGCTGATGTAGCTGTAGCGCTGATGCTGCTGCTGCTGCTGGGTGATGATCAGAGTCGATAGATGCGGATCAAGCATCATCTGCAACACAAACATCAGTCGTTGCAACTCACACGATGATGATGACGATGATAATAATACAGATATTAATTAAATGTTATGGCTTGGCAATAATATTTTCGCCTAAACGCGTTGACAGGTGTATTGTGTAAACAAAACCACGCAATTTGATTAGAAATATAAAGTCGGGATTATTTTAATTGGTGGTGACTGTTTAAAACTGAAATGAAATTTCAAGGCGTTAATTACACATAAGGCAAACATTCTGCCGCCAAGCCGAAATTGTATTTATATGCCTAAATTAAGATATTAAAATTATCTTAAATGGTAAAAAACCATTCACAAATTACTCTATGCGCCTGCAAGTCCGTTAGTTTTTGTGCACAAGCTGCTAGCTGAAAGCGAATGTTTTCGATCAAGTCGACCTCAAACAAAGCTCCGTCCTCTATAGTTAGGCATAAAACTATAGTTTAAAATACTCAGATCATAAGGTGCATCACGAAGGGAAGAGACTTGGATTGTCAGTGAAGTTTTACCGTGGGCCGTGAACAGCAAGTTGCCAGGCAACCGAGCACTGAGCCCCAGACAGCTGCTGTAACCGCTATGACAGCCATCATCATTAGACACAGCGACAGCGCCTCCAACTGCATGCGTCACATGCACACAACAAATGACCTGTGCTCGTCGTCGACAATGTGTTAACAGCGTCTATCTTTTTTCAGCCTATGAAGAACGGAACGTTAAGTATTCACGTTGTTGCGATTTACTGGACGGTTTGTCTCAGCGACAAACGGCTGTGCGTCGCACATCAGCGAAGTTACTCTACGCCGAGCCGGGTTAGTACCAAGATGGGTGAACGTTTGCGGGAATTAAGCCAACTACAAAGGACGACTGGGTTTGACCGTCCTTCCATGTGTACGCGCACTGAGTACTGGCGATGGTTCTGGCGGAGTTCTACATTCTAGTTCGTCTTTGGTACGATGTCGTTCTGCTAATGTTGGTCATCAATACGGTGTAGACTCTGCATGCAGCATATCAAAGGATGCCGTACGGCAAACTTTTTCCGGGTTAGTAGAATAGTGTTTTTTTACATTTTTTTAGCTTTAAGTCATCTCTAGTTTTCATGACAGGCTAAATCTAGGTTAGTGAGAAAAAAAGAAAGTACTTGTGTTGTTGTTTTTTTTCTACTGAGCCATGTGCAATCTGAC
>Ga0209052_1000761_pt1 | contig 10826 bp, 7 predicted proteins | sample WorMetHEROISLAND_2_FD_187409 | JGI IMG/M metagenome (GOLD analysis project Ga0209052, IMG submission 187409) | Marine gutless worms symbiont microbial communities from Max Planck institute for Marine Microbiology, Germany - Olavius sp. 4 HERON... | ecosystem: Host-associated > Annelida >...
TATCATACAACATAGCGACGCATTTTTGTGTGGTGACATCTTTACTGATCACTGTATTGCCAGTTTATTGATGGGTGGCAGTGAAAGAATTATTTTGAAAATCCGTTAATATTTGATGCAGTTATGACAAAAAATAAACTGGTAATAGTTTTTTTACATTAATCTGTAAAATGCAAATTAAAAGCTCATTTAAACACACGTTTCCACGAGATGCTTACAAAAATGTGCACAACGAAAAAGCTTCAGACTTTGGCCCCAGAACCTTACCGGGGTTTTGCCCCTGGGCTGCTATGGGCACCCCAAACCTCGCTTTAGCGTACTTACAAACTTTGTGCATTTGGTATTTTTTTCTCGTAAAAATGCCCTGAATTATACACGCACAAATTTATTCACCAAATCTTGAGGTTAAGTTCAGCAGCGTCAACATTGCAACTGGGCTTGGTATCGGAATAGTTATAATTACATTATCGGGTTTTCCATACGTAATTTCACACAATCCTATCATGCTAGGCTTTGACAGTGTTCATGATTAGCTAATGATGTTTACAAGACTGTAATGTACCAAGTCAAAACCAGAAACAGTATAGCCAAGGCCAAAAGCAAGACCAAGGCCAAGGCAGGAGCGGTAATTTTGAGACTAAAATGTCGCTATCACCACCTTTTATTTCGCGGCATGTAATTCCTGTAAAAAGTTTGGTGCTTTATTGTCTTGCAGAACATTTGTACACCGCGAGTTATAAAAATAAGTCACAAAACTCTTTCCCTCTCTTCGCCAAGTATTGACCGATTTTCAAAGTTCTTTCACTTGCACATTTTCTAGGAAATTTTCAATAAATCTGTTACAAAAGATTTCACCAGACCTTAAAAGCGTCGCTACATTACCTTGTAAAATATTAATTTTCCAAAACTAGTGGTTCTGTGTGCTGAAATACGAACTCGCCAGAGACCGGACTTGGTCATAGTTTAGTGCAGACAGCAACTGTTATCACACAAGCAAATCACGGTAATACTGGTGTAGGTTCCATCAACATCGAATCCCGAATCAATAAAATTTAATATCAAGCCGGTGTAGTACAATTTTGACCCTATGTTGCCACCAATGACTGAACGCCATTCGTGCCCGCCGTTGTGCTTTCAGTTGGTGCTAGAATTAAAACTCTAATATTTTACAAGGTAGTGCACCGACACTTTTGAGGTGTAATTGGATCTGTACGACGTTTTGTTGCATATTTTGCTGATTTTCAATGAATTATCGACATCGACGGTGAGTCACGAAAAAACAGTACAATAAATTTTGTCTATATTGACGGATTTTCTAAATTCTGATACACTTGGTTGGAAATTTGCAGCAAAACGACTTACAGATTTCAGATAAGTTACCGGTAACCAACCGGCAACATTTTACCGGCAATTATACACCTCATTAGTGTTCTGTAGTTGGCTTAAATGTGTGAGTAGCTTATGTTGTATTTCCGCGTGGACCAAGGTCCGTTGTGCGGGAGCACATTCTCATTGCGGCGCTTTGAGCCGATATGCTCACAGTTTTAGTTGCAGAGCCTACGCTGTTACGCTGGAACTCATACTGGACTATGCTGTATATGGTAGTGTTACAGGTACTTAATGAAGAATGGCCGGCAAACACGACCTTTAAACTGAATGTCATCAATAATGGTGCCAATCGGTATAGCGTGCACAGTTACCGGTAACTTATCTCAAGGCTGGTCGACGTGTCTGTGGTGTTATGCATGACCTGTGGTAATCTTACACTGTTTCTGATATACTATTACTCGTTGGCCAATAAAGTGCTTAAATGACAGCAAGTGATCTTGAACAGTGCAGCATTTCGTATCCGACTAGTAAATGTTAATTATGCTGTATTTTGATAGATGCTGTATTTTACGATAGGCCCTATTATAATCGTAGAGAAGTTTTCAATTGATTGTAGAATGACTTTATTTTGCAGATTACTGAATAAATGACAGCGTTCAGAAGCCCGTATCAACAGGTATATACAGCTGTTGTGTTCTGACGACTATCTGTGCAGCTTACTGTATAAGCTTAACTTAAAAGGTTTCGTTGTGCGGGAGCAAATTGATCCTTTTTTTGCGCCGTTCTAAGTCGCTGAGTGTAAAACCTAGTGAGCTAGCATGATACAACCAGAGTCGGCCGAATAGCGTCTCTATTATCAACCGACAGTAGGCTACCAGTCAGTATGCTAACAATTTTACTGTCAAGCAAAGCTCGCTGTTTCTTCCATGACAAGGAATTAGCAATAAACTTAGCTTACGCAATACGGCTTAGTTTACTTTATTGCAAATTTTCTGGGTTGTGTCAGTAAAATAATGGTGAAAGTCGATGAATATTTAGTAAAATTATGGCAAAAATTTGGCGGTCTCCTTTTTTACTCATTGATTGTAGTGTCCTGACATTTATTTTTAGACTACCTTTCAGTTACAGGTTCGAAATCAAACGCTGCATAGAACTTTGTACTTAGGCCTACACCTAACTTGAAGTTATCAGAACTAAGCGAATGATACGGCATTTGTTGGTGTTTGTGTTGATTACGCAGATATTTAACATTGAAAACATGCATCCGAGTTGTTCGACGCAATGCTAATTACTGTGTTCATGCTGTATTTGTTCTGTAGATGCAGATTGGAAAGGTCAGTGCCACGACTACTCCAGGTTTTCTGTCCAGCAACCCAGCGTAAGCAGTCGTACTGCGTAGTGGTACGTTCTCACCAGGCCCGCCCCTGCTTGTGATGTAGCTTGTGTGCAACGTAGATGTAAAGCCTGTGTCTGGGTAGTATTTTAAATACAGTATCTTCATAAAACTTTTAACAGAGCCAGCTTAATACCATTTAGTATTTTAGATACTTTGTTAAATTGGTACTACTGGTACTGCATTTTGTAGTTAGCATAATTGTTGTAATTGTTTAGCGTTTTTAAAATCGTACGAGAAACGAATTAATTTTCAAAAAAAATCTAAAAAGCTATCCAGTCTATTAAATGTGTATATCAGAGCCATTTTAAATTAATCCATAAAACGAATGAGTTGGGTTTTCTTGGATGTCTGGTTTACTTTGTACGTTTTAGTCTGGTCTACAACTGTCAGAAACTTTTGCTAATTACGTTTACAATAAACGACTTCTAACATCAGCAAGAGCTAAGCAGTAATTAGCAAGACCGGGCGAAGCAGTGACCTGGAAGTGTTGGTGCCACATAGCCTAGAAAAGCCGTAATCTATTTTTTATACATTTTTAACTAGGCCTCATATGTCAAATTCCACGTCTTGTTCATTGACTGTGTGCCCTAGTTTATTATAGAGTTGATAGTTTGCTTTTATCTGAATCGAACTAAACACATGACTATAGGGCTTAACGTTAATCACGGAAACACGTAGGCCTAATCACCCAAATCACCAACATCCCATGTATAACTATGTAACAAAGACAACGCAGGAAATATGTGAAATTTAGCGTGCGAATTTAAAAAGTATGTCTTGCTGATTGTATTGCAATGTTGACGCGTGACATGTGACAATGATTATACAGTGAGGTCTTCCACTTTTATACGTTGTTTAGCATCAACTTAAGATGCATTTTGTTTTAGATTTACGATCAGTTGTTGTTTTTGCACTTTCTTACGTGTCCCGTGATTGACTGTCGCATGATTAAGTGTTGCCACCCACCTACAGAAATCGACCGACAGGCAGCTAGCTGTTACTTCTGCAAAGCAGATAAATCCGTGTGACTTGCGATTAAATGTGAACTATAAGAACATTGATGTAAACGTGAAGATATCTGTTTCGAGCGAATGCACTTAGTATTGAAATGTTTTAGTATTTTAAATACTTACTTAGACTTGAAAACGTATTTTATTAAATATTATTTTAAGAGTACTCTAAAAATGGGTTTCAATTTAATATAGTTTTACGTAGGCTAAAGTATATGAAAAGCGATAATTATGAACAACATTAAAACACGAAAGTGAGCAGGTTTAATAAGAGTTAGCGAACCCGATTTCTTCGAGGAGAACTTGCCCACTAAGTTTCACTGGGTGCGTTTGCATCCATGATTGCACTCAAAAAGTCAGCGGACTATCTTCCAAAACTTTTCTAGCAGATTACTTAGGATATACACTACCATCCAGAAGTTATTACACTATAATACACAAAGAATCAACTACCACAGGGTAACAGTGCGTCAGCTATGCATTTCATTCTGACTCATATTGCTCGTAACCGCGATTCTAAGCTCATATAGGCTACTCAGGATGGCATATATCACGTTCGTCACTTGGTGAATATTATCGAGGATGACGTTGCATATGCCTTAGGTTTCTGGTGATATAAAGTTCGGTCGATTATTAGCGGAAGCTCCCTGGATAACTTGTCTGCCAGGCTACTTCCGTTAATAACCGACCAAATTTTATATCGCCAGAAACAAGAGTTCTTCCTGGGATACATTTCACCTCCGACCGACGGTACACGCCCATCTTAATTAATTTTTCTCGCAGTTGGCTCGGAAATTTGCAACGCCCATACTGCCCAGGTACGCGAGGTAAACCGCCAGCGCAAATGTTAGAAATTAATCGTTAAAGGTTGTGCATAGCTTTTCACGGCAACCCGTCTCAGAGCTACGGAGTGTCACCTGCCATATGGGATCACACCCGACGCAGGTGAAAGAGCCCTAGCCAGAGAGGCCGGTATTCGATTTGCCTACCCTAAAAAGATGGAAGGCTAAGTTGACTTTGGTGTACGTTATATACCTGTCCGCTTACCCATCCAAGTAGTAACCATGTGATAGCGACCCGACCGGAAGTCGAACTCACGATCTCTTGATCGTAGGTTCAACGTCTTAACCGTTGCACCACGAAGCCACCATTCTTGTATTAGCCTACACTTTCGTCAGAAAACTTTCCCGAATGACTGACCAAACCTTACAGTGCCAGAAACTAGCTTCAGCGTTAAAGGTCTGTCTTTAATCAGGTTTACGTGTTGGACTCCAAACATATGTGTAATGCAATAAATTGCGTAATAGTTGTTTAATGGCGTCTAAAGTTGCTGATTTGTGCACTTTCCTATAAATTAGTGGCCAGTAGCAACGCGGGTCCTATCTTGCACTATTCACTAATGAGCGAGTTAAATTCCAAAACTTGCAACTGCAACTTTCGTACTTGCCTTTTATTTCATTTCTTTTCTGGCATTAAGCTCTTTTAAATGTTTTAGTGAACCTTACCTGCAGAAAAAAAACAAGTCTTGGAGTATCCGTCATTGAAGATCTTGTGATGGTTGCTTGTGTCATTTTGACACGGTACATGTACGCAGCGTGTGATTGACAGACAGACCGACCGATCGACATGTCGACGATAGCTATAGATGCAGTACAGCGCTAGCATAGGCATAGTTTGCTATGCTGACGCGCTGTGAAAATACTAACCAGTTTGTTCATATTTCGTATTTCCTTATCATCTAGACGCATCCGACTCAGGTAGCCAGAAACTCGGGTGCATCAGTGAGTCTTCGTTCTGTGTGTAACATTGCTGCCGACGACAAACATCTGGACAACTTCGCGGAGGACGAGGCTGGCAAGACGAGTCCGGGAGTCCGGGTCGACAGCGCACTGCAGCGGGCTACCAGTGTTTCGACGACGAGCCGCCAGGGCGCCCAATTGTAGTAGGGGTGACATTAAACAAGGTAGTGTAGCGACGCGTCTGAGGCGTGGTGGTATCTTTCTCACCTAGTGGCGCTAGATTATTATTGTCATTATTCTTTAGTGATCACTCTGTTTGTGCTGAGTGTGCTTGTGGAAATATGAAAATCGGTCATTATTTGGTGAATTTCTGACAAACTTTTTGGCTTACTTCCTAGACCACTCAGTTTAAACCAAACACAAGTTTTGCTATTGTTAACATACGCCACACCAAATATGCTGTACAAAAGTTAGTCCACCGTACATCTTGTTAACAAATTTAAGCATACTTTTATAATTTTTGGCACAATTCATCGTGATACTCCATGTTACAAAATAGTGGACATGGCAAGGAATGTTCAGAACTTTCGCAGGCGTCTGCAGGAGTGAGTAGCTTGACAAAGCTGGAGGACATATGACTACGATATTATAGTATGATAGTATTTAATATTCAAGCAAGTTTCTAGTTGTTTTATGCCTTGTTTTTACGCTTAATATGTTACTTATAGCAGTTGCAGCAGAGACTACAAAATGGGAACAAAATCTGCATGTATAAGATAATGAACGAAGACCATTTAATATGAGTAACAGTGTTGACGGTACTGCTGTAAAAATTGGCCTCAAAATTTTTAGTGGCTATAGAAATTATGAGGAAAATCATCTTTGAATAAACTCATAGGTTGAAACAGTGACTAATAAGCTATATAAATTCATCAAATTACAACATTTGTCATCCAAGTTGTCGACGTTTCGCCGACGGTTTTCAGTGACCGCTGCTGCCTTCCTCTGAACTATTTCTATTCACCGCTAGATGTCACTGCGGCGAACACATTATCATAGATACGAGGACGTTGTAGGACCCCTCGTCTTGGTTCATCGACTTGTTTTGATGTGTATCGTTTCCCTGATCCACCTGTTCACAGTTCACGTTATTGCTTTCTCTGTCGATCACTTTGGCATGGTCCCAGTCTATGACGCGGCTGAGAGATGGCGTCGTCTGTGGCTGCTGACTTGTTTCGCTGTGTTGCTGCGGATTTTCTGGTGCTTTGCGTGTAGGCGCTTAGTTACATTACGCTGTGAAACTTTCTGTTGTTGGTCTTGTAGCCCTACTCCAAATGCTCTGCCTGCTTCACCGATGTAGGTTTTGTCGCAGTTCATGCAACGTAACATGTACATGTACATGTATTCACATATGTCTTGTGGTCTAAGACTTCGTATAGTCTGGAAGGGACTCATGGATGTCGGACTAACATACCGTCTGTAGGCTCGGATTAATGATCCCGATGGACAGTCAGCTATTGCATCAGTTCCAGTAAAATACAAACCTAACGTATGGAAACGGTGCACAAGTAAGTAAGTAAGTTAGTAGTCAGCATTTGTAGCGTGCCATATGTCAAAACAAGTTCGAATTGTAGGCATAGATGACACACTGGTGTAAATGGTTTGACAGAACACCTTAATCCACTTGATGACATTGGGAGCATTAATTAAGTTTACCGCGGAACAAAGAAAACGTCAACAGATGCCTTTCGATCGACACCCTCATTGTGAGGTCTATAGGCAAGCTACACATACAGACCAACACTTGCTTTTCAGCTCTCACCGTCCTCTAGAGCGCAAGCTTATTGTGATCAGGACGCTGCTGTATATAGCTAGTAACATAGTTACCAAAGAGGAGGATAGAAAGCAGGAGGAGCACCATATCCACACGGCACTCAGCCGCTGTCGGTATCCAGATTGGAGCATCGACAACGTAAAAATACAGGTGGAACAGCTAATCAGAACTAAGTCACTCGAAAAACCAACCATAGTTACATATTCCAGAGCCAAACAGGTCTTTGAAAGGCCGTTACCCGAGCCTACAGGCGACATGGTATTCCAACTTCCATGAGACCATTCCAGTTAATACGAAGTCTGCTCGTTCAACCAGAGAATAAGCCCAGACCATAAGACTTCCGTGAATGTATCTACAGGATACCGTGCATAACTACAACAAGCCCTATGTTGGTGAAGCAGGCAGATCATTTGGAGCACGGCTACAAAAACGTCGACATGAAGTTTCACAGCGTAATGTAAGGGCGGGGGGGGGTTACACACGAAACACCAGGAAATCATCAGCAACCGAGCAAAACAAGTCAGCAGTCACAGACCACGCCATCTCTCAACCACGTCATAGACTGGGACCGTGCCAAGGTGATCGACAGAGAAAACAACAGAATGGACCAACGGTGGACCAGAGAAGTGACACACATCAGAAAGGAACAAGACAAGTCGATGAACCGAGACGAGGCGTCCTACCAACTTCATCATATCTGTGACAATGTGTTCGTTGTGACGACATCTATCGGTAAATAGAACTCGTTCAAAGGAAGGCAGCAGCGGTCGCCGGAACTTTAACAACTGATCTAATGAAAGACTTTTTGTATTATAATTTTTATAACCTACTGTAGGGGATACTGTAGGGAATAGGTTTTGGGATACACGGTAGTTTGACATTGCTTTTTGATATTTATGGGCGAAAATTACATCACGCGTTTGAATATGGTGAAGTTATTTGTCATTGTTCTTGGAGGACCTGATAAACACGGCATTTTCGATAACGATACAGCTACGTCAACACTGCATAGTGATATACTATATAGTATAATGACGGTGGTAGTAATTTTTTTCCGAGTTTTACTATAGTGAAGTGTCACGATGATCGTGACAAAAGTAACTACAAAATATATTTAAATTGGTTAACGTTATGTACAGAATACCTGGACTTTTTCGGACACGATGTAAATTGGCGAGAAAATGAAAGCAAATTATGATTACCTGTAGTCGGAGTAACTGGAGTGCCTGAAATTATGGTAATCGACCAACTGTTGTTCAAATAACGGTGGACGATGAAGTGGCATGTATCATTGTCGTGTGATTACGGATGCATAAAAGTTGACTGTGTCTGTGTATAGTGTATCAGCAGAATATGTCTGACGACGTTTTGCTGTTGTCCAGTCAGTTATCCCCGGTCAACTGTGTAGTCACTACGCTCAGTGCACTGAGCCATGAAGTCGCTAGACCGATGATGACCACCACCAACAGTAACGCAGTTGAAGAAGATGTCATCATCGACCGGAATCGGTCGTTGCCGTATCCGCTGCGAGTGGCCGGTGCGTCCGTTGGAGCTCTGTGTCTGCTGGCAGGAGTTGTCGGAAACCTGCTTGTACTGCTGTGCGTCTGGCGCTATAGACCTCTACGTCGAACAGTCAACGTGTTCGTGGCGTCCTTGGCCGTGTGCGACCTCATTCAGACACTCGCCGTTAGGACCTTGCATGTGCAGACTTACGTTGCCGGTTACTGGACACTCGGCACCCGGACCTGTGTATACGCGCTCGTAATCGGCAACCTGGTAATCCTCGAAGACATTTCCGGACGGCTGCGTGATCGTCCAACAGTCACTGAATGTGGTGGATTCCGGAGATCCTCGAAGACATAGTACATGTAACGGTTTTCGCGCTGTATCGCTACGTGATCCTAGTCCATCCCCGTAACATCGGCGTCGTGCTGGTGCATCGCTATTCCGTCGTCGCTATTCTGGTGATCATGTACTTCGTCCCGTCAGTTCTCATCCTGGTCCAGTTCGTCACGATGCTGATTCAGACCGACGTCTACGATAGTGACGCCGTCGTCTTCAACCGATACACCATGTTCTGTTCGCTCGTGCCTCACTCCGAGTTTCAGCACATCGGTATCGTGAAGAAGTTCGGCGTCGTCTCGCTGTGCGCCGCCATCGTCGGCTTCAGCTACGCGCGCATCTACTTCCTCGTCTGGCGTCGCGGACGTCGACTGAACAGTATCGGCGGCTCGTTCAACCGCGTCCGACTTCACCATGAACTGTCTCTACTCAAGACCGCCGTCGGAACATTTCTGACATTTGCAGTCAGTTACCTGCCGATGACTGTCGTCTACGGGCTCGACACAGAGCGAACGTTACCGTACGAAGTGTACTTCGTCGGCGTGATGCTCATGTGGCTGTCACCGAGCATCAATTGGGTCGTTTACGGCTTCATGAACGCCAAGTTCGCGAAAGCTTACCGCTACATTTTCTGCGCGGAAAATACATCAACGAGCAGTTTGCAGCGAAGACGAACACTGGCGTGCCCGACGAAGAAGATACCGCTGCCGACCTATCTGTTTACTGGAAAACTTGGACCAGGGCTGCAAGTACAGAAGTGAGTCAGTGATCCGCGTCATCGTTGTAGCATAGACAGCGGTGCAGGGTCCGTTGCGACGGTCGTGGCAGGAGCCGAAAGTTTCTTACACGGTCTAGCGGTGTACCGTCGTGGTGCATTGAGACAGCCGAGAGAGTGCATGTGCGAAGTGATGCCAAGCGATGAAAGCGGAAATATTTAGCCACTGTTAGTTGTTGCGAGAACCCAAGAATTCACTCCATTTCTGCAGATGTTAAAACGTTAGGCCACGTCTTTGAAGTTCAGTTTGTTTTTGCTCATAACTTTAACTTGTGCAAACCGATTTCGTATATTTATAAGTTTTGACAGACATGCACTAAAATCTGTAAATGAACAAACCGTCAAGATGGTTTTGTATCTGCAGTGCATCGAATACAGCGTAGTTTACATTAGATTTATTTTAACTATATACTGTGACTCAGACAAATCTGTATGTGATTATTGCGAACTGCATAAGATCGGTAACATGTATGGTAGTTATTTGACCTCATTTGTTGTAGGCCCATAAATTGCACGTGCCTGGGATTGTACAAGCATCTGTTGTGTAGCTAGGCTTAGTTGTATTGAACGTCCTGTACTATAGACTTGAGTTTAGTTGATGAAATCTAACGTGAGAAGAATTATTTGTATCATGAAATAAATATGTGAACAGTTTGATAGTATAGAACAAGAAATCTGAGCTAATGCTCATGAGACGCGCCACAGCATCAGTTTAATTTCGTACGCAGGTAGTCTTGGTCTTTCTCCAGTATATTTCAGAGAAAATTCACTGTAAGTGTGCGTCGCAGTCTAAAATACCAAAAAATCACTTAAAACCCCTATTTTGGGGGTTCAAGGTCGTTCAAGGTCATCGATGTTGGTACCCCCGGAAAGCTCGTCAGCAGTGCTTGTTATGATACGC
>Ga0209052_1000762_pt1 | contig 10822 bp, 8 predicted proteins | sample WorMetHEROISLAND_2_FD_187409 | JGI IMG/M metagenome (GOLD analysis project Ga0209052, IMG submission 187409) | Marine gutless worms symbiont microbial communities from Max Planck institute for Marine Microbiology, Germany - Olavius sp. 4 HERON... | ecosystem: Host-associated > Annelida >...
TCATAACACGTGATTAGCTGGGGGCCAAGCCTATCCTTGAGCCAGCGGGTCCCGTCAGGCCTTAATATATATATATATATATATATATTTCTTGATGAGAGCTTGGTGTGTGCTTGATGTGTGCTTGATGCGTGCTTGATGTGTGCTCGACGAGCGCTCGACGATCCAGCTCGTAGAGCCAGCTCGTCGAGCCAGCTTCATCGTGTAAACGGGGTATTACTCACCCTGGCAGGTTGAGCCGTCTCCGGCATATCCGTCATTGCAGGTGCACGTGAATCCTCCGGCGAAGTTGCTGCAGCTGGCGTCAGCGCTACATCCTGCACTGCCCGTAGCGCACTCGTCGACGTCTGCAACAGTATACAGATCAATTGACGTAACGATAGCATTACGAAACTCATCACCTTCATCGTCATCGTTTATTAAATAAAGTTGACAAATAAATGCAACTTAACAACGAGACGAGAAAGTAATCTACCCGACTAACTGTTGGCTAGAAGATCAATTCTTCTACAGTGGAATCCAAGTTTTAGAAAAAGCTGGACCAACTGCATTTCATTTGCTGGAGACTTTTTTCGCAAAGTGAAAAATATGATTTGCATATTTTTGCGTTAACTGTGTCAGGCTACGAACTTTTTGAATCTCTCGTATGACTTTAAGCATATTAAGTAATAGGTAACTAAGTAGGTAAGCAGACAGTGAAGTAGAGAGCGGCATAGCCGTTCAAGGTCATTTAAGGTCATTTACTTTGGAACCAATCAATAGCTCATGTACGACTTCCTATTAGTGATCAAGAGTAACCTTGGCCCTATCTCGAACCGTTTCTGATATAAGGCGAATTATTGGTTGAACGTTGCGAATTTTTCGTACCTCCTTTCATTTAACGCACTCATCGAGATGACCCCTTTCGAATTTCTGGAAAAAAATTACCGATCCTCATAGCGGAGTCTTTTACAGAGCACGCAATAAAAATTTACGTGATTTCAACTTGCTCCGTTTTGATAGAATCGCACTGCAGGGTGAGAGAACGCGCAGACAGGCATAGCTAAGACAGGGCACCTGCATAGCAAGCTATGCTGACGCCCTGTAAAACATGCAAAAAATGATGCAAGACAATAAAACAACATATTACAAACATTAACGAAGCAAAGCAATTATGACACAATGATTAACATAATGTTGTTAAACAATTAAACAAAGCTCGGACAATAAACCTGTTGTCAAAAAAGCATACCCAACGTAGAGCAGCATCACAAATCTATGAACGACAGAAACTTAATAGGCAAAATTAACACAATGTTACTGCCAATTTAGGCACATAAAGACAAGACAGCCTTGGACTACTTTACCTGTGCAGGTAAAGCCATCTCCTTCATAGCCGTCGATACAGCTACACGAAAAGCTGCCGACAGAGTTAGTGCACGTGGCTTGAGCGTTACAACCGCCATTGTCTGTCGCACACTCGTCGATATCTGCGTTATGAATGAATTTATTTGTCAACAACCAACTTAGCAGAATACAACACAGGACAACAGTACAATGTTGACAGGACATCAAGGAATGTCAAGCCTTTGCTAACAGCTGCCCCACATAAAAGAATATTACAAAAAAAAAACATAACTATGGAAGTACGCAAACTGGTTTACGACCAGTTTCTAGCAGGTGTACGTGCGTTTGCCACAAACAGACTACCAAAACCGATACAGATACAAGTACTACAAAAACGACGATGCAGTGATAAGTGACTGGTGAATTGACGGCTTCACAGCCGACTACGGCTTCACAGCCGTTTACTGTGACCTTCGGTTACATCGGGGTTGTGCATTGGGCCGAACTGATACGGTCTCAGAGCTGGGCAGGTGTAATAGCCTGCCTGCCCCGAAGGTAAAGCAAAGTAAGGCAAAAAAGCAATAAAAACTAGTACACAGCGACCAAAAAGTGAGGGTCCATTGTATTAATGAACATGGACGAAGAAGCCTTAACAACACGGTGGTGAAACGAGTTGGCCTCTCGTGTATTAATAGTATGGCAAACTGCTAATTTTGTTTACATTAATTTACGAAAACTGTATTATTGCAGAAAAAAATAAACAGTATTATGTCGCGACTATCGTGTTACAGTTACTGAACGAATTTGTACATAAATGAATAAATAAATTCAGTTCAGCTCAGTTCAGTTTATTGATTCCATGCCACAGTTAAATGACAGAATGAGAGAACAAATATGTAGGCAATGGAAAAGGACTAAAAGGCACCAGAGTGCACTAACAATAGCCCTGAAACTAGGCCTAGAAAAGCAGTAATATCAATGTAAGAATGAACTGGGCAAGTAACATTGAAAAACGATTTAAAATCAACACGTACAATACTCCGTTTGAAAGCATTTAGATTATTAAAACACACAATGTCGTACGGTAGATAATTTCATACGTTAATGACACGTTCACTGAAAAACTTTGTCTGCTGCGGATAGTACTGTGTTTCTTGAACAATTTGTAGGGGTGACCCCTAGTATGCACAGCAGGACTAGAAATGTAACAATGGATGAATATACGAATGCAAGAATTGATGAATGGACGAATTTGCGAATAAAAAAAATTCTGAATGAACGACTTTATGAATGGACGATTTCATGAACAAGGAATCTATGAATGGGCACATTATCACATTATCACGTGACGATGTCTGACTTTGGCAAAGCTATGCCATGTTAAGCGAGATCACCCAGAGAATTCTAACATTTCACAACGCGTTTATCATAAAATTTTACTATTTGCAGATAAACAAAGAGTTAAAACATTAATATTACCGGCGTACTGCAGTTTCTAAAACAGCTAACAGAATGCAGTCAAAATATTTCTTGAAAAGTTCATATTTTGTCTTTAAAAGGTCCACCACCTGCCGAAACGTATACCAACATTGGGTAGGGACAAAGTGCGGCGACGGACTGGGTCTGGGCAGAAGCCTTGCCAACCGACGAGGTCTGGGGAGCGTCGTAAGCTTCCCCTGCAGCGGTCTGTGATGGCGTTTCAGCCCCAAACGATTTCAGTGTACTGACGGCCTTTTAAACGACCTTTTGATGCAAAAGGAGTAATTCCCAGCAACCATTCCTCCACTTTTAGGGGGCAAAGTATTTGGCGCCCACTGCTCAAAACTTCGAACAAGACGTGTCACCCTGTCCTAACAATTAACGCCGATGAAGTTGATGTATAAACTATAAAGCGGAATACCTGTGCAGGTTTGACCGTCTCCGTCATAGCCGCTATTGCAGCTACATGAGAAGCTACCAGGGACGATAGTACACGTGGCATCAGCGTCACAACCTGCGGCGCCCGTAGCACACTCGTCGATATCTGAAGAACAATTCACCCACCAAAAAGTAAAAAATGTACAGTTAGGTTATATTATAGTGCGCTCTAAAGTTTTGCTTAAAGCTTAGCTTAATCTAGCGCACTTAATGACTATAAACACTTAAGGGTCGAAAACTCCCTTTTGTAACCCAGCTTCTTGGAGCCGAGAAACTGGGAAGGCAATGTGAGAAAACAACTTGACCAATGTTGATACACAATGGAATAGTGGCACGACCCGGGATTCGAACCGTGGTCCCCGAGTTCGAATTCAAATGCGCTAACTACTCAGCCATTGAGCCACACCAAACAGTATTGTGTATAACATTCACACTGAGCATGTACTATAGGCGTCTGTGATGTCATCTGAAAGCAGGGTTATAGATACAGCTGCCAAAATAACTCTCTAACGAGTTAATTGATGAGTTAATTAATCGATAATACCGTCAGAATTTTTCACACTATGCCCAAGCTTACTACGCAGATTTACGGTTATTTCGCTGTGCTTAAACATTGCTAAAAGTATCAACAAATGGCACCACAGACCAGCGGAACCGTCAGACAAGTTAAAACGTTTGCTCACGCACCACCCGCGCAATTTACGCTGTAAAGTAAGCCAGCGTTCTGCAGCAAGACGGCCAAGGCCTTCTGTCACACAAACCAGACACTGTACGTTGTAAAACAGTGATTAACGCGCGATTAGCATAATTAATATTGTTGGACAGATCCCATAGTGGAAACAGTTCACCAGTCTAAAGGGGCACTAGTCCGAACAGCCCGGGGTTAGTCATAGGGTTAGGAATAGGGATAAATTGCATCTTTGGCTTTGGTGCACCTTGGCTAAGGCGCTCCTTGACTACGTCGGTCACTGGCTATGGCGGACAGCAACCTAGTTAAATTCGGTCTAGTGACCAGTCACCCTAATTCCAAACAACATCGCGCGTGTTTTTGTGACAGCAGGGCGCTCTTGTTCCTCAAGACAACAGTATTCAAGTCGTATACATGAAGACACGTGTAATGTGTAGACTACCTTGGCAGGTGTCTGCGCCGTCTTTGGCGTGTCCTGCGTGACACTCGCAAGTGAAGCTGCCGACGTTGTTAACGCAGTCCGAATTATCACCACAGCCGCCATTGTCAGTTGCACACTCGTCAATGTCTGCGTGTAATCACACATATCCGTCTTAATGGGCCGCAATACGAGTCTTGCCCGTCCGTCTGTCCGTCCGTCTATCTCGTGCAGTACGGAAAAAGTGACCGGTTTGCCCATTTTTAGGACGCCCGGTATGCAATATTGCGACACACGGCGTCGCAGCGTGGTACAACTCGCAGGCAACACGATTTTTGTACAGTTGCATGCAGTTACCATGGCCAATAGTGTAATTTCGCGTTCGCATATATGCAATATATACTATATACAGTGTTTCAGTGAAAAAGGCACCCTATTTTCCGTAACGCAGTCAAAAACAACACATTTAAACGAATTTTTGGCAACGCCACCTGAAAAAAATCCTAATTCAAAATATGTAATGCACAGCTGTGTCTTAATCCAGCAGGGATTTGCTGACTTAACAGGATCACATGAAACGACTTCGAGAGGATAATTTATGGTAAGCCAGGGTAGCTAAATAACAGTTGTTCCGTAGATAGTCCATCTATATCGGAAGCCTTTGCACGCGGTGACGCTTCAGACTGACTGCACTGATTAATTCAGTGTCAAACTTGATGACGTTTGACAACGGGAAGAAGCGACTGAAAACGAGGGACTGGTAAATGCGAGGCAGTATATACTGAAGCTGTGGCTGACCTGCGCAGTCGAATCCGTCACCGTGGTATCCTGCGTTACAGCTGCACTCGAAGCTACCCGCCGTGTTGGTGCAGCTCGCGTTGGCATTACATTCTCCGTTGCCTGCTGCGCACTCATCGATGTCTGTAAAATAGATAAATAATCGTGTTTCAAACCGCAACAATATCGTGGCTTTAGACGCGCAAACGGTCGCTAATTACAGCGGACACCGTCGAAACCTCTGTCGGAGAAAATAATGTCGAAGAACGCGCAAATTGAAAAGAAACATCACTATGAAGAAAGGAATATCTGAAATATCAGCAAAGTCAGAGGCAAAACATTTTCTGCATAAAGCCCGACTACTGTTGCGTTTGTGCGAAGTACGGCACGAATACAGCATATCTTGTTAACACCAATATTTTTATTTCGTAGATCATATGACAATGTTGACTCGAGAGCAGTATAAAAGACACACATATAAAGGACACAAACTTAATAGGCAAAATTCACTCAATGTTATTGCCAATTTAGGCAGCCGTTGATTATTTTACCTGTGCAGGTAAAGCCATCTCCTTCAAAGCCGTCGATACAGCTACACGAAAAGCTGCCGGGAGAGTTAGTGCACGTGGCTTGAGCGTTACAACCTCCATTGGCTGTCGCACACTCGTCGATATCTGCGTTATGAATGAATTCATTTGTCAACAACCAACTTAGCAGAATACAACACATGACGGTAGTGCAATGTTGACAGGACATCAAAGAAGGCCAAGCTTTCGTCAACGGATGCGCTGAGTAAAAGAATATTACATAAAAACATAACTACGGAACTACACAAACTGGTTTACGGCCATAGTCCAGCAGGTGTACGTACGTTTGCCACACATACGTACAGATTACTGAAAGCGATGCAGACACAGGTACTACGAAAAGAAGCTACGATGATACAAAAAGCGACCCCACCGCGGTCTGCGACCTTGACGTTGTGGTGGGGCTTTACTCCGAGGACCCGAAAAATTTGTAATCTGACGGAGAGAAGTTTACTAAGAGCAGACCATATGGTAAGAACAACCATACTACACGTCACCATTGCAAAGTGGCCGGTGAATTTTCGGCGTCAACGCTGCCTTTGGCTTCACAGCCGACTATGGCTTCACAGCCGGTTACTGTGACCTTCGGTGACATCAGTATTGCACACTGGGCTGAGATGATACGGCCTCAGCGCTGGGCAAATGTAATAGCCTGCGAGCCCCGAAGGTAAGGTAAGGTGAAGTACAAAAAGCAACACAAACTAGTACACAGAGACCAAGAACTGAGAGCCCATTGTATTAATGAACATGGACAAACAAGCACTAGCAACACAATGTTAAAACAAGTTGGCATGTGTAGTATTAACAGTATGGCAAACTGCTAATTTTGGTTACATTAATTCACAAACGCTGTGTTATTTCAGAAGAAAATTAATAATATTATGTATGTCGCGAATATTATGTCACAGTTGCTAAACAAATTTGCAAGTGAATGAATTTTCGGCCTCAATGAACGTCCAGTAATAATGAATGAATTTACGGATGGAAGAATTGATGAATGGACGAAATTATGAATAACAATTTTTCTAAATACTCGACTTTATGAATGGACGACTTCATGAATGAGGAATGTCTGAATCTACACATTAGCAGTAGACGAACCCTGGCTTTGACAAAGTTATGCCATGTTAAGCGAGTTTTTTTTCTAAAATTTTACCATTTGCAGGCAAACAAAAGATCAAAAGTCATATTATTGAGGGTATTGCAGTTTTCAAAACAGCTAACAGAATTCAGTCAAAATATTTCTCTAAAAGTTTGGTGTTCAAAATGTCCACCACCGGCCGAAACACAGGTATTCACTCGTTTGCGAAGATCTGCGGCAAGTCATCCCATATCTCCAGCAGTGCACGTTTTAGTACCGGGATGGTCTTCGGCTTTGGATTAAGTTTGTGAAATGCCTACAGTATTGCACCACACACACAACAGTTAAGCGGATTCAGGTCTGGTGAATTTGGTGGGCATTCATTATCTTGGTGATCGCACATAATATGGCATAACTTCGTCAAAGTTTGGGATAACTGAATGAAACTTTAAACGCAGAATACGCGTGTAAAGTATCGCTTACAAATTTCAGTCTTTACTAAATAAATTTCAGAACACGTCGAGGGGGGTAAAATTTCTGGACTCACATTCTATACCAACATTGGTGGGCGAATTGAGGCAAAACTCGTGGGGTCCGATGCCACGTTGTAATAGACCCGCGGGGAAAGGGGAGATCTGGGAGACGAACCCCCGAGCAAAACATGCAGTTACAAAGTGCAGCCAAACTGTCAATCCTATGCTGCCACCTGGCGAATACAAACGAGGAGCGATTCCGCCTTTTGTGTAATCAATTTGGTGTTTGTTTTTATTTCACTTTACTTGTTTGTCACATTCTGATTCCAATTTCTTAAGTTTAAATTATTTTCGTTTCATTTCACTTAGGCCTATCGATTCACTTACTTTAGCTTAGTTATTCAGCGCGTGGTTATTGTAGTCTGTTTACTGTGGTTCGATAAATGCAGCAAAATTGATCGACAAACGAATAAATGAAATTGTTTTTCAAAACTATCATATATACGCACATCACGAGTGACTATGACCAGCTTACCCTGGCAGGTTATTCCATCGCCGTCGTATCCATGTAGACACTCACAGGTACGACTGCCCACTGTGTTAGTGCACGTGGCTTGAGCGCTACATCCGCCATTGTCCACCTGACACTCATTGATATCTGCGTCAGTACAAATAGATTGATCAAACGAGCGATGTCAGAAATAGACCAGAAATCGATGGTCAATCAATCAGTCAATCAATCAGAGTTACCTCTGTAGCAGAGGTACATTAATTTAAGATAGCCAATGAGATCCTGTTCGGATGCTACAGATGCACGTAGACGCAGCGCAAAAATGTATTTTCTGCCATCATCCCGTAAGCGAGAATCACGATTGATAGGAGACGTTTCCAGACTGTTCTTTCGTCGCTTGTACGCCTTCCTCAATATTCAGAGTTGTGTGCCTTTGCTGGTAGTCTATCACAAAATAGAAATCACTTATTCCGTAGAAATCACTTATGCCGTAGAAATCAGTGTTCGAGAATACGTATTTCACGTTTTTTCATATTTCAAAAAATACGCGACATTTTACGTTTTTTTGAAATGACCTGTCAAAAGAACGTAAAACGTCGTTAGCAAAAATATAGTGCTCAATCAGTCAAAATAAGTTCATATACTTCGCTCAGTTAATTTAATTCTCAGCTTCTGGAGTTTGATCCATTCTGGCTAGTGGCTCTGAGGCCTGATCCTTTGCTGAACTATCTGGTTGATCGGATCAATCAGTCGGAGCAAAATAACAAACGAGGAGGATTCTGAGTGAAGAGGAAGACTAAACATTAAACAGTCATTTGAAACTGAAAAGAATTGGCTGCATTATGACGTTAACATTATAAAATGAAATGGACCCTTAAATAAAAATATCAAGTTTTCTGAATGTGTATAGGAATTTTGGCCTCACAACTCCCATGTGTTATGGGGACGTATAGGCCTAGGCCTAGGCCTAGGCTTTTTTCACACACAACAGCTAAGTTGCATAGTTTCTTGTGTCAGCATTTCTAAGCAAGGTGTTTGATGTTAGCGACTAATTTATCGAACTGACCTTCGGTAATTGAGTGATTCAGTTACCGGAAGTCAATACTGCTAAGTCACCAACACCAATTAAAGTTGAGTGTTATGGTAAAATTTGAGCGATTAAGTGGCCTGTGAAACTATAGGTTGAGTAGGCCTAGCGGTTTTTTTTACGTTTTTTAACGTTTTTTTTCAAAATCCCAAAAACATGACTTTTTACGTTTTTTTGAGTTGCCTCACACGTTTTCCCGAACACTGGTAGAAATATGGCATTTCTGGCAGTGAAGACATCCTACTCCGCAACTAGTTTCGTTGGTGTGCACCCGCCTATCGCATGTCTGACACGCGAATACCGAAACAGCTGTTATAAGACCAACTAACTACCGGTGCAAAGCGACATGCTGGAGACCAGCGCAAGAGATACGAGGATGAGTTGCGTGTAAACCTCAGAACATGCAACCTTAAAGTGAGAAGCTCTGGCCGCTTGAAGAGAGGAGTGCTACAATGCAGTGAATAAATTCGAGGAACAACAACGCGTCGACGCGGCCAAGGTTCGTCGCACAGCAAGGAAAGATCGTTGTCACTCAGCCTCCTCCACCCCCGCCACACACCCACTTGCGACACGTGTGGACGCACCTGTTCATCACGAATCGCGTCCAGTTCAGTCACCGACGAAGCCATCGCTGAGATCCTTCGCGTCGACGACTTATTCCATAGAGTCTATCTGACATCATTGCATCATTGCCGTCATACAATATGTACAAACCGTTGCAATCGCTGCTTCGGGATAGTACCACCATCCAATACTTTTTAGGCCGCCCGGTACAGTAGTAACCGGCTGTCTTCTGTTTTACTGCGGTTTTTTATCTGGCACTTTGCGGCGCTATATCTCCGAGCTGCCTTCGACACACGATTGAAAGTGTGTGCACTTGAGACAATGTAGGTCCTAAAATCGGGAACCCCTCCAAAACAATTTTGGGGGCGATGGGGCGAAATCTCCGAGCCCCCTCGGCCGATCGCCGTGAAACTTCACCAAATGGTGGAGCTTTATAAGTTACGTCCAAAAATTTGGGTGTCCCCAAAGAAAAAATTTTGGGGCAACGAAAATTCAAAAAATTGCCGTAAAACTTAGCGTATAAAAGGCCAGTGGGAATAACCTCACCAAACCACCCAAAATTAACTTTTTCGGAAGACCACATTTCGGCCCATCGGGGGTGTTGCTCCTAAAATTTTCACATTTGATGTAAAATGGCCAAGGCTTGATAACGTACATGACATCAGGGACAGGGAGGGGTCCGCCCAACAATTTATTACCAATGAAAATTCCAAAATTGACTCAAAATGCAGTGCATCTTGGCTAATAACTTGAGGCCAGTGAAAATAACCTCGCAAAAATTGTCCACGTATGTGTCGCGAAACAGCGATATAAATTTTGGTACAATTATGGTGCCGGCACCCCAAGGATCTGGTAGGAGAAAAACGTGCAAAATTCGGCGCGATTTCGGACAATTCTAGACTTTGATCGCGGATATCTCTGGAAAGGGTCGATATATCAAAAATCGGAAAAGCGTGTGATCAACTTCGACTCGTTGGACAAAAAAAAATGGTGAACTTTGGTCCACTAACAAAAAAAGTTATAGACGCGCATGTTGAGCCACCCATGATCAACACTGCGCGTGCTGCATAGGCTAATGTCATTGCGTTCGAGCCGCGTAACGTCACTAGGAGCGGAATTTCAACCCCCTAAATTGTCTCCCCAGTCGGACTTACGGCGCCGGGCGGCCTCAGGTTGGGCTGTTCAATACGCAAAACGTTAGTGTTTGTCCCTTGTACTGCATGGCTTATACCCCGTTTACACGATGAAGCTGGCTCGACGAGCTGGCTCGACGAGCTGGCTTGACGAGCGCTCGTCGCGCATACATCAAGCACACATCAAGCTCATCAAGCCAGGTCTACGACTCGTAGACATGGCTTGATGAGCTTGATGTGTGCTTGATGTGTGCTTGATG
>Ga0209052_1000763_pt1 | contig 10803 bp, 9 predicted proteins | sample WorMetHEROISLAND_2_FD_187409 | JGI IMG/M metagenome (GOLD analysis project Ga0209052, IMG submission 187409) | Marine gutless worms symbiont microbial communities from Max Planck institute for Marine Microbiology, Germany - Olavius sp. 4 HERON... | ecosystem: Host-associated > Annelida >...
GGTATATATTTGTGCACCTACTTTTTGTTTTTTGGGCATTGCACGTATAAAAGTAGTCATGGAAAAGGATTAATTTGGTCTGGAAAAGTCATGGAAAAAATCATGGAAATTGATTTCAGCAAAGTAGTAGGAACCATGTGCAAATTCTTTCCAATATTCACATTTGTTTGCAGGCTGAGCTCCCCGGCTTCTATGATCCGTGTATCGGTGTCGATAAAGAAATCAACATTGTGTACGAGTTTCGTCGTCAGCTGCATAGTGTTACTGTGTCAGAAAAAGACTCTATCATGATTCCAAAGGAAGGTATTGCTGTTCACTGTCATTATTGACATGATATGTTGACTAGAACTTGTAGTACACAACTCTCCTGTCTTTGTGAATGAATAGGTGCTTATTCACTACCATTTAACTCTATCCCTTCCGTCCCTCTTTTAGCAGTATCATATCTCCCATAGTCACCATAGTCACTATTTCATGTATTATATATTCATTGTTATTACCTAACCAGCCGTGTTATTTTGGGTTAACCGACCGAAAAACCCACCCCATACTTCATAAAATTTTAGTTTTGTGTTTCACTAATAATGAATTATTTTACTGTGGTTAATTCAGTTGTAATTAGGGTGCTCACAAAAATATAAGTTGTTCTTAACTAGTAATAGAACTAACAATAAAACTGCAGTATCTTATATTTATTTGATGTGGATAGTATCTACATAGCAGTGCTCATTCTAATAACTGAAAACCCGTAGAAATCCCAGAATCTGTCAAGCTGTGTCTTGTTACAAATCTCGTGTTTAACCCAATGAAACCCACCAGGTTGGGCTTTTTTTAAGAAACCTGGGTTTTTTTGCAACCCTGGAATCAGATAGATTTTTATACCTTACCTAGTCAACAGCATGACTTAACTGTCATGTTTCAGTGACTGCTGCTTTCTGCTAGACGGATTGTTCTCATAAGTTCCTGTCTCGTTCGTTCTCTGTTTGTGTGTGATTGATTTTGGGCATTTTCAATTCTTCTGATGTGTTTTGTTGACAATAGACATCTATTTGAAAATATGGCAGCTCAAGTGTTTGATTGAAGCTGTTAACAGTAATCCATTTACAGTTAAACCGTCGATCAAAATACATACCAGATAAAAAGACGATGAAAATCAAAACAAAAGTCAAAATTACAAATTATACTTCTTGTTTTTGATCGGTGGTTAAATTGCCCAGCCACAGGTGGGGGATCCCTAAGTTTGAAACTACTAGACTATACGTTTGTCAGACTCGGGGAAAAGTTTCGAACAAGCATAAAGCATTCCATCCTACCGTGCACTAGAAAAGTCTGTTTTGTATGTGGTGCTCGATGGTGGAAAAGTTGAAATAAGTCAAATGGTGCATTTAAGCAAGCACAATATCCAATGGATGTCCGCCTAAAATGAGGTGGATCTAAAATCAGAGGTGGGAGGTCTGTCGTCTGAGGTGGGGGGTCTCAAATCAGAGGTGGGGGAGCGGAGATCCCCCGGGATCCCCCCCAATTTAACCACTGTTTCTGATGCTGCCACATTGTAGTGTGTGTGTGTTTGTGTCTATGTTCAGAACATCGAGTCGGTAGTTCTGCAGGTCCTCGTACTGATGCCACTCGTCATAGTTCATCTGCATCATAGCAGTGTGCAGGACAGCAGATTAGAGCTAATCCATTGATCACTGTGATATCTCCGCCAGATATTGTTACACGTCGTCTGAAATCTCGGTGACCTGTGTCTCTGTGGCTCATTATGGCTGCCCAAGACCTTACATACTTGCTGCTGCTGTTTATTTCTCATTTTTCTCTGCATGTAATCGACGACGTCCCTCGACCAGTTGCCGCAAAACTTTGGCACGTGATTTGAATTGGGCGTTATTTTTACGCTCGGCAGCTGTACCGGCAGGTACTGCTGAGAAAGCGTCTTCTGTCTGTCCGTCTGTCTGTTCGTCCGTCACAACCCGGTACGGATTCAAGGCCAGGTCAGATAGAGACTCCGGGTCTTCACCATATGATAGCCTAGAGTCTCTAGTTTCTTACAAGGTAATTTGGTGCCACTGGGTGAGGAGAATCCCCCCTACGAGGGCATCAAAGAGGGGTACCCCCCTCCCCTTAGAAATCGTAATTTTACCACAATTGTTTCGTCTAGCGTGAAAACGGTTGCAGATAGACACAGACTTGCTGCTTATCATAGCAAGCACTGCTGATGAGCTTTCCAGTGGTATCAACATCGATGACCTTGAACGACCTTGAAACCCAAAAATATGGGGTTTTAGTGAATTTTTAGCGATTTTAGCCTGCAATGCGCATTTTAAGATTGAATGTGCCGAAACCATTCAAGATAGACCAGGACAACCTGCATATGAAATGTTCAGCATTAAACTTAAATTAAATTATATTTCAAGGGTGTAAGGTTTGACCCCCTAGGTTCAAGGAGTCCTCCGTACGAGTGCATCAAATTTGGGTACCCCTTGAAAACGTGCGATTTCTGCTACTGTCGACTAATCTAGCACTAGAATGGTTGCAGATAGACACAGACTTGTTGCATATCATAACAAGCACTGCTGACGAGCTTTCTGGGGGTACCAGCATCGATGACCTTGAACGAACTTGAACCCCAAAAATATGGGTTTTAAGTTATTTTTTTGCTATTTTAGGCTGCGACGCACACGTGGAGTGAATTTTCGCTGAAATATACTGGAGATAGACCAAGACAACCTGCGTACAAAATTAAACTGATGCTGTCGCGCGTCTCATGAGCATTAGCTCAGATTTCTTGTAACAACTAGGTCCCAAAATTTGAGGGCAAAACATGTCCAAAATTCAGCTTGATATTTGTGCACTTTAGACTTTGATTGCAAATGTTTTCGGACTGGGACAAGATGTCAACACTCTGAAAGTAGCTTTGCAAAGTACATTCTCTCCTGCACATGACGTAATTTGGTGAACTTCATCCGTAAATGGTGAAAAGTAGAACCAGAATTTTGATACACCCTACAAACCATGTTGGGCAGCCATTGTGCCGTGCAGTGCACCGTCTAGTTTCAGCTGCTGTGTTGTTCAACAGCTGGCTTTCTGTGTTCAGCACAGGTGGGTCTGCCCCAACAGTCCTTCTAGAAGACTTTGGTGGATGGGATTGTCAGAGCGTCAGAGGCAGTGTCGGATTAATGCCAACCGAAGCCCGTGGCAATTATTTCCCCGAGGCCCTTACTTACACGATACATTTTTAGGATATCTATGGTCCCGATATCAATACGGCCCATTTTTATTTTTTGTTGTTGCAGAAGTTATGTCGAATTGCTTGACTATTGACGGGCTGAAAAAAAATTCTCTACTTCCGGAGGCCCCCCTGAGGCCTGAGGCCCATGGCATTTGCCACATCTGCCACATGGTTAATCCGGCACTGGTCAGAGGTGGTAGATTTTCCTGTTCTTGTGTGGATTCGCTGTTCTGTGTTACGGTGTTCGACGACGTATCGGTTCAAGTTTTTGACAGTTTCTGGCTCCGTGCAAGTAATTTGTCATGAAATGCTGATGCTGGAGATGTGTAGGAATTTGGTTGATGCTAGCTGCTAGTCATGGAGAGTCTTCCTTGTAATGTATAGGCTTTAACGCTCACTGTTATTTGTTAATATTGTTTTGCTGTTAGTCCTGTGTGAGGCTGGTTGGAATTGGACCGAATTTATTACGGAGATTTATGCATACGGCTTCAAATACGTCTCAATAGTGTGAACAAGGTCTGAGAGGAGTTTTGGTAATACAAAAGTCTCAGAATAGCGATTTATGCTATGGCTGTGTTATATATATTGGGTAAAATTTTACATCAGTCAACATTGTCTTGTATTGAAAAAAATGGCCAGCATATCTTGAAAGATTGTTAGTTAGGGTATGCAGCTATTAGCAACTTTGCTGACGTTTGTGCAGAAGATAAAGGCTAAATTTTGTTTGTAGCATCTTGCATGTGCCAATATGTTTGCAAGTGTACACGTGTATAAACTGACTATAGTTTTTTTTTGGAAGTTCATGTTTTGTGGCTGTTTGTTGCTGGAGATCTTAATCAGTACAAGACATTTACATATTTAAGATATTAAGATCACTTTTTTTCTTTGATCCGGCAGATAGAAAAATAACGTTACAGGGCATATGTGTAAATATGTTATTGCGTCAGCACTCCGTACACTTACTATGATGATGATCGTATTAGTTCAGCTGCTTGCCAGCTAGTTTCTGAGAATGTGAACAATAATTGGTATGAGAATTAAGCAACCACATTGAATAGTGGTCTAACACTCTCATCTGTCGGTGGACGATTCAGTCATGAAACATGAATTAGCGGAGCGCACAAATAACTGTGCTTGGTCAGGCTATTCAGCACTATTGTACTGGAGTTAGTTCAGTTAGTGAATATTCTTATATTCTGTATTGTGTACAGTTTGTTTCACTGTCTGGCTATTCAAGGAAATTGTGGACCCTGCATTTCTACTTGAATTACATACAAGAACCGAGTGGTTAAATGAGCAAATGTGTTTTAAGTTTTACAACCAGCTTGACACATTATAGCTCATGATAAGTTACAGCTTAGCTTGTGCGTCGCGAGCCAATATAGAGCAGTTGTGATAGAGGAAGCTGAGTTGAGTTGATAAAGAGCAGCTCAGCTGGGTGGACAAGCTAACCAATGTAGAAGTTATAAAGAAAATGCAGATGTATGATTATTATTATTCAGTTCAGTTCAGTTTATTTGATTCCATTCAAACAGTTACATGATAGGATACAAACACAAATAAGAACATGAATGGAACAGGACTAAAAGGCACCATAGTGCACTGACAATAGCCCTGAACTAGGCCTAGAAAAAACAGCAATGACAATGTCCGGATGAACTAGGCTAGTAACATTACATAGAGAACTGATTATAGAGATTATACAGTTATAAAGAACTGTGGCGCAGCAAACTGATGGACAGGTCGCATCTTGAGACACGCTGAATCCTGCGACATTGGGTGACCTCAAGTTTCGCTTAGACTAGTATTACTGTAGTCTAAGACAGTCTTAAACCCAGAACATCCGTTTGCTGTTAGAAAAAAAATTAGTGTTGGACCAAACCAGGGAATTAATCCATGGCTCAGACTTTGGTCTCAGAGTAAAGTCTCAACGAAACTTGACCTCACCAATTGTTACAGGACATAGCGGAAGACGTAGACGAAGATTGTCACTAAATTTTTTGTTGTTGCAACTTTCTTGTATAATTCCTTTTCACGATAGCATCAACCGGGAACTCAGTCCAATTTTCAAACTTTGTAAACGTCCAAAATTTAAGCCTTCAGGTCGAAAACTGTACGCAGACGCAGATCACGGGATGACCGCACTCGGTAATACATGATGTTGAAAATATATTTGCTTACTGATAATGTTATTCACGACCAAATGGCGATTAAAGGTCACGTGGCTGGCCACGCCCAAACGTATGGTAGTGTTTATTATTGTTAAGTTTTGTAGGCGATAAATTCGACTTAATAATGGCTGCTGAGGTGTCAGCTGTAGGCGACGCGTCGACGGTGAGCGTGCCGCTTGGTGACGTAGATGAAGTAGAGTTTCGCGGAGGAAATCTGCACATGGGCCGTGATCGACCGTACAGCTCGTCTCAGCGCAGCACCGCCAGCTCCAAGAGCGTCGTCTCGCAGAATCCCAACACCGTCTTCTCGCCGTACACTGCAAACAATCTGTTCTCGTTCAAGGTCAGTTAGCCACGCCGTACGCAACCACGCTGTATATGCTTTACAGTTTACACTGTTCTCCGTTGCTGTGTTTCTGCATAGGATGTTGCTATAAACATTATGCCCGCCCCTAGACAAAATGTCGTCTCAGATGCTATACAGATATATACTGATTCTGTCTGAAGGGATACCGTAGGACGAAGCAGTACGTAGAAGAAAGTACGTAGGCTAGCCCGCCCCTAGCCATACTATACACGACTCTGATCTGAGAATCAGACCCTTCACGGCTTGCATGCTCAACGGTTTATTGTTTCGTTTTATTCAGTAGAACTTTCAGTTATGGTCGTGTGGTAGATCAAGCTCAGTTGTTGAGCACACATAAAAATTGCATCACGTTTCTTACGTCTCTTACGTCAGTTTCGTTACGTCCCTTATGTTGCGTGCGTCGTGTTGGATGGAAACCTCGCTTAATAGTTTTGACGGTATGGAACGCCAAATCCGTACTGCATAGAAAGACGTTCATACTTCATAGAAATGCTCGATTTATTTTTCACTTTGTTGGATGAGCATGTGGTTGATTACTGGCTAATTATCTGAGTAATAATTCTTGAGATAAGTCACTGTTCGGACAGGTTATGGGCCTGTCAATCAAAGCTCATTCATATTTATTAGCCTATGTACCATAGTGTTTATGCAAATGGTATACTGGCTCGCTCTGCAAGAAGTGCTAGCCGGTGAGTTGGGGGCATAGCAGTTTTGCAAATTTACCAACAACAGTACAGTTAAGTTTACATCACTTTGACATCATTAACAACAAAATTTTCCCGGTTGTTTTCCGTACAAGTTACTCATTACAGTACTAAGTTTTCGAATCTGCAGACTAATGATGTTGTCTCGAAAAAAATTTGTAACTTTGCAGCGGTAAAAATACTATCAAATGCCGCTTGGCTTTTTTTCTGTAGTTGAGAAATAGGTGTGTAGAATTTTGTGTTAAAATTTCAAGCAGTTTCTCAGAAAATGGCTAACAACTTGGGAGGATATTTTTCCGCACCCTGTTTTTTTCTTTGCTACAGACTGATGCTGCAGACGAACTTTGAAACAGTGGCAATTGTGTGGATGTATTAAATAGAGTAAACCTGTTATGTTACAGGAGGGCGCAGTCGATAGTGCTGTGCAACTATGCAAAACTTCCATCATTAAAGATGACGTTGATGGAAATGTAGAGGGAACATGGCTTTTAACCGAGTAAGTAACTTGATTATCTCTTTAGAGTTTGTGGTTTTGTTTCTGTGCTGATGAGTGACTGAATCTGTTGTATAGCTTGTACTGCGTTGGTTTTTCTGTGTGTGCCTGTTGATTGTAGTTAAACAGCACTCAGATTATCTATCAGGTGAAATGGTTCAATTTGTTTGGAATTGGATCATAGTGAGTTACTGCGGTGGGCAGAAGCATCCACATGGATGCTTGGAAGTGAAAGTATCCGTTAAATAACTTGCATTGTTGCTTGAGTCTTGTGAGTAAGTTAGTTAGGGATACCGGTTTATAGCGGAAATTTTTCTTAAAATATGCGGGCCGTTTTGGTGCAAAATATGCGGGGAAAATATGCGGAATTTGACGAAATATGCGCTAAAATATGCCGCGTATATGCGGCATATATGCTGCATATATGTGGAATTACGGAAATATGTGGCGTAAATGACGCGTGCACGTGTGTTTGCGTTGGACAAAATGCGCAGAAATGCTGAAAAATGCGATCGCATATGCGGAAATATGCGATTATATGCGAATTTTTGCAAATTTATGCATAAATAAATGTTCCAAATGCATAAATAAATATTCGAAATTTTGAAAATGCCATTATATGCGGGAAAATATGCGATATGCACATTTTTGCAAAATATGCGAAATATGCTGTGATCGCATGATCGCTATAAACCGGTATCCCTAGTTAGTAAGTAAGTAGTGAATGAATATTTCGAGTGCACACTGTCAGCCAGTGGCCGAATCTGAGGCACTTGGGTGAGTCGCTAGGGGGAGCCGAAGGCCTGCTGGAAGCAGTGAGTTTTAAGCAGGTGATGAAAGGTATGGGTAGAGGAAGAGTCGTGATTGGCAGATGGGAGTGAGTTCCATATAGCGGGGGCTACAACACTGAAACCATGGGAGGCAAAGGTAGTGTGAACACGAGGAAGAGATAACAGGTTGGTATTTGCTTTCCGGGGTACCAACATCCATGAACTTGAACGACCTTGAACCCCCAAAATATGGGTTTTAAGTGATTTTTGTTGCTATTTTACGCCTGCGATGCACACTTAGAGTGAATTTTCGCTGAAATATACTAGTGAGATAGACAAAGACAACCTGCATATGAAATTAAACTGATGCTGTCGTGCGTCTCATGAGCATTAGCTCAGATTCTTGTTGATGTTGGTTGACTTTTCACTGTTGCATGTTAAGAACTACTCCAAAAATAGTGTTATGTGTTATGGGTCATTTATTTGCTGTAGAATTGATCACTGGGACATGGAAAAAGAGAGGCTTGTATTGCTGACAACCAAGTCTATACTGGTTGTTAATTTCGACTTCATTCGTGTGGCTGTCACTGATTTTCAGCGCATTTTGCTGCACAATATTAGTGGCATCCAAATCGGAGATCTGGTGTACCCTGCGATTTCAGTCATGCCGTGAGTACTCTGCTTTGTTTACTGTTTTGTGGTACCTTACCTTACCTTCGGGGCGGATGCCTGCTAGGCAGACACCCAGCGCTGAGGCCACAGCACGGGCCCAGTGCGCATCCCCGACAGACCTCAAGGTCGATAGAACGTCTTTGAAGCTTTGGCAAACCTCAGGAGGAGATGCCAATGGATGTCACTCAGCGTATCGAATGGAAGAGTAAAATCACCAAATATTGCTTTCCGAAGAAGCATTAAGGCATTGCATTGAGCGATAAGATGTACAGTTGTATCATCTTCCTGTTGACAGACGGGACAGTGAGACCGATATTATTGTCTATTGTCAGTGCTTTGATGCGATTTGTTTGAGCAACAGGATGGGCATTCATCCTGTGAAAGTTTTACCCTACAATTCCTAAAGGTTACGTTTGGGGACTGGCTTAACCTGGAGTAATTTCTGTAGTAATTGGCTAGTTAAACAAAAACTTTAACGTAAACTCGCATCTCTGTATGTTAGCATCATTTCAGTTTTCGTACGGTTAAATGTTTATTTTCAGCAGGCCTCATGACACCTGAACACCAAATACACTACGGTATAACTAATGAATGAATTGTCTCACCCCTTTCAAACTTGGTGGTAATGTTGCGCCCATAAAGTACCACATATGTAAGGGGTACTGTTACTGCTGTGAAGGAAGCGATTGGCAAATATGAGGTTTAAAAAGTGAGTGATTGGATTGATTACTGCTATATGTGTGTGTATGACGTCTGATCTCCAAATGCTCCGTAACCAACGAATGAATGAATGGTCACATATGTATGTGCTCTCTCTCTCTCTCTCTCTTGCTCCATGGGTTCAATGCCCGTTGGTGTCCATGACATATTTCACGAGATGGTTCCATTTCTTCCTGTCCATCGCCAATCTGTACAGAGTGCAGATGTCCTTGTTGCACCAGTCAGCTAGGTCGTCAGTCCACCTTCTTTTAGGTCTTCCTCTCTTATTTTTGCCATCCATAATTCCGAAGACGACTTGTTTTATCGGTTTTTCATCTTGCATCCTGCATATGTGACCGAATAAGTTCATCTTTCTCTCGATCATTCTCAGCATGTTGTTGACGTCTGTGCCCGTTCTTTTCATAATATCTTTGTTCTTTATCTTTTGTTGCCACTTTAATATTTTCCTGAGACATTGTGTGCAGAGTGTGACATTTTGCCGCATGTCGTTGCATGATGTGTAGGCCTAGGCAGCACGGAGGCGTTCGCATATCGTGGGGCGTGGCCGAGCCATCGTTTGTGCAGCGCTGGAATCCGATGTGCGTTGACCTGGGCTACGTGACGTTGTCGCATCATCTGTTGGCGTACAAGCCGGAAGAGCGCGAGACGTCGATGTACGATGCTGCGGACTTCATCGATTCCGCCATTGCAGCTGCCAACAAGGTCCGCGGAGGCTCGCAGCAGGTGCCCTGTGAGAACTATCCAATCACGATCGAGTCGTACGGCAGCGTCATGTCGATCATCTACAACCAGAGTCACATCGGCTTTAACCTTGCACGTGGAGGAGTCAGCTTCTGATTCCGCTTCCGTATCTTTCTTCTCTTAGTCCTCGACTTATTTTCTATTTTCTTCATATTGCTATGTCACTACTGAGCCGTTGCTTGTCCGAAACGTTTCTGTATTATCCATACTATACCACTGTGTGTGTCTACTGGATATGATGTACGGTGTGTGTGTTGCTGTAGATTATGCTAACTTGTGACAACGTGATGTCGTAAACTCTTGACAGCTGAAGTTTTTGTTTATGTAACAGCGGAACTGAGTTACATACTATGTGATCGTTTGTTTGAATATCAGCATGATATGACACTGGTTATTATGTTTAGTGTCTTCTAATATCTTTAGTGTTGAGATCTAATTTATTGGAAACTGTTAGTTTTTTTCAGTTATGTTCAGTGAAGAGTTTTTTTAGTTGGCTTTCTACTAGATATTGTAGTGGTTATCATTATGCAGTATGCACTTGTGTTAAAGTTGGGTTTTGTATGCAGTATTGAAGTTTCATGGTGTATGGTTTGTGCACTGTTAGCAGACCCCTCAGCTGAATTTTTTTTTAAATCTTGGCTGGCTGATAAAAAAATTCAGCTGATATCCGGATTAGCCGAATATTCACATAATTTGAGAAATTCGGCTGGAATTTGGCTGACAAATGATAAATTCGGCTGATATTCGGCTGACATCTGATCTGAATTTAATTAAGCAATACAGAAATGAAAATGAACGGCAATGCAATACATTTTATTAGGGCTAGAATTAATTACACTCTAATCATTAATTTCCACAGCCCTACATTTTATGCAAACAGTCAAACACTACAGTGAATTAGGCGATGATCCAGTAATTGTCATGAACAAATGATAT
>Ga0209052_1000765_pt1 | contig 10796 bp, 8 predicted proteins | sample WorMetHEROISLAND_2_FD_187409 | JGI IMG/M metagenome (GOLD analysis project Ga0209052, IMG submission 187409) | Marine gutless worms symbiont microbial communities from Max Planck institute for Marine Microbiology, Germany - Olavius sp. 4 HERON... | ecosystem: Host-associated > Annelida >...
AGCTAGAGTTGTTGTACAGCGCCTTGAAGATCTCGATGTATCGATCAGCGATCCCGTAGTGCTTCAGTATCTTCCAGAGGGACGGTCTGTGTACACTGTCAAATGCTTTCTTGTAGTCAATGAAGTTGATGATGAGGTCTTGCTGATGTTCCAGGCTCTGTTCTATGATGTTCCGCAAGACAAACATTTGTTCAGTGCACGAGTGCCCTCGTCTGAAGCCTGCCTGCTCGTCCCGTAGAGTGCAATCTACTGCATCTTGTAGTCTGTTTAGCATCACTCTGCTGAATACTTTGCCAGGTGTAGACAGTAGGGTGATTCCACGCCAGTTGTTGCAGTCATTAAGGCTTCCTTTCTTTGGCAGCTTGATGATCACTCCTTTCTTCCAATCTGTTGGGAGCTCCACATCGCTCGAGTACTACTATCACCAGTACTTTCAGTTTCTGCTTATCTGGCAGTTTATTCCAGGCTGAAGCTGACACTTTTGGAGCTTGAGTTTCTACAGACTGGCTGCTTTCCTGTCACCCAGTTAACATCTTTTGTTCAGGGTAAGCATAGCTAAACATAGAATGTGTAAGATAAGTTGATGAAAAATATAATGAAGTTAGTTTGTTGCATGCTGTGGTGTAATGTTTGTAATTTTTACCTGCGACAGCGAGGCAGTTGGGCATTTCTTGTCACATCTGTATGAGATGTAGACTGTAGTAAATGCAGTAGAAGAAATATTGTGATAAATGTGTAACATTGGTAACATGTTTGGATGGACAGAAGTTGAGTGCCATAACGTTGTAATCTGTCGACCGAGTTCTTGTTATTGTGACACATGGCATTCTGTGCAGTGAAGGTGAACTGCATTTGATATGTGTGATGTTTTGTTCAGTCCGACTATGTTGCCGTCCTGTCCTGTGGTGTCTTTGTCATCCGACACGATTGACCAGGTTTGCCGTGAAACGGTTACTAGTCCAGATTTGATGGACATGTGGTCGTTATGGCAGCAGAATGCCCGGACAGAGATGTGGCCGTACAATGCTCTGGAACCGTGGTTAGTATATCAGTCATTGCAAACTTTGAAATGAATGAATCAACACGTGATTGTGCAGAACTACTAGTAGTTTTATCTGGCCTCTTTTTCTGAATGCTTTAGGATTTGCAGCAGCAGGTTTTTACGGACTAGGTGCCCTTCCTGTCGTCTAACAAGTATCTAAGCACTAACGGAAATACGGAATTTATCAAATCAAGTTCTTACAAATGCAGTCTTATTTATACCAAACACAGTACCAGTTTTATTGGTGGCTTTTGCTGCCTGTTTTATGTGTTCGTCATGCCGCCGTCCTAATAGGCAGCATTACGGCGCTTTCCCGTCCGTCCATCCGTCTGTCTGCCCGCCCATCCCATATGGGCTCCTAACCTGGAAAAAAAAGGCGTAGAAAAAACAAAATTGGTGGGAACATCCCCCCGCTGCATGGTTTACTGGTGTGCCAGTTTTTAGCTCAAAAGGTCAGAAAAGGCTATGCGGATGACCGCATAATACGTCGGCACTGGGCAGACATATTTTTTAAAATTATGTAATATATTTCTGTGCAGTTTGTGGCTGACTGTGAATGACTATTGTGATGGTTGTAGTGAGTCTTACATTCAGCAGTCGGCTGTAAGCTCGTCTCAGTTTGCCAGCGTACAACACAGCCGCGTTGATCAGCCAAACATTGATCTCCAGGTGACATTAACTCAGCGCTGGCCGGGACTGAATGCACTGCTCATTGATGTCGCTCCGTACTGCTTGTTGGCAAATGACTGTGACCTTGAGTTGACCTTAGTCGAGCAGAACGGTGGTTCTTGGAGACTACCTGCTGGCAAGACGTTCTCGCCTCCTTTTTTCAACGAGGTTATCTTTTCACACAACATCGTCTTTCCCTTTAGTGCTTCAGCACTGTTAGTTGGAACGGCGTCCTGTCTGTGATAAGTTTTGCTCCAAAAATCTTCTAGAAGTTTGCATTTTGCAAGAGCCATTTTAACCCAGCATAAGTACAATGCTGAAAAAAATGGCCTGTTAAAAATAAATAGAAACTGGTTACTGTGCTTAAATCTCCCACTGTGGCTTGTTTCTGGATGTATGTTAGTTAATGTGGTTACTGTGGTGTCTGTTTCAGGAATCATTTCAGGTTGGAATAAACCTGAGTGGTCAGTTGCACTTGTCTGACATTATTCGTCTCCGCAATGAGGACTCTGACATTAGTCCATACCGGTCACTGTCTGAACCATTGCTGTACTATGATGGACATATTCAGCTTGATATTCCAATTAAAGTTGACGGCATCATAGTCCAGGCAAGTGATACTGAGAGAATTCGTGTTCTTTCTTGTAGAAAGTTTGTGAGCTAATGGTCGTCCGTAGTAAGTGCATGTAGGTGCAATGTAGGTGAGTGGCACCTCATCATCCATGTGCCAAATGATTGCACAGATGTTCTCGATTCTTATTCAGATCAACTCTAATTTGTTCCGCATCCCATTGTTTACTAAAAAAGGTAAAAGGTACCATGCCCGTCATCGCCCTCTCTAGGCCACACATGGCCGGTCACCGGTGTACTGCCAGACGTATGGTTACCTTCCTAGCTGCAGAGCGTCACTGCCACTTTTCTCATGCCAAATTGACTGTTTGGTGACAGAGGCACATGGGTCTCAACAACTTGCCCAGAGTGGTTACCTTTAGTTGATAGTGAACTGACTGGGAGTCAAACCCACAATCGAACGTCCAACAAACTAATTGTTATGCCACCGAGTCACTCATGGCTCAAGGCTTACTGCTTGAAAAATTCTCATTAACGTTTGTGTGTGAATTGCAATTTATGTCACCGTGTGTTGTGAACAAATGAGATGATTATGATGAAACCTTTCAATGTAGTAATATGGTGTTATTCTTGCTATAAATTGTCTGTGTAAGAGTCAAGTTGCATTGTGCTGTAGCTGTGCTGCCTAACATTGCACTCAACGTTCCAGCATCGAATGAGAGTGCTAACTGTGCGTGAACGTTTCTGCATTGTCAACAAAACGCCTTTCAGTCTGGATGCAAACTGTGTGTGCATGACTCTTAGCACTGTCAAGGTAACTCAGCGACAGTGCTGCTGTCATCTTGAATGTTTTTCACGTATTTGATCATGTTAGTAGTGTTGTTTACTGAAAATTCACAGTAGTAATAGTGTTTGGGATTTATAATACAAAATTTTATTAGAACTAATATTAATTAATATTAATATTAGAACTAATACATAATTTATGACTTTTTGTGTTAAATGTGTTCTGACGTTTGATTGATTATTCTATTAATTATGAGCAGTAAATTGTACGTGTGGTTATTGCCATAGTGATCTGATGCCGTTGATTGGCTGACAGGATGAGCACCTGCAATATTACTGCCACAACATTTCCTTAAAGTTTCTCTGGTACATGGGGGCCAATTAAACAAAAATAAAATAGAATAGGTGTGCGTGTGTGTGTGCATGGTGGTGTGTGGTATACGAGGGTCGTTCCATAAATAAGTTACAAAACAGCGTCATTCTATTAGTTTTCCATATATAAAAAAATCTGAAATATACATTTTGTAGGGAATTTAATTCTGAGTACCAGCTGTGAGTTTTATTACGATGACGTCAATGTGACGTCATTTATAAACATTAAATATGGCGACGTTGCCGTTGAAGTCGTACCGTAACGAACAGTGTGCTGTTATTCGTTTTTTTGTGGGAAAAGGGCTTAAAGCAAATGATATTCACTCGTTACCACACCCGCCATACAGTCAGAGCTCGGCCAACAGTGACTATCATCTTTTTGGGCCGATGAAGAAAATGCTAGGTGAGCAGAAATTTGCATCAGGTACCGAGGTGCAATCAGTTGTTCGTCAGTGGCTTGGACAGCAGCCAGCATCGTTCTTTGCATCGGGCATTCAGAAGCTTGTTGACAGATGGGACAAATGTTTAAACAAACTTGGACGATATGTTAAAAATGAAATACTAATGTTTAACATTAAAAGAGGTAACATTAACTTGTTAAGCTTATTCGTTTTCCTCTCTCATTCCTCTGCTGTATACAGAGCTATGAAGAGTTATGACTGGTGGAGAAAATAATACACAGATAGACTGCGTTGTATGAACAGATGACGTCACAATAATGACGTCATCATCCAAAAAAATTTGTTGTACGTTGAAAATTAAATTCCCTACAAAACGTATATTTCGGATTTTTCATATTTTAAGAATTAATGGAATGGCGCCGTTTTGTAACTTATTTATGGAACGACCCTCGTAGTTTAAAGAACGTTCAGTTGTGCAGAAGATTATAGATCTATTGCTGTATTATGTTGAGTCTATGACAGTTTTTGTTTTTACTACTATATATTATGCTTTCTAAGGTTTTATAGGGCTTAACCAACAGTGAGTATTGCAAAGAGAGAAAGCATTGCATATATTGTCATGAAAGATAGACAGTAGAGTCTAGATAGCCAATGAAGACATTAGTTGAGAAACAGTTGTACTTCTGACAATAATTTGTTTTTGTTGCACTGTCATAGAAACCTGGAGCTGAAGTATGCTAACGCAGTGGACAAAGAACATCGGGTTTGTTCATTTGCTTCATAAAAATACTATTGGCAAGATGTTACATAAGGAATTATTTATCATAATAATAATTTGTTACTTGAGATTTATGTATTGCTGCAGCAGTCGTAAGAGTTGAATCTTTATTTAACATCACTTGAACTCCATGATCCATGTTCCAACTGGGGTGTGCAGTCTATGCTGCCCCAAAGACACAGGCTGCCGTGTGGGCCTATCAGTCATCCCCAGAAAGTTCCCAGCAAATACTGGGCCATGAGTGCTGAACAGTTTCGGCAGGAATAGCAAAGAGCACAATTACCCTGACTCGCATGACTACATCGCCAGTCAGGTCACATCGCCTCAACCAAGCAATTACTCGTCTTTTAAAGGGGTGCTACTAGGCTCACTGAAGCATCCTCAGAGCCCTCAAGCCACCGATCAGCCAGGGCAGGCCATGCGATCAGCAGGCTGACTGTGAGCACCAGCAGCTCCCATCCCCGCTGCAAACCATAGACCCCAGTGATCCCTAGAAACCCAGTTAACCCCAAATAACTATCAAAACACACAGCTACCCCTTTCACGTGACCAGTCAGTACTCACCCCTGAAAATATCGGGGTACTGTGGAGCTCACCAAAGGATGTCAGTCCCCATGGGAAACCACCCTGCGTTCTGTCCCACTGAATCGGCAGACCAGCCACATGAGCAGTGAAGCCACATTACCCCCGCCACGCCCCACAGGGTTTCCAAGCATGACCAAGAAAAGCATAGTCCCGAACTGCAGGGCATTCTGTATCTACTGGAAATCCCAGTCTGACCCATCATTTCTACAAGAGTCTCTCCAACGCCCCAACCGACTTCAAGACATGGCAGGAACAGCGAAGCAAACCAGACCACAGACCAGGTGGGCAGCGACCAAGCAAAATCACCCCGTGGGTATCTGTAAGATCCCAATGAACCTCAGCAAGGCATGATGTCACATCAGCACCCTGAGCTGGCTGAGACATCAGCCCTCCTATGAACTACTACTGTTCCACGGTATGACCTCAAATCAGCACATTCAGCTGTCTGAGGGGTCAACCTTCTTGAACTACCTCATAGAAGTAGCTGCTGGGTACTGTTGGTCCACGGTGCCTTTTTCTGTGTTATTTGGCAAAAGCCTTCAAGAGTCACCTCACGGAGAGTTATCTCCATCTGCCACTCGGAGGGTGTGCTCCTATGCCATAGTACCCAAGCGCATGGATGACTTGACCTCGGTTAACTATAGAAAAGTGGCCAGTTAAACGTAAACCAAAAATACTAATGATAGTGTTTATTTATGTGTACAGTATTATTTTTGTTCCATTCGTATTTTTCAATGTGATCAGTCGAATTAATAGTACGAGTATTCACTACTTATTATCAGTGGCTTTCTCTATTTACTGTGTATCTTGTAAGACATTGGCGTCATGACTGCCATTGCATTGCATTGATGTGACGTTGACAGGCGGAGCTACGCAAAGCTCAGATTGTTGCCGTTGAGCTACGGAAAGAAGCACATCTCAAGAAAACTATAGCTGAACGTAAGACTAGGTAACTATTCTTCTCAATCATTTGCTATTTTCTATGATTTGTATTCTATTCTGTTGTTGTGCAGCAGTAGCCCAGTGTTGATCTTGCCCTAACTGTAACCCTTACCTTTTGTTGTGGCTGTGACAAGCATCTTTTGGCAGGAGCCAAGGGAGACAGTTCTAATGAGTGGGTGATAGTTGACAGGATTTGTGAATAGGTTTCAGGCAGTGTGGAGGCTGCCTCTACTGGCTTCGAGAGAATCTGGTGAACTTAGATAGTTGTGTAGCAGCATGGATATTATTAGTTGATTACATCACTATGAACATTTTTTAAATTATTTTATTAGTAATTATTCGTGGTATTGTTAGTCATTCAGTGCTTTGATGCTGTTGGTTTGGCAACAGGAAAGGCTTAAAAAGTCACAGTCCAACAATTTTTAACATTTTAATTTCTGTGTACCCTTGCGCCGTTGTAATGATTTGCATCGTGTCATAGCATTTGTTGTTGCTATTACTGTTGCTATTACCCTGCCTAATCTGGAGTCAATCAAAATCGTTGAAGTAGTACTGTCGTGACAGTAGTGTTAACGGTTGGTAGAGTAATTGCTGTTGTTAGTGTTGTTATAGTGAACTGTTTAGCAGCATGACTTGCTCTGCATCTTGTTTGCTGGTTGTTTTCAGATCACTGCGAGATCCGAAGCAGATCGTGTTTGTGTTTGGAATCAACATTGAGAACCGCGGCCGTGACGGCGTCTTTGTCTACAACTGCAGTCGACTTATCAAGATGTATCAGAAAGTTGGACCTCAGGCTGATGGCGGAGTGTATGTCTTGTCAACTCTTTTCAGTCCAGTTTGCAGCTTTATGAATCCAAAAATATGTTGTCTCTTATTTTATCAACATATTTTCAGTTATAGTATATGATTTGCATCTGAAGTTTCTGGTTGGCAACAGTTGTGGTTGCTGTTGGGTGCTGACACAGTTTATCACAACAGTAAGTTACTTATTATACTCTCAGTATGAGTGTTGGGCTGGAGCTGATCCTGGTCTGTAGGCAGTCAGCCTGCAGGTGACATAGTCATAAACCCAACAAATACTAGATTATGCCGTATATCGACGGCAGAGTGGCAATACATTGTATCTGTGTGGTTTTCTAGCAAAACGTCCTAATTACAAAGTTCTTCAAAATGCAAAATGTTTCAAAATGTCAAATATTCAACTCATTACAAAATGACATAGAGCAAGCAGATGTTTATGTTATTTATTAACAAACAGTAAAGCAACATTAAGAACAGTGGAAAATACATCATGCAGAAAGTTTTTTTTTGATTTTCTCGAAATGTCATCAACAACAGACAGCATGTTTTGCCATTCTGCCCTTGATATATTGATAGCAGTGAAAGTTACTGTACAGTAGTTTCTGATCCATGCAAATAATTCTGATGAAATGCTTTCCAGTTATCTTATGCATTTAGTTCATTTGATCTGAATGCTTGGCGTTCACACTGTGCTGAATGTGACCGACTGTTGTTGATCATTTTGTAGGTTTTGCAGTGGAGTTGTTGGTAAGTCAAGTTCTGTTTTGTTCATATTCTGAACTTTATGTTGCATGCTAGGTTTGATGTAATTGTTTGATCTCGTGAATGTTCGTTATTTTTAAACGTGGCTGGTAACAATTAAAACATTTAATAGTCAACTTTACAGAATTGTATGATTTAATTAATAGTTAATTTCTATTGAAAAATAAACACTAGTAATAGTCCAAGACACATATATTTTTGTACATCATCTTTGTCAGTTACTTGGCCACCAGCGCTCACATGTACATTGAGACACATTATTAGAGTATGTTTAATCCATTGTGTTAGTGACTCATTTTAATCAAAATTTCTCAGTTGAATTTTTGGATATTAAAATTCATTAAGGCTTAATTGCATGCGTAGTTGTTAACTTAGCTAATTATTTTTAATGTAGTTATGCAGACTGATGAGTGTGCTGCTGCTGCTGTTGTGGCAAGGTGTTGTGGACGTACCGTATCTAGTACTGGAGCCGACTCACAATAAGCAGGACTTTGCTGATGCTAAAGAGTACAGGCACTTACAGCAGGCAATGGGCGAACATATGATGCAGTACTGGAAGGACCTGGAAATTGGTGAGTTTTGCTGGTGGCACAACTTCTGCTGTTTTAGAATTTTCGTATTTTCAAGTACATGGCGAGCATCAAACAGTTAGATGACCAAAGATTATATCTGTAGCAACAGTGAGTTATGACAAGCTCTTTACTGCATGAAAGTGGCCAAAAGCTGATTTTGTGTTGTGTCTTGTAAAAGCTGTATTTCCGTTGCTGTCATTTACTAGTGTGCTGCTTGCTAATAGGAATGATTCCGATTGTCTGTCATAAGCCAGAGTCAATCTGGTTAGTGCACATGAAGATTTTTGTTGTGGACTGTGCTAAATGTTTTCTGATTGATTTGCTTGCAGCTCAGCAAGGAGTCACAAAGTTCTGGTTAGTAAGTTTACTTCAGAGCAAAAATTTGATTGAAGTCATCATTTTGTCATTTTCTTTTCTTCACGTTTGTCACTGTCGTAAACTTTTGATGTCATCTCGTTCACGAAGTGATCTCTTATGATCGGCTCATTGTTGAAAAACTTCAGTTTAATTCAGAAAATTTGCATATGTTGCGGTGCATTATGAATATTAGTTTTAGTCATATGCAGTTAAAATGTGGCAAATTGACAGGTGTAGTGAAACATTATAACTCTGAAGATTGAACAGTAAGCAAGCACTTTTGATGAACGTTTTTCGTCTGATATAACGTATGTTTCTAGTTAGTACAGTTTGTGATGTTGGCATGTCATGTGTGTTGTCTTAGCTGCAGTCTGTCTGTCATTGAGTGAGATAGTGAATGTTCATTGCTTCTTTGCAGGGAAAATTTTGGATACATCAGTCCGAACTGGAGAGATTTGCCGTCAACTGATCCCAAGTTTGTCCGCAAGAGAACGGCAGTCGTCCAGGCTACACTGCAGTGCGGTCCGTTGAATTCTTCTCCTTCGTAGTACCTAATCCACATTATATTTGTTCGTGTTTAGTATCTGTTTTCTCTTTCACTTGGCCATCGCCCCATGCAGGTCTCAGGAGCTATGGATCTGTTCCTGGCACGATGGTATAGAGGGCGCCGCCACCTAAACCAGATTTACAGTTTTGTATTGTTAGGTACCTCAGGTGTGAATATTTTGTTTGGTAATATTATGTTTAACTTTATACTGTTCACTTTTGTTGTCAGTATGAGTCATTGCCTAGAAAGACTTGTCAGTGAAATGACTTATTGTCTGTCAATCTCTACTCACTCACTCACTTCACCATCACTGCTGGGACATAAGCCGTAGTCATCAGTGGTTTTCGATGTCATTATCAATGAAGACTGACTGATGTGGTTGCCTATAACAGATCTGTGTCTGAAGTGGCGCATTTTGCCCTTCTCTGCAAACACAGTCGGCAAAGTGTTTCCTGATGACTGGGTCTGCTCCATGAACCCTGATCCAGCACACAACCGGTCAGCAGTGCAATCAAATAATGCTTTCTTGCTTATCTTATTTTTCGGAATAATGGAATTGTGATTTTTAATTTTTGTTGTGTCATGTGCTAAATTATGTCATGACTTGTGGAATGTAATGCATGACATTTTTCACTTGTGACGTTTGTACATTGAAGTGACTTATGGAAATGGAATTTTTTGATGCAGCTGAACCAATGAATGATACACAACATATGTAATGCTGTTGTATTGTAATGTATGTAATACAACAGACATTATAGCACAGTATAGGAATTGCAGACAGATTTTCACTTGCATCAACTGAGACTTGATCAATGACCATTTCGTGCATGTGCTTCACATGAAACTAGAATTTGGAGCAGAGCCCAACGTGAGGCCACCCAATGCTGTAAGTCCGACTGTGGATACAATTTAGGGTTTGAAATTCCGCTCCTAGCAACTCCACCTGGTCAATGCGTTAGCCTATATTCCGTGTGCGGTGTTCATTTTGAATTGGTAAACGTTAGCTGCTAAAACTTTTTTGTTAGTTGGTCAAAGTTGACCAGTTTTTTTATCAAATGTGGAAGGATTGTGGTTGATAACGTAACATTGTTTTCCTCTTGCCGATTGCTTGATCCAGAGGTGGTCGTGATCAAAGTGTAGAGTTGTCTGCAGTGATGCGCAGTGTTGATTTTGGGTGGGTAAACATTATCAACTAAACCTTTCACTAAATTTTTATCTTTCAACATGGGATGGGTTGTTGTTGATCACTTGCTTTTTTGATTTTTTAAATCTTGGATTTGTTCCAGAGATATTCACGATCAAAGTCTAAAGTTGGCCAGAATCACGTCGAATTTTGCACATTTTTGCTTTCCCACATTTTTATTTATGCCTCGTGGCACATCACGTGGACACGTTTGGAGAGGTTATTCCCACAGGCCCCAAAGATATTAGCAAAAATGCATTCCATTTTTGGCCAATTTTCGAATTTTTGTTAGAAAATTGTTGTGGGGAGCATGTCCCTGATGTGATGTACATTAGCAAGCCTTGGTCATTCGATACCACATGTGAAAATTTGAGGGGCAGCACCCCCTAGGGGCCAGAATATGGTCTTTCCAAAAAGTTGATTTTG
>Ga0209052_1000767_pt1 | contig 10792 bp, 8 predicted proteins | sample WorMetHEROISLAND_2_FD_187409 | JGI IMG/M metagenome (GOLD analysis project Ga0209052, IMG submission 187409) | Marine gutless worms symbiont microbial communities from Max Planck institute for Marine Microbiology, Germany - Olavius sp. 4 HERON... | ecosystem: Host-associated > Annelida >...
GGTCTAGGGAGCGCGGTAAGCCATCCCACTGGGGTCTAGGCGGACTCGCGACCGGCGGCCGCAAACGCATTTTTAGTACGCATTTACGGCTCGCAAAACGCATCTCGTGACAACATTTTTCTATAGCCGTAGTAAGCGTGTTTTTGTTGATTTGTCAAGCAAAAAAATCCCAACATTTCGGTGGGGGAGGGGATTGCACCCGTTAACCCTCTTTAAATTCGGTCCTGCTCATCAGTTTTAGAATAGAACTGAGAGTAAAAGATACTTGGCTTGTCACGGGTGTAGAACTACGAAAATGAGTTACAAATTACTAGCAACAAACTTATTTGCAATTAAAAAAACATACATTTATAAATTTGTATTTTTAGTATTATTTCAATTGTGGTTGGTCGTTTTAATCTCAGTTGTCAGTACCAGGGTAACTGATTGCATATACGAGTATATTATAGGCCTAGACTCACTCCGGAATGGCCTATTGTATCGAGCGTATGACACGTACAGCTTCCATCGCTCATCACGCTTTCTATGTCTGTAGCTGAGTTTTTTCCTGGTCGGACTGCACATATATGTTTTATAAGGGTTGTTTTTTGTGTGCATTTCCCCAGCGTTTTACTGCTGTCTCCCGTCATTTGTTAGCATATCGTAAGAATACGACCACAGCGTTCGCTCAGAATCATGGCGAGTAGCCAGCTTTGTCTACTGCACTTAACCAGACAGACAGACAGACGGACAACTAGGAAAACGAGAAGACTGAAGAGCGTGAAAAAAACTAAGATAAACAGTTCCATAATTCATCGAGCCAGTCCGGAGGCTACCAGCCTTTATCGTTCTGATTTGTGGACGTTTCAAGTTCGAAGTAAAAGAGAACGAACGAGTAATGGAGGCTGACGAAAGAAAAAAAAAACAAATAACAACGATGAGCCGAAAGTGGACAAGAAGTAGATTATGGAATTGAGCTTAAATATAGAAAATGGCCAGTTAGGATCAGGCTGACGACATAAATCGAGAAGCTGACTGTAGAAAGTAAAGGTCAGGCATGTCAGTTAATGCAATTATTCATCTCGCTTTTGTAGCTATTTTGCGTCGTCCGGCTCAGCGAAATGGAATTTGTCAGTACCACGGAAATTTCGCGTGAAAATAGCCGGTTGGTCAATGACTATCTAACCGTAACGAATGAAGCGGTTTAACTGGCTGAAGATTGGAACAGAAATAGCAATAGCCGCCAACTTCACTGTTCACATTTTTTTAGCAATTTCGATTAAATCAACCAACAGCGTATCGCAAGTCGTATCATTTACTATAAAAGGGAATAACATATTATGCACACTGGCAATACGACAACAAGAATAAATTTACCATAAATAGTAATTAATCGACGCGCATACAATTCGCGATGTTGTACTTTTCCACAATAAACTTTCAGAGAAGGCGAGTAGGCCGAAAAGACATTCGGCCTGAGTAATATTTTAATGCTTACATTCGTCATTTGCGCTGTACTTGCAGCAGTTTCGTTCAAGATAAACATATGAAATATAACTGAAAACAACATAATTAGGCGATGACAGATGTGCAGCAGTAGTATCTTGCAAATGCCCACTGAATAATCTAAAGAGACGCAAGCACGCATGCGAAATTGCACGAATACAGCATATTTTTGGAATACTATCGCTGTGCACTAAAGCCGCGGCCGAATATGCCCTGTTCAAAGACTTATATATCGTCTATAACGACACAAGATTACTTTAGTTACTTTAAATATGCACGCGACAGAAATTCAATCAACTAAGAGGTCTTGCGACAGAGAGAAAAGTGGAAAACGAACGAACATGGTACACGTACGCAAAGTCTGCATCGGCTAGATATTAACGACTAAAATACTGCAGTATGTTTCTGTACAAAACACACGAACAAATCATTTCCAATTAAACATCGTCGCTCGTATACGCTTCAATACTCCACTCGTCAACAAAATATATAATGGTTTCTTCATTTGTACTCGCTTTTTGTTACTTTTCGACACGTACGGAAGAACTACGTACTAGAAATCTAAAAATACATCTTCAAGTGCATTTCTCTGGCGACAATCGATCGCAGCTAATAATAACGACAATACATTAGTTCGGTTTCGCTATACAAGAGAAAACTGAAATTGTCAAAAAGCGGCCAAGTACAGGTAGTACGTTTTGTTATATAATAGCAGTGTGATGAAAAAAGACAAGCTATATTATTGTGGAGAATATCTCGGGATGAAAGGGAAATCTGATTTTTTTCCAGTTTTGAAATGTAAAATTATGACAACCTGTAATTTCCACAGGCTCGCGACTAACTTGACACGCCGTCCTTAAATCGCAAAAAAACCGAATCAACGGAGTAGATGATAAACAAAACAACGGTTGTCCGTACATTCAAATATCATTTTTCCGAATAAAAAAAATGGTGGGTGCAAAAGTTGGATGTGCGGTTGTGACTTGCATCTTGGCTAAATTAGTAACGGAAGTTTCTTTAAACCATAAACATACACACACACCAACATTGTTCTTGCCCAGTGTCCAGTGACCTCGTCAATACTACTAATGGAAATACTGTGTATCAAGCAGCGGCGGCACTGACTCCTTTTTAAAGCAGAACGGCCAACTAGGGGCAGCCAAATCAACCGAAACTATCATTCTGGGACACTTCTCAAAGAACAGGTTTATAAATGACTAAATCTGCTTACTGTTTGTGGGTATTTATAATGGGGAGTGGTTGCAGAAAGTACAATTTTTAGACAGTGCCTATCATAATGTGACACGTGCACTATAATTCTACAAGCCTAAAGAAAAGTCGATCGTCAGATTGTCATTATCTAGGAAATACAGCCGCATTACAGAGCTATACGAATACCTTTCAAACACGAGCGGCTAATTTGTTTGTGTCCGCACATGCGGACGATATACAGGAACCCTCCGCAAAAAAAAAATCTGCTTTTGCGAATCGCAGTGTATTACTGTAAACCACTGGCTAACTTCACACAGAATCGCTCTAGAGCTCCTAACGATTTTGGCACGGTGTTGCACATGCATCGGCTTTTCAGAATCCCGTCGTTAATTCGCCTAGGGCGACTTCACGAACTAAGCTAGTAATTTCACGGCAAAAGAGAATAAAAACCATTAGTTTAGATTTTAATTGAAACATCCTAGTGCGTAAAAAGAATGTTCACGACATAAATTGTGATTCAGCAATGCTGTAAACGCATCGAATCCGATTTATAATACTTTGAAACTATAGTTTATCTACTTTTATTAGCGTTCTTTGGCCTAAGAAAATTCGTCCGAATGCTGAACGCAGTTTTCAGAAATTAAAATATTCACCGAATGCAGACTTCCGACTTTTATGAAAAACTCTCCCAAAGTAGAATCGTTCAAGCAAAAACTAAACATAAAACTCGCGGTGATACACAGAAAAAAGGAAAGATACGTACTATTAAGTTATAAATATTTCATTTTCGACAAATACGAATTGGAGAATGAAATCGTCGGAGCTATTACAAACCGCACAGTCCATAGACGCATAGCGTGAAAGAATGCTGAATGTCAAGTAATTACCCCGTACAGACGACACGACGACGCCATGTAGCTTGCGATATTAACACACTGTGTAACTACGTCAACAGAAACGAGTATAGCCAACGATAGGTCTAACAGCAATAATAATAATACTTGCGTGCAATTTACATAACAATCACTTCATCGCACAGAAATGCAGGCGATTATTGATAAAAGGCAGAGGTATATGACATGACTATACGTGCCTTTTCCTCACCTCCAAGTTAAAACGTTAAAGGTGTGCATAGCTCTTTATGGGAAACCCATCGCAGAGCTATGGAGCGTCACCTGCCATATGGGTGTTACCAGTGTTACCTGCCGCCCGACACAGGTGAACGCGGCCCGCCTTAACCCCAGCCAAGTAGGCTGGTACTCGATTCACCTACCCCGTAGGGATGGAAGGCTGAGTTGACTTTGGTGTTGGTTTTATACCGAGATGCTTTACCTGTCTGCAGACAGTCACCCTTCCTAGTAATAACCGCTTGATAGCGACCCGACTGGGAGTTGAACTTACGACCTTACGATCGTAAGTCCAACGTCATAACCGTTACGCCTCCAAGCGCACTCAAAAGTTGCCGAAAGTGGTCCGAATTTTGCTAAACGCACACACGGCTCGGGAATGCACAAATTACGACTAAATTTAAGCAAAAAATCTGCAAAATTCTGCCGGCGATCCAATGGCTTGTTCCAAATTATTCGCTGGGATTACCCCCGGAAAGAGGCCGATTAGCCTGCGATATGCGCAAATTTACAGCAACACAACACGTCTACATTTCTCAACACGTAGCACAACATGCGGCACTAACTCGCGCGGTCTGTACATCTAGCAATACACCCGTACTTTGTCACTAAACGACACATAACGTATATAGTTACACACATATATCGTATAGACTGCAAAAATTAAATATCACCACTATTTACATCCTGTGTGTCAGCGACTCAGCGGTCTTTGTCGACATCTCATCGGTCGAATAATATACGAAAACAACTACCGCAGCAGCAGCAGCAGTGGCTGGAAAACTAGACTACTGCAATTCACTGCGCCAATTATTGTCAGCGGGAGCGAGCAAGAGACAGAGCGAGCGAGAGAGAAAGAGAGAGAGAAAAAATGTTACAACCGTCAGCTGTTTAATGAGGACTGACAACAAAATGGGGGAGGAAGTGACATCGTTCGTCATAATGCCTGTAATAGCTAGACCATCCGTCACTGTTCACGAGGAGAATACGTATCGTAATAATTGACTTCCAGTGGCGTAGCTACGTCGTCGGCGTCTGGACTCCAGATAATGCGTAGTGCACTGATGCCCTCTCCCCCCAGCCCGCCATTTGTACTGGGTTTTTTTAAACAGCCTATGTTAGCCTTAAGTCACTACGATAGAAATGAATATTTCTTTAAAAATATGGAGACTTGCCCCAAGAGTTGGCAAACATTGCGAAGGAAAGAAGAGGCGAAAACACAATCTTGTACGTAGATTTGATTTGTTTTTGTTAATTTATTGGGTTCATGAACCAAAAACTGAGAACTGTGATACTGTATCAAAAACTGAGCCCTGGAGGCTGGCACCCATCTCTGGGCTGGTGCCCGGGGGCAGTTGCTTCCGTATGCCTCCCGTATAGTTACGCCACTGTTGACTTCACAGACGATTTGATCGGCATTAATATAGTCTGTATAGACTGGAAACAGCATTGGTGATGCGCCGGTCGAATATCGTAGAAATGATGCTACTGAACGCAATAATCGGCGACAGGCGTCTTCGAAACCGAAACGAATCGTAATATCGTGCTATGACAGTATTAAGGCGGATAAGCCGCCGCAGATATAGGTCAGTTCATCGGCGTGGAATGAGCAAACTGGGCCAGTTGACAGTCGAAGGCAGACAGATGCAGGCGAGGCGCTAGCTCATGTACAGCGGCGAAGAATGAATGAATACTGACGCTAGTTCAACGACCGTGAATAAGCAGCGAGTCTTTGGCGGCGGCGTCGTCCTAGTGATGCTCCGCGGTTGAAACAAAACGAACGTCCGAAACCGAACCGAACGCTGTACTACTCACTCGAGTTGACTCCCGAGTTAACACCGGATGGACTATGTGGCGTGGAACCACACGTGCCGCGGCGCCGACTGGGCACGTGACCTGGAGGCCGGGGCGTTACTTCCGGGCACATGCAGTCACGTGACCCGGTGTAGCCACGTGACCCAGGGAGAGCCTCATCCGACGACACCGGTACTCGGTACTCGGTACTCGGTATGTAGTTGTGCGTGCACCAGCTAGCTGTGGAGGAGTTGCCTCTAGAAGGCAGATGTCCTCCACTCTGACGGCAGAATGCGGCCGGGCGCTGACGACAAGGTAGACCGACTGACTGACTGACTTACTACTGCAGCTAAACGGCACGCATGAGACTGCTCCGACGTCCACCTCCGCCACGTCTCCTCCCTGACCGTCGCCTTGTCGACTCGCTTGAATTCCGCCGCCGTCCGCCGCCGCAGCTGCTCAGCAGGTTCGACCCGCATCCTTTGATGCCGGCGTCCTCGTCGAGGCCTGTGTCCTCCGCGGCTGTACCGTTGCCGCCGCCGGCCTGGACGACGGTCGTCGGCCGCCGCCTCGACCCGTTGTTGCGACGTCGTGACAGCAGCGGGAACGCCGGCCTCATTCGCCGTCGAGACCCAGACCCGCTGTCCGTCCGTGTTCCGTGCGCCGGCGTCGCGGTGGTGGCAGGCGCCGTCGCCGGCGCGGCGGTAGTCGGCGCGAAGGGGTTCGGTATCCACGGCCCGTTCGGGAATACGGTCGCCGGCTCCGAGCGTCTTCGGTGCAACCAAAGCTTGTGGAAGAAGGTTTTCGGCGGCGGCGGGTGGCGGGCGGTCCTGACGACGCGGACGCGCCCGCGCCGGTTGACGGTGAGGAACCAGCGACGACGGCAGCGGCGTGACGACGACGTGTGAGTGACGGTGGAGCCACGATGTGACGCCGGCGTCGTGCGACGACGACATCGCGACGACGACAACGTCCGTCTCTGCTGCGCGTAGCTCGTGTAAGCGTCGTACTCGCCGGCGATTGTCTCGTGCTTGAGAACGCAGTCCGTTAGATTCGACGGCGGCTCACCCTACGCGCAACAACACACACTACAGCTCACCGTACTCCACGCAGCAGGTACATGTATGACTGTCCATGTTACGGACATTCGTTTCAACTATTTTTTTACAAAGCTGCCCCCAAGATAAGGCGCTAAAGAGTCAACAAATTAAGCGTACGTAAAATTAAAAACGTGAAGTCCTTCCCGGGCCATAAAGCCCATATAGGGCGGCGAGCTGATCTCCGTTTCCTTAGCCCTCAGCCAGACACCAGTTTACACTGTGAGGCCAGCGTATGCCTATTTGACTAGATTTGACAGGGCTTGTACGGCTTATGAAGTGAGGCCAGATCATTGGTCCACGGATACGGGGCTATAGTGCATCGCGCGTTGTGCCTGTTTACGTCCCAGCGTTCGCTGGTACTCACTGCGCTTACCCACGGAGGCATGGCCAGGCTGAGTTGACCTGGGTGGCTAATTACGTACCGAGATGGTTAACTGGTCTGCCGACGTCACCCAGCCAAGTACTAACAGACGCGACCAACGGCGTTACCAACAGCCAAATCGTCATCTACGGGATCCGAACTGGAAAACAGGAAGCGTAGAAAAACCACCAAAATCGGTATGAACGTACGCCGGGCAGGAGTAACGTAAGTACAAACTTTCAGTTCAAAAAGTCAGTTCAAAAAGTCAAAGGCCGAAGTCACAGGACGTCAAAAATCTCAAGAAAACGGCGCATATCTATATTAGCGTACACGGTCATTTATGAACGGCGGGTCACGCGCCGGCCGGCCTGCTCAGGCGCGTCGGGCGGCTCAAGCACCGACTGCAAACTATGAAGTAGAAACTGTTAGGCCTAGTTTACTACCAGCGCCTTAGACCCCTCGGCGGACGGCCGCATGCATGTCGGCACTAATTGCTTGTTTGATTACGAAAGCAAACGGTGAAGATATTATTGCCGTGCTTACCGGTACACGCTGTTTGCTGTAGACGCGCCCGGTTTCGTCGATACAGAGGTACCGATCGCTGTGTTTGAAGTAGAAAAGAAGGTGAGTCAGGTGAGCTGAGCTGCCTGTCGGTGGGCCGAGCTCCACTGGAGGACAGTCGTTCCTCAGATGACACCAGATAATCACCAACAGTAACGCTGCACAGCACAACACGCACACACAGATCTAACACGATCGTCAAGCCTTGCTCAAGGCTAAGTACTGCTCGCAGGCCATGCCTCTGCAACATTTCGTGAATCCAGGTCAACTGGTTCAAGCAGTGTCATAAACAGAAAAAAAAACAGAAACCCATGTGACCTTGACCTGTGACCAATGACCTTGAAATTCAATACGGTTTTAGAGGTTGATAAGGCACATGTTCACGCAAAATTTCATGAAGCGAAGTGCAGCGGTTGATGCGTTATCGTATTGACAGGAAAAACTTACCGACGATGCTGAAAAACAATACTGCCGTCGCTTCCGCAGGCAGTACAAATTATCTACTAGATTCTCGAATTGTAGCTAAAATAGACCTCAAGAATGTGCGGTTAAGGAAAAGCAGCTATGAAGAGTGTGTGTTTAACTTGGCGGCCCATTTCCGAAAATTACTCGAGGTTAGATTACTTCAGGTTAAGCTGGCATAAACTTGTCGGAATTAGTTGTATTGGTACTTTTACAGACTCAATGCTTCTTCTGCCGTCTAACCAACAACGGCATTACAGCAATGAAGGTAGTTGTACGACATCAAAGGGTTAAAGGATGTTACAGCTCTATGGGAAGCCTATCGCAGAGCTACGGAGCGTCGCCTGCCATATGGGATCACACGGGGTTCACACCTGCTACCCTGCACAGATAAACGCGCACCGCGTTAACCCCAGCCAAGCAGGCCGCGGTACTCGATTTATCCACCCCGGAGGGATGAAAGGCTGAGTTGACCCTGGTGGTTGGCTATATACCGGGACGGTTTACCTGCCCGCAGACAGTCACCCATCCCATCCTAGTAGTAACCACAACACACAATATGATATTAAACATTTGTTATACGCCATTACACGTTTCCAGGAAAGAACCATAACTCATGTTCCGACCCCGCCTGCGGTAATTTACAACGCTGTGCAGACCCACATAGTTGGATGGGGAGGGGATACCTCTTCTCATTTCCCGCCCCCCCACGCCTTAATACGGTGCCTTCAAAACCTCGACTCTCGGCGCCTCGAGTGATTTATTTGTCTGTGGATTAAGAGCTGAAGACGAGGATCGAGCGACGAAGAACTGAGCGTACAGTAGATGGAACTCTTGTTGTTTGGCGTTGCCCGCACGTCGCCCTCAGCGTCGATCTCGATGACCGAGTTGCTCGTGTGGCTGTAGAGTTTGGCGAGCTTCTCTCGGCGCGGGTCGGCGATGTTGAGACTGCGTCGGCGCTTCTTGCCGTCGTCGCTGTGCCGGACGCGTCGGTGTCGGCGTCGTCGGCGATGCACCACACGGCGTCGGTCAGTCATCGCACCACGCAGCCGTCGACCACCATGTCTGCACCAGACACACAACGCACTGCCACGGACCGCGCACCGCATGACCACGGACCCTCCGCGCACGGAGCCCCCAGCCAGGTAGAGCCCTGGGGCCCGATTCACTGAAGATCTTACGATAATCTCGACACAGTTTTCACACTTACGATCATCTTACGACAATGATCTAATCTACAGAATACTTACAACGTATCTTAAGACAGGTCTTAAGATGAAATCTTGCAATTTTGTGACATATCTTGCGATCATCTCAGACAAGTTTCTGTGAATTCACTTCAGACATGTCGTACGATCATCTTAAAACATCTTAACTTTTGTCTTGCAATGGTCCTAAGACATTATCTTAAGAAAAACCTTACGACGAAGAAATGTTAACAGAATGTTATTCAGAAATTGTTATTAGTTAAGTTTATCTCTCACAGTTTTGATTATTGTATTCTTTTGCAGTATTTTTGTTCTACTTCTCCACTGTTTATTTCACGCGTTTGTCGTGATTGTTCATTACATAATAAAATGAAAAATGAAAAACAATGTTTGTGAATCGGGTGCAAGACACGTCCCGCACACTGTCGGCATCACGATATTCACAGTCTGCTTCTTTTAATCGAAGCAAGGACCGAAGTAATTTGGCAAAAAGCGGAATCGTCGTGGCAAGTCCACCCAATTCTTCGTTTGTATTCGCCAGGTGGCAGCATATGACTGACGGTTTGGCTGCAATTTGCAATCGCATGTTTTGACTGGGAGTTTCGACCCACTAAATATCCCATTCCCTGGGCGGTCAGGGACCCCCGTCTAACACAACATGTCATTGGACCCCACAAGTGTACCTGCCAAATGGCATCGAAATCCGTCGAACGGTTTACGCCGAGTGCACAAATGTGACAGACGACAGACAGACAGACAGACAGACCACGCTACGGAGAAATGTGTATGAATAGACCGTCGCCAGGGTCACGTGAGTCCATAATTTGTGGGCGTTAAATGTCATTAGCTCCAAAACTACACACTTCAAATTTGACGTGCACGTTCCCAGGGTCAGTCCGGACATCACCCCTTAAATTTTTTCGAAAAGAAGTCGTGGCCAGGCTCAGGTAACCCCAAAATTTTGGGAATTATACGTTACTAACAGAGAAAAAATGTTAAAGTGACGGACTTCAAATTTGACAAAAAGTTTTGTAGGCCTACTATTATTTTGTTATCGACTAACAAATTACTATTTGTGAAAATACACTTGGCCGAGATATGCACTCTCGCGATGTTTTGTTTTGTTTTACCTTATCGCACGTTTGCTGACGCGCACAACACAAAGTACGTCTGTAGTTGGGGATGAAGTGTCTGCTCAATGTCAAATTACCAGAACTTGTCGAACAAGCCAAGCTTCTGGGTGTTATATTACAAGATAATTTTAGTGTCAACTCACATGTCAATTATATGTTAGCTCTGTGCAGTCAGAGAATATTTTTGCTAAAAAGACTCCGTGACCAGGGCTTAAACTATCGACAACTGGATATAGTTTTTCAGGCAATTGTAGTAAGCAGAATATTATATGCTCTTCCAGGATGGGGTCCTTTCCTCAGTAAAGAACTTACAGGAAGAATCAATGCCTTTTTAAAGCGAGCATTTCGA
>Ga0209052_1000768_pt1 | contig 10789 bp, 6 predicted proteins | sample WorMetHEROISLAND_2_FD_187409 | JGI IMG/M metagenome (GOLD analysis project Ga0209052, IMG submission 187409) | Marine gutless worms symbiont microbial communities from Max Planck institute for Marine Microbiology, Germany - Olavius sp. 4 HERON... | ecosystem: Host-associated > Annelida >...
AGGACTTTCCAAGACCCCCTGAAAAATTCTCCAGGACCTTTTCTGAGCCTGCAAATGTTTAAATATAAAGAAAAAAATGGCATTTACTTACAATATTCAGAGTGTAGTGCATAGCAGAAAATTCAGCATGAAGAAACATGTGGAAGTTAGGTGCTAACTGGGTGCCATATGATTGCTGCTTGTCTTCCATTTAAACCACTAGAAAAATGCACGACTTTCAAGGATATTTTTCCAGGAATTTCCAGGACTTTCCAAGACCAAAGTGATTTTCCAGGACTTTCCAGGTCCTGAAATTTTCAAGAAAAAATCCCGGACTTTCCAGGAGGCGTGGGAACCCTGCAGTAAGGAACGACAGCAATGGTAGCAGTAAATGCAATGTGTATAATGCGCAGTGTTCGTTCATACTATGAGGAACGGACATTACAGTGCAACTGAGATCTACCTGTCTTCTGCAGGCTTCACCAGGAATCTTTCCTGCATCTTGACAGTTTCCTGCTTGCGTCCTGCCGTTGAACTGATCAAGTCCACAAGAATTGCCTTGAAACTCGTCCGTATGTCACCAGACCAACTCGAATACTGCAAATTATAACATAATCCATCAAAAAATCTCCATGAAACATCCAAGCACGACTCACTTGCAACCATCTTCTCCAGAAGCCTATTCACCAATAAACTTCCTGCCTAGACAATGATATCTGGCTACTGACGACAGATTAAATGTATAAGCTAATACATTAGTTCATGCTTATATTTTTTATTTTTGGCATTCTATATCAGCGCTTATGTAACACTAAATCAATTGCTTGCATTATTTTAAAATATAATGACACATAGTTTTTACATACCACAGAGGCTGACTTGTGGACAATTCCATCAGTAATTGGCAATGGATCAAACTTCTGCAGCAGTTTTCCAGTCTCGATCCTCCATATCGGGAATCCTTCCGTCTTCCAGACATCTTTACGCTCAATCACAAAATCTCCTTTCTGCAAACGACACAAAAACAGAACATATCCACACGGCACGTCTACAATGCAAGCATATCTACACAATCTGAACAAGTGAACATATCATATAACTGTCATAATTACTCACCACACTTTTACAACTTTTGTGGCAATAACAGACTCTACACAGCTTCATGCTTGCTTGCTCACTAAGCCTTTCCACAACACATGTTCACCTTATGTTTTGAACAGTCTTCAAATAGCCATGGTGAACTGTACCACAGCAACTAATAACATACATGTAACAAGACTGTCGAGCCTTGCTCAAGGCTAAGTACTGCCTGCAGGTAGCCACAGTATCACGCACACAAAAACTCAGGTGACCTGGACCTTTGACCTATGACCTTGAAATTCAATAGGGTTCTGGAGGTTGCCAAGGTACATGTTCATGCAAAATTTCATCAAGTAAAAGTTCAGTAATTCATGAGCCATCGTGTTAACAGAGGAAATTGGCGATGATGCTGAAAACAACACTGCCGTCGCTTCCGTAAGCAGTAACAATCATCGGCATATCGTTCCACAGCAACATGTCAAATCATATCAATATTATAGATGCCACTTTACGCTACATAGCATGTGTGTTCAGTTAATCCATGTTATATTTTATATGCATAATCCAGCACTTGTCCTGCAAACCAAACTAGACAAAGCTGATGCAATATATGGCTGTTCACATAGGTATACACTATACATGGCATGATGCAACTCTCAACCCCAACCCGACTTTTTACCTTTTAACCATTTGTAAACTAGCACATGGAAATTGCACAATCGTTAACCCTGCCATGGGAAACGTTTACACTGATTTTGTTTTTCCAGGCCTTGTCTTCAAATTAGGAGCATGAACAGGATGAATAGACCCATAATACGGTCTACTAGAACGACCACATGATGCATTATTGCAGGCCTGGGCACACGAAATTTTTATTTTCAGGACAGAAGAATTTGAAATTTCAGGACATCAGAATGACGTATTCACATTAAAATAGTGGTCACGGACTAACGCAAAAATACAGTAGCTACCAGAAACCAGTTATAAAGTGTGCATATTATACCTTTAGCAGTTCCACAGGACAAGTTAGGCAGGCTCACATAGGCAGGGTTTGAAGTCATTGGAGAATAAAGAATTGCTTGTGTACTCGTCACAGTCAGTGTTTCAGTTTCAAGTACTCCATTAAGGATCATACATCATGTTTTATACCATGTTACATATAAAATGATGTGTGCTTTTAAAAAAATTGTGAAAATGTGTGAAAAATTTCAGGATATATGTACGAATTTCAGGACCTAACTCCAATTTCAGGACATTTCAGGACAAATTTCAAAATTTCAGGACAATGCCCAGGCCCGATTATTGACAGTAAACAGATGAGTGTACCTGGTAGCTGTGAGGCTCAGTGGGGTTGAGGTGGAACGCTGCCTCACTACCATGTGGCTGTGGCTCCTTCTCTATGGTCACGGCAGTCGTGAGCTGATCAGAGCTGGCTGAGCCAGATGCTGCTGCTGCGCCCGGTGTACTCACCGCGGGCATGTTTACACTTCTCCTAATCACACGGCAATGCATCACAATTCAGTGCTATCATGACAGGCGGGCAATTGCCCCCCCCCCTAAATTTTAGTCCGTCTGAAAAAAAACTCTTGTCAGAAAATTTCCTTTCAAAAATACAAAAGTTGGATCTGAAAATCCACATTTTGGGGGTATTTAAGAACAAAATTGAAATTTGGAGCTATAAGCTCTTGTCTGTAATTTGCAGCTGTCTGTCGAAAGTTGCAGCTTCCTGTCGCCTACTTTTTTTAACCCACCACATCACTGTCAGAATTCACCTATGAACACTGTATCAGCCATACAGCATACCTAACAGGGCACGGGGTAGGAGGCAACTGCCGTGCTAAATTTTGGGTTGTCAGAAAATGGTCAAAAGAAATTTTTCTTGTGAGAAAATTGTTGTCAATAAATGCAAAATTTGGGGGCTGAAAAACCCATTTTGGGGAAATTTAGGGGCAAAATTAAAATTTTGAGCATCCATAATCTCCTCTGACATTTGCAGCTGTTTGTCCAAAAACAGCAACTTCCTGCCCGGTGTACTTTTTTTTAACCAACAATGCCACGGATGCATAATGTAACATGCCAAAGAATACAATTTGTCCTCTGTTATTTCACATTACTCTCAGATATAGGTATTATATTTATATTATTTGTTTACTTCTACTGCTAAAGCTTGCACTACTGCACTACTGAGTTCTCTTAATGAGGTAATTATGTCAGAGATACTACAGGCTAGTCTGGGTCATAAAAAGCAAACTTAGCAACTATGACAGCAGGGCCAAGGTGTGTTCACCCAACTGAAGTGCATATCTAAACTCATCTAGACTTTGCCAAATGGATCCACTGAGATGCACAACAACAGGCAGGGCAATTGCATACACTGTATCAGATATGGCAGGATAAGGTAATATGAACCGACACAGAATTCAACCGAAACTGGATAAGGTGTAGAGTGGCTTGGCCAGAAGAACAGTGGGGAGATGAAACTGCCAATGTCACATACCCGCCAATAGTTGCTCTGTGTGCAAGCGATGATCCTCTGCCATGGCTGCACATGATACATCATATCACATACTGAGCTGGTGCATGATCGCATGGTCTAGTACTCTAGTGGTAATGTATTGGTCTTGACCAGAGTTGTCAGGACAAGATAATACTTCTAAAAAAGCATAAGATTCAACATAAACTTAGTACTTAAAGTGTATTTTTAAGCCCAAGAACAATGGAGATAATAAAAGGCAACGTTACATACCCGCCAACAGTTGCTCTGTTTGCCAGTGATGATCCTTTTGGTCTTCCACGACCTTTGTAGACATGACCTCCTCTGATAACTTCCTGCAGTTGCACATGGTAGATGTGCCACATCACAACATGTTACACACATGCACTGTTCTAGGATCTAGGAGCACAGGATCGTGAGGCACTCATGCCCATGTTAAGTGGTACTCACAGCATGCCTGTAGTACTAGTTTTAATGTAAATGATCAGACTATCAAGTTCACAATTATCTCATAATTAATGATTATGAAGGATGAAATCACTATGTATATATGTAGCTATGCAGTATGCACTGTTTTTGAAGGAAATGCTAATATTCATCTAGTAATGAACAGTTTTGGGACACTTTTCCATGACAAGATTTTTTCCCTGACATTTCTCTGACTGCTAACAACATCCCTGACATTTCCCTGACATGTTCCAAATTCCCTGACATTTCCAGGTTTTCCAGATAAGTCGTCACCCTGCCCCACGGGCATCATCTTGACATGAATCGACTAAAAGTTGAACGCATGACCTCTTGACTGTAGTATTTCACAAGGTGAAAACATGCCCACGTTGTTCTCTTTAAAAGAATTTATGCTTCAACAGATGAAAAATAGCACAACAAATTAATAATTATGTTATCATGCAAAGTTGTTGGATAACTGAGGATTAAAACTTGATTAATAGCACATAAATAGTACCAATTCTTTTCTTTATGTGACATAAACCAAAAACAGTTGTTCCTAATTATTAGAGCCTCTAAATACTATTTCTGCTACGGTACATCTGCAAATGCCAGGTCTGCTCTGTAAAAAAAAGCCAAGCATTCAAAAATTCCTGCATAAACACACACTGGTAGGTAAACTGACCTGTGTAGGTGTTTTACTGGCTGACATTATATCTTTCTCTATGCTGTCCTCCTGTTCCAAGGAAGCTTGATAACTGCCTTCAATGCCATCATCCTCATCATAGCTGTCCGAATCACTGCCCTTACGTTTTCCTGCAACGAAACAACTATATGATGACCAACAGGTTTAATGCGTCAGCCAGAACAATGGAGAGATTAAACTGCCATGTTACATAGCCATTGATAGTTGTTCTGTTAGCGAGTGACGACCTCAAGTAAACAAGTAAATTCATGCAGCACACACTGGTGCTGAGTAGCCTGCCAAATCTGAGTAGTTTCACAGTAGCAATATGCTATTATGGCACAAACAGTAACTGAAAAGACAAATAAAAACTACAACTCAACAACACAGCAACCATTTTTCAGCAGCTATTCTGCATTCAGTCTAGCAATAGCAAATACCTGACAATTAATTTCTAGCAGCAATCAAAAATCTGGCTAACTAGTGATACCAAACGTGTGAAGAAAAGCTAAAGGAATCCTGCCAAAAATGATCACAGCTAGAGATTGCACATTTCACACTTTAATATCTAACTAAAAATTCTGACTACATATCCTACAGTGAATAACAAACATTCCTAAAAACTGGTTAATGTAAAGTCACACAGTTACAAATGTGACATAAATGCAGCAATTATTAACAATTTAACAATGACGTACTCCTGGAAATAATGCTCTGTCGAATCTGATCTTTGGCAGCTCCAGTTTCACCTGCACCAGATACGGACCTGGCAAACCTCTGTGTAACTACACCACTGGGAGGCCGACCTCTACCTCGACCCCTACCACGCCCACTCACTGGTGTCCCTCCGTCACTGACGTACATAACCTTCTGACTACTGCCTTCCTGGACAACGATCGTCATCGGTGACTTTGACTTGTTATCCTGCGCCGATCCCGTCTTCCGCTTAGACTCTGGTACGTATGCGATGGGTAGCTGTGGTGTCCTGCGGATCACCGTGCTGTTAGCAACGCTCGACAGCGTCTCCAACTTTGCACCTGACAGGAAGTCCGTAAATGATGAAAGAAAGCCACTCTCAGTCACCACTCGCTGCACAATGTGGGCCGCAGGTTCTCCTGATCCATCGTCCGGATTTCCCGTAACATACGCAAACTCTCCGTCATCCTCCTCTATCACTGGAATGGAAGAGGCTGCTGCTGCTCCAGCCCACTGCTGGAAGTCTAGCTTAATTCCATGGCTCTGCTGATTCGAGGCATCTGCTAGCATACCCAGTATGTCATCACCACTTCCTCCAGCAACTCCTGAACCAGCTAAACTGACCATTACACTGGTAGCATCTCCGCTACCACCCAGCACTTGCCCTGATGACAGGTAGGTAGTTCCAGACCCATCTTGTGCAACACTACCATCCTCTTCTTGTATCACAAATTCATAGTTGGAAAAATCAATCGGCAAACCGCGAGCCACCATCTCCTGCAGATCCCGAGGCAGCTGCTGGCCTGGCTGAAGAACAAAATCCTGACCGCCGACTTTGAAATCGGCACCTTTCACATCGCCACCTTCTGCCGGGAGTATGATTATCTGCATTGGCTCTGATGAATTCCCCGCAGCAGTACTCACTGCCGTCCCGGTAGCCTGAGTCTCCAGAAACTGCTGGCCATCAAGCTGCTGTGCAGCTGTTGTCGTGGCCTCACTGGCACTAGCATTTGCTGCCTGCATTTCCAACTTCACATCGCCCGACGTTGCCGCCATTTCACCACCGGCAGCCTGATAATCCAGACTCAGGTTCTGCTGCTCGGCACTGATATTTGCCAGATCCTCGAGTGACATTCGTGAGCCAATCGGGACAACTGATGCTCCAGCACTGGCAGCAGTACTGTTACCTGTGGCAGCAGCCAGCAGCTCTGCATTAGAGCTGTCTATCTGGTAAGTGACACCGTCAACAACGACGTACAGTGACTCGCCGGGGCCAATGTTCTCCGGCAGACCGGTGAGCACAAGCTGCTGGGTTTCAGCACCAGCCGTCGTCGCATCCACATTCTGCTGTGACTGCTGCCAGTTCGGCTGCAGGACTGACACCTGCTGTTTGCCACCAGGATTCTTAGCAGCCGCAGCTTTAGTCTGGCCTCGGGCAGCGACCTCCGGACGCAGCACCGACTGTGCATACTGACGTCCGGTGAGAAGACTCTTGACAACACCACTTCCACCTGTCTCCATCACGCTTTGCTGTGCTCCGTTGAGTTGCTGTGTGCTTCCCTGCTGCGACAGACTTTCCGCTGCTGATATGACACGTGTAGGTTGACTCTGACGACCCGAAGCTTTCGCGTTACTGACAGCAGTAGTTTTAGGAGGTTGTTTAGAGAGCAACTGATTCAGAGCATTCCACTGATTCTGATCCATCTAAGGCCGACAACAGCGGTCTACATCCGCAGTCAACAGTCAGCAGCTATGAATGCTGAGCTGCCGATTCTGCACACAGCATACAACAAAATACACACAGTTAGAATACTGCAATAATAGCATGGTATCAACAGTGGCAGAGTCAATAGCCATCTGACCATCAGCCAACCAGCTATTCACAGACCTCACTCAGTCATATGCACTGCACTATGATTTACTGACAACTATTATTCATATTCCGCATAATTTTCAAGGTACTGTTCGGCCAAATACCGAAATCCCAGTATTGTAGTTCCATGATATATATTTTGTTGGCTACATGTACAACAGTTCACATTAAAGAACATAAGATCACTGCCGCTCATAAAAGTAGCTCTTGATGATTTTTACATACATTTATAACTAAATGTTTGCAAAAATTGCACATTTTGCCAAAAAAAAATTAACAAAACAAGTGGACCGATCAAAGTGACACTATTTTAATCAGCAAGCTCAAAGTGACAACCTTTAACCTATAATAACTCCAACATCTGGAGGTAACATTTTTCTTTAAAAAAATTGTAGATTGTCTCTGATAACATTTTCAAATTATGATATAATCAACAGTAATAACAGTAATGTCTGCACAGAATAAGGCTGTCTCAGGGCACTCAGGTTTGTTTCATGGACAATGTACAGTTGTACACTTACTGAAAATGATATCAATCTTGTCATCAGGAACACCATAACATAACATAACATATTCGTTTATTTGAGGTCGGCAAATGGAACCAACAACATAAAAGTACAAAACATACATGTACACAAGTCGATATACCTATCACAGGTTGGAATGAGTGAATATAAGTGATATAGTGGGCGAATGGATATAGCAAGTGATTAAAATAATTCATACACTGGTGTATTATGGTCTACACTGCTATGAAACATCAAAACAAAAGCTTACCATTAGCAATCACTTATTCATGCATGTACACACTCAATTCCTTACTTTCTTGTTGACATTAGTAATAACAGTAAACGAAAATTAGTACAGTGGTCACTGATCTGCTAAATGTCTCACATAATAATTTACTTATTACGAAAACTAAAACTATAAAATCGATCTTCACTATAATTTCGGTCCAGGCCGGTTACAGACAGTATCAGGCAATGTCAGGCGCCAAGTTCAACGCAGCCGGAAAAAAATCGAACGAATTCTTCACTCAGCGTAAGAAAATTGTACAACGATAGGTTAAAAACATTCATAGACAACCGACTTTTCCGTAAAATACTCTCATGATGACCGAATGTCAGCATTAGCGCCCTAACGCCGCGGCGAAATTACCGAAGACGCTATACAGATCCACCGAATTTAACACCATATTTTCGCCACAAATTACCTGCAGTACGGTTATCTGAAACTGAAAAATGTCTAGGATATTGGATACGGCCAGATACAATCAGTATTTACTCAGAAAAAGCCAAGCAAAGCCGAATACTACACACAAAAAACATCACCAAAACCGCCATATTGTGCGCTTGTTACCCACAATGCCTGAGGCCGGGCACCAGCCTGCCGGCTTCTCTGCTGTTGAATCAGCCTCCCGCCGTTGTCATTCTCTTGCATTTTCATCAATTTGCGAGTGAACTCGCGCTGGCTTTCTGGGTGTTGTTTTCAGTTAAAACAATTTTAACGACAAGTACTGCTCAGTAACTGCTGGTTTGAGAGCGGTTCTAGCCGGAGCCCAGTTATCTTTCTAGCCCTTACAATTGCATGCGCATGGCCCTTTGCCCTTGTTTGGCCGGATCGGTGTTTAGGCAGTGTCGTAAAATTCCCCGCCATTTTATAGAAAACGTGATGGCGGATGTGAGGTTATTGTGTCGTGTCGTTGGATTAATAGTCAGGAAGACAGCGTTATTTGAGTTACAGTCTTGGCTGGATGATGCTTTAACGTGCTGTGAAGTACATTACGTGCAATACGTGAGCAACCGTGCTTGTAATCAGCTCAGTGGGCTGGTTAATGCTGCACCTAGTTGCTCAGACGCACGGACAATGAGCTCAAACCATTCCACACCATGACCGCCAAACCTTTGGAAGTCGCACTTATGATAGTGTGGCACTGTAAACCAAGCCTGGTGGTGATCCAGATTTTGTCGATTGTGGATCATTATCTAGGATTGTTTACCATTAGGAAATAGCAGCTGTGTTACGTACTTTGTATTCGTCACGTGGCTGCACAGTATGCACTGATTGGCGTGTATGCGTCTAGTTCATGGTGTGTCTGAAGACATGACTAGATACACACTCGTCCGTTGGTGCATTTGCTTCGTCTATGTCTGCCACTATGTGTGATTCATTGATTGTGAGAACTAGCAATCAGCGATTATTTTATGATTCACATCCTCTTTAGAGCTGCAGAAATCCATGTTTAATGGTTATGTTCAAATATGTTGTTATTTTAAGCCAGTTAATTGTCCGAGTTATGGTTGTAATCGTATGATCACAAGTCTCCAGACAATAGTCTATGGCACTGTTGAATTTCGTTCACTTACTGCGTCGAATTTCCATGGCATTGAAGTCGTCGACTGACCAGTCACACCACTGTCAAACTTTTTCCGTGCCACTGCTGTAACATTTAATTCCAGTTTGTTGATGCAACCACTAAATTTTTAATGGCAATTTATTAGTTAATTCAATATAAAGAAATCAAGACACTGTACCTGTCCAATTGTCAATGCCATGTTGGCGTAACAGTCCCGTACTTGCGATACAATTAATGGCAAGCACTGGTGTGTTGCCTCCTATGGCTAGGCTCCAAAGGATTTCGTTTTTGACGGAAAACTGATGAAATTACGAAAAGTGGTCGTCGTGACAAAAATATTGATGTTTGGCGAAATTTGACAAAATTGGCGAAATTCTGGATTCGTGGCAAAATGTTTAACAAAATTTGCACTTTTTGATGAACAAAAAATGACATTTTTGGCGGCAAATCTGGCGGAGATCTAGAGAAAGCATTAAGTAATAAGTTTAACCATGTGACATTCTAGGATATAATGATCAGCCAACTCACAGTGTGATTCCAAGCAAAAAGAGCAACTGTTCAGAATACCCGATATTCAGCAGTCACCTGTTTTTTTTCCTTGAGATAAGTATAATCCAAAAGCCTTGAACTGTTATGACAAGACTTCATACAATAAGTTAACAGCAGTAACAGCTATACGCTGCTGAAAGGGCCTCAAGCTGTATTCTTTTTTTCCAGGCATCTGTGGCGTTGTACATGGTGCATCTTATTTCCACAACTTGCTATGGATATTTTCTGGCTGACATGGCCAAGTAGTAATATAACAACACTCACCTGATGAATATCATGAATACCGGTCTTTTGTGTGGCACTTTTTCAGTTTACTGAGGATGGCGAAAAACTGGCGAAATTTGGGATTTGTGGCAAAATTTTTGACGCACAAAAAATGGCATTTTTGGTAGCAAAATCCTTAGGAGCCTACCTATGGCACCTCAAGCTGTATTATTTTTTCCAGGCATACGTGGCGTTGTACATGGTGCATCTTATTTCCACAACTTGCTATGGATGTTTTCTGGCCAAGTAGTAATATTACAACACTCAGCTGATGCATTTAATGAATACCGGTCTTTTGGGTGGCACTTTTTCAGTTTACTGAGAATTATATTTCTGAACTGCTTATGAAGGTAAATCATCTAACCA
>Ga0209052_1000769_pt1 | contig 10786 bp, 7 predicted proteins | sample WorMetHEROISLAND_2_FD_187409 | JGI IMG/M metagenome (GOLD analysis project Ga0209052, IMG submission 187409) | Marine gutless worms symbiont microbial communities from Max Planck institute for Marine Microbiology, Germany - Olavius sp. 4 HERON... | ecosystem: Host-associated > Annelida >...
TATTACAGCGTGACTTGAAGAGTTTATATGCATGCCCTCTGGTGCCACTATCACAAAATTCAAAGAAATCTGAAAAATTAATATCAACGAGGCCAAAGACTATCTTATAACAGAATAATAAATCAAGGTGGAAGCGTCGTAGTTCAAGGCTAGGTATACTGAGATATTGCAGTCGTTGAGCATAAGTCCGGGCCGGACTGACACCAGATTTTATTTTCAGTCCGGGTCGGATAAGAACTGAAAAGAGATTATGTTATTATTCCTGAGACTGTTTGTAGAGGAGTTTAGTAGTACGACTCTGTCAATAGTGTTTTTTGTCCTATAGCATATATTGGTCCTTCCGGAACTCGCGTTTTTTGCCAATATCTCCATCCCTATGGCTACTAGGGATCTGACCTTTGGGTCACATAAGGTCACCCACCGTATGCACCTCCATATGTGACTGGGGGTTCTGGAGTCAAAGCCCACCTCAGGGGGGGGCATTTCAAAATTTTTCATCAGTCCATACTGCACTGATCGATATGAAAATATATTAGCAGACGTCACTCACATATGTACATTCTCTAATAGGACAGTAAATGGTGCTTTCCTTTCACACAGCTATTCAAGAGAATCCAGTCCTTGTCGGCTGCACTTAATCTCTCGTACGGCGGGCAACGTTTTATGAAGCTGCATAACCGCCGCTTGTACACTTGCAACGATGGTGGCAGGTACGAGTGCAACCCGCACTACAAAACTGTGCAATGCTGCACCTAACAACTACTCCACCCGGACTGATAATAAAATCTCGTGTCAGTCCGGCCCGGACTGATAATAAATTTTATGCTGGTATGTCACTGAGGTACTGCACACTTGTTTTCGCAGGGGCTGGTTACGGAGCATATTTCATAGTAGCCAACAGTGTCAGCTAACTTCTGTAGGAAGTTTAACGCTAAGCGCCAGATTTAACGCCGTGAGTCATGGCTAATTTCATATTGCGGCTAATTTCTCTGCTTTTATTAACACCATGAAAACGTACATTAGGCCTACATACTATTAAAACACACACAGTTTGATATCATTGAAAAGTACAGAAGTAAAGTCATGCATTGAAATTACCAATAACAGTAGGTTAACTCTAACTGTCGTCGCACTGACAATCGCCTATTTACCCTTCATGTGTGTGTTTTTTCAGTGATAAGCTGCTTGCCGGCAGTCATCAATGTGACAGTTTGATCGTGTCAACATTGTCGGATTTGTGATAGTCGTGGAGCAATGCCGAGACCTGTTGCTCGCCGGCCTGGTCGCCTCCATGATCCCGACATTGCCCAGCTCTTCTCTGATGAAGATCCGGAACGTATGTTTTGCGATCTACGGGAAGTCGGTCATGGAAATTTCGGAGCCGTCTATTATGTAAGCATTAATTTGTACATTGTTCCGTTATGTTTGTGTTTGGGTAGGCAAAAACCTGTTTTCTGCCACTTAAGACGTTTCAACCAGTTTAAACTGACAAAAACTTGGTTTAAACCGACAGGTAAAGTGCTTGTTACATGAATTTGTATAGCATGAGTAGATTAATATGTGAAACTTGTACCAAATTATAATGATTCAGAAGCAAAATTTACCATTCACAATACAACTGCAACTTTGTTGCTCTGTAGCTGACAACTGATTAATACAAAAGCAGAAAAATGTACATGTATTGTCTTGCATTTGTTTGGTATAAAAATGTATTTAACTCCATATGGTATTTAATATTATAAAGTAGCAACGAATGTGTGCTGACTGCTGAAAGCATAATGCATTATGCATATATCACATTCTTTCTACTTTCCTCTTGCACAGTTTATATTATATGACTATTTGTTTGTTGTGGGTTGGATATGCGCCAAGTTGTGGCCCAAGTGCCCAACATCATATACTACTCATAGTGCTTTAAATGTTTGCATTTTTGTTGTAAAATGTGACGTTTGAATTCACTTTTTTGTTGGCTGAGGAAGCCCATTAATTACTAAAGGAATGACGTAAAGATTAATTCTTTTATTATATATTATGTATTTCTGTAAGTTATGATCAGTGTTCTTTGCTACTGAGAGACTAGCGAGACGTAACATTCAGTGATGCAGACAAGACTTTTTGTCAAGACCAAGACCAAGACTTTTTGTGCTGCAGCAAGTGTTTCAAATTATTAATGCCACTCACTGATTAACAATTTTTGTCAAAAAATGTATAATTAAATGTGACATAGTATGCAATGTATGCTACCCTATGCCGTTTGATGGGATCGTAATTAAATAACTATTATTTGACTCCATAATTAGTTAACTGCTCTTGAAATATTAAATAGTAATTGATCGCAAAAAGTCTTGGAATTCCCAAGACTAATACTATTTTTCTCAAGACCAAGACCCGGACTTTTTTCCAATACCAAGAGCAAGACTTTTTATTTTTTTGTCTCGACGTGCCTCGACTCGAGACCAAGACGTTGCATCACTGATAGCAGTATCTAATTTCCTGTGCTAAGTCTGTTATCATTTGCGTGTTTGGCAGGCACGGAATGCAGAGACAAAGGAAGTCGTTGCCATCAAGAAAATGTCATTTCAGGGCAAACAGTCGTCAGATGTAAGTCACTTCTACATTATTCACTGTCATTCTGTTCTGCTCCGAGTAAAGTACCTTCCATTGTCTGCATTTAATCCATTATCAGCTGGCTTGCTCTTGCGTAAATGAATGCATTGTCTTTACTGCTGGAGATTGTATCTGAAAATATGTAAGTAGGTTGGCTTGGTCGCATTACGGTTCGGACGCTGATGAAAATTTTGTGAGTTTCACTCCCGGTTGGGTTGCTATCAATATGGGTGAGTGTCTGTGGACAGGTAAACATCTCAGTATATAACCAGCCACCCAGGTCAACTCAGCTTTCTATCCGTCTGCGGTAGGTAAATTAAATACTGGCCTGCTTGGCTGGGGTTAAGGTGGGGCACATTCACCTGTGTTGGGTGGCAGGTAACATTGTGTGATCCCATATGGCAGATGACATTTTGTAGCCATAAAGCCCCTCCCATAATGATCTATACACCACTTTTTAAACTTTTATATTTTTTGTATCTTGTGAACAAATGGCCACTTTCTGTAATTACGTCCGCCAAAGCCTTATTCTTTGGCCTCTCTGTTTGTCAGCTAGATTTCTGAGAAAAAATATGGTCAGATTTATCAAAATTTGTGCACCAAGTTTTTGGTGGCGATCCAGCCAGTTGTGGATTCAGGGAGATAGCATCTGTGTTGTCTTTTGTATTCGCCGGGTAGCCATAAAGGTGGGTGGCAGCACCATTCTTGGTGGAAGTTTGAGATCTCTGATCGCTTCTAGTTATTATTTTTACTTTTATTATTATAATAATATTCTGCCCAAAGGTGTAAAGAACCGATGGGCAAATAGCAAAAGTTAAAAGCAAAATTTGGACTGCGGAGTGAGTAGCAGTCTGGTGCTTTGTCGGGATTATTGACAATTAGTTGTTATTATTATCATCATTATAGTTTGTTTTCATCACTTGAAGATACTAGGGACCGCAGAAGCTCTGAAAAAAGTGGGACGATGGATGCACGCCCAGTGGTAGGGTCTCCCAGACCCAGACTCTCCCCAATTATAGAGGTCTGGGGTGTTACACTTGAATATTTAAAAAAATATAGGTGCAGTTTGGTGCATTTTTGGAGTGGGGGTGAAATCTGCATGTATAGGGTACAGAGATGTTACCCCTGGACAACTTTTTGCAAAATTTTTATAGGTGCAGTTTTGTGCATTTGAGAGTGAAATATGCATTTATATGGGTGCAATTTGATTAGATCAGATCATCAAAAGTATGATGGAAAATCAATGCTGTTCCATCCCACTTTTGAAAATGCGACGGTATTTACCATCCCTGCCGTGGCCGCTGTAGTGCGTTGCTGGCTGACTGGCATCGCTAGTTGAAGTATTAAAACTACTTTCGAGAGTGACGTGTGGAAGTAGACTTACCACGAGTCAGCTTATGACTATGGTGTTGGTGAGAAGATAACTGCTCTGATATATTGTATCTTTGGCATTGATCATTTGTAACTGCACTGCTGAGCATTAGTAAGCAAATACGACACTGTTGTCAAGAGTGGAGTGGAGTGTAGCCATGCATGTCTATCTACAATCACAGAATGACATTGTGTCTTTTTGTGTCATTCGTCCGATCTGTGCAGTGGTCATGTTTTAACTGCTGACTGCTGTAACTCTTAGCTCTATGCTACAAGTCTATTGCTAATAACTGCACTGCTGTCTACCACAGTGTAAATGAGGCTATCAAATCGTCTGTTGAAGTCGATGTAGACTATTCTATCGCTGAACACGTTGGTCATGGCATATGAAGCGTCGTTGTGATAGTTGTTGAAAAACTGGCCGAGGGTGGTGGTCAGTGGAAAGATTCATTTTAATTTTAAAATGTTTGGCGCTGTCGTATATTATTAGTGCATTGCATATTACAAAGCTCAAGAGATTGTTGCTTACTTGGCAACTGATGACTGACGCTTTTGAGTGCTGTACTAAGTCCAGTGCATTGTGCATAATATTCTGGCCTGTCTGTTGTGCTGCTCATGAGTTGGAAATTTATGTACAATCAGCTACTGGCAATTACCGTCGCTAACCCGTTGTGTAGACTGACATGTCATAAGTGAGGAAAGTTTTTCCAAGAGAACGGACTACAGCTGTCACACTTGAATCGTTTAGTGAAATGTATAACGTCAGCCTGCTGTGTAACTAAGTTGTTGTTTGTTAAGTTATATAGCGGTAGTTATAATTAAGCTAATTAGTCAGTAATGGGCACAACTCTTATGGCTTAAACATTATGGGTTAAACATTATGCTTAAAGCCGACGTCAGACGATCGATAAAGTTGGCCAGTTTCGTCTGCCAATAAAATCGGCCAACAAAATGTGTCGTGTCATGCAATATTCGGCCGAATTTGTCTGCCACTAAAATCGTCCGATTTTATTGCACAAGTAGAACACGTACATTCTATTCTTGACGAGAAAATCGCCCAACTTCCTAGAATGCCGAGCTGTAATTGGCCAACAGTCTGTTTACACGACAAACCTGCGGTATTGGATCCACACAGTTGATATATGCAGTTACACACCGAAATACACTGACCAGTTAACTTTAAAACAAATGCACGACCAGCAAATTACTTACCTGTCGAGTAACCAACGGCGAACCCATATGGTCCACTTTTTATGTCGTTTCGCAGTCAACATCGCAAGCAACATTTTGCAAAGCGTGTGCATCTTTGTCGTCTGCCATTTTTTGTTGTCACTGTCGTGACGTGAGAAGTGACGTGAGTCATGGTTCAACTATTTTATCCGCCGATTTTCTCAGGAAACTAAACAACTTTATCGATCGTCTGACTCCTGCTTAAACATTGCCAAAGATATATAGTAGTTACTAACTACTAGTTATAATTATTTCCCTTGTAGTTAGCAAGTAGTTATACCTGCTCATCTTTTGAAGTAGCTGCCATAATACTTTTGGTGGTTATAATTTATGACTACTGTGTAGGTAGTTGATGCCCACTGATCATCACTGAAGTACATAAACATGTGTGTGAGTATATGTTGTCGTACCAGACGTGCGTTATCATATGCTGTGCACAGTGTACATTCCAACAAGTAACTGAATACCGGACTACTGGTGCTTGGGTACATAAAAACGGTCGTGTTTTTAACTGTGCAGACTTAGAGCCATTCATACACTCAAAAAAATTGCGTGGCTTGCGGGTCAATGATGCCGTACTGTGGAATGGTGCACTGAGGGGGTAGGCTCTGGGGAGGTGCACTGTAGCCCCTCCCCAGTATTGGAGTGGGGCTATGGAGTGGTTTACTGTTATCTATTGTTAGCACTGTTTACTGCTGGTAGGATGGACACATAACAACTTCTTGGCCTAGGTTTTTTATTTGCTTGTTAAGTGTTGTGCCGCCTTTAGTGGTTTGATGCCATTCATTGCGCAACCGGACGAGTATCTGGCCAACTAATGCATTAATGAATGCATTAACGTGTTAAGCAATTAATCACGATTACAAAATCAGCGCAGTGAGAAAAATTACTTTTTAGCAACTGTTATGGCTTAAACATTATGCTTAAAGATTGACAACGATGTCATCAAAGTCCACCGGAAGTCAGCAGTGTTATCTGTCAAAACACACACTCACAAAGTCGAACTTCTATTGCATCACTCGCGCTGTTTATGCTGCTGTGAAGGTTAACTTGTCCATATCTCTCATTACGCCTACTGCAGCAAAACTAGGTACGCATTCAAACTGTGATTGACATGCAAACCGCAGGACACCACAGGACGCTTTTGTAACGACCGCAGGACACCCAATTTACCAATATGAACATGTTGTGAAAAAAACTTTTATCGAAGTGTTTTGATATTTATTTGAGTATATTTAAGCATATTAAACATCTGTGAAATGGTAAGCTAGCTTTAAGTCTGAAAACCTGCGTTATCCTATAAGGCCTACAGTAATTAGTGTATTATGGCAATGCAATCACTGAGACGATTATCAAAAGACGTCACATGCTGTTCGGACACGTGGCCAGATTGGACGCCACCACTCCAGCGCACCAGATCCTGAAGCAAGTTATTGCTGTCAAGTCCGGATACCAGCCCGCCGCTGTCTGGCGGAGAGCTCCTGGACGTCCTCGTAACTCTTGGATCATGCAGATTGGCAATGGATCACCACTGAGTATCAGACGGGAGTGGAAGAAGGCACAGGATCACGGTCATCATGGAGAGTCGTCGCAACGGACCTCAGCTGTCTTTGCGTCATGATGATGATGATGATGAACCCTGGTGTCAGAAAATCGACGACCAGTCAGTTACTGCAGAGAGATATAGATTGCTTGCTTACGCCACTTGCAAAGCTGCATTGGAGAGACAATTAAATTATTATAGAGTTAATAGTATTGCCAGCCGTAAGGTATAAATGTCTGCATTTTATCTTATATTGTCGATTTATGTGTATTACTGCGTGTTTGCGTTAATATTATTAGTATATATCTGTAATTTGACGTTTCGTTGTTGATGCATTACGAGTGTGAAAGCCAAGGGTTATATCAGTATATCAACCTAAATTAGACCATTCTTAACACAACCGGCCTAAATCTACAAAGTGTACATTAGTGACGATGTTCAGTCATCCATTTTTTATATGTATACACGGATGACCACGTATCTGTCAGCACTCGTTGCCGACATCTTTTCTCGTTGTGCTGTGTGACGACAGGCAGGTATTTACGTTGTTTCATGTGATTCATTGACTAGACATGTACATGTAGTTAGTTAAGCTGAATTGTTGTGTTGCTGAGTGCAGAAGTGGCAGGACATAGTGCGAGAAGTGAAGTTTATGCAGTTGATAAAACATCGCAACTGCGTCGACTATCTCAACTGCTACTTGCGTCAACACGACCACACGGCGTGGGTAAGACATATTGAAATGTCTTCCTAGTAGAGTTGGCAGCTTTATGCCAAACGTAGTTTAAACCTCAGTTTAAACTGGTTAACACCGCCGTGGCAGAAACACTTTGAACTTTGGTCTTGATTTCTTATGCATTTTCGTACCGAACCAATGCAAAACAGTATAATTTTGTTTCTATGGCAATTTATTCACAGTTATTCTGTAACAAAGTTGCAGTTGTGTTATATGTGTTGAATTTTGCTTCTGAAATGTTGTACGAGGGGCGTTCAATGAATAAGTTACAAAACAGCGTTATTATGTTAGTTTTCCAAACATAAAAAGTACGGCGACGTTGCCATTGAAGTCGTCCCGTAAGGAACAGCGTGCTGCTATTCATTTTTTGTGGGCAAAAGAAGACTGTGGAACATCTGCGGTTAGAGGTGTTAGCACACCCGCCATACAGCCGTACATACAGCCTTAGTGACTGTCATGTTTTTGGGCCGATGAAGAAAATGCTAGGTGGGCAGAAATACGCATCAGATAGCGAGGTGCAATCAGTTGTTCGTCAGTGGCTTGGACAGCAGCCAGCATCGTTCTCTGCATCGGGCATTTAGAATCTTGTTGACAGACGCGACAAATGTTTAAACGAACTTGGACGATATGTTGAAAATGAAACACTAGTGTTTAAAATTTAAATTTAAAGGGGTGACAAGTGGTATGTCAGCGAATAAATACCCGCTGCTTTAAGATCATGTTTTTGTTTTTGTATCATTCCTTATTTGTAGCTAATGTGATGTGTGTGATCGTTGGTATCTTCTCTGGAGAACTTTGATTGCATGTGCTTTGTCTGTTTCAGTTGGTGATGGAATACTGTCTGGGATCAACAGCCGATATACTTGAAGGTAACAACTTCACAAATTTGAATTCACTGTCCAAAAATATGCAAATTTATAGGTTTAGAAGTATTGAAAATTTAACCGTAATAAAATATTTTATTATTAATGGAACAAGAAACTAAGATTGGATTAAGTTTCGAGTGGGTTTTTACCCAATAAAACCCACCGTTTTTTGTGTATGCTCCCGGATGTCTCATTCCTGACCAGAGGCAGATTGAAGGGAACCAGGCTATTAGATTAACCGTTCAAATCCTGACCAGAAGGTAGATGCGAAAGGATGGATTAGCGTGTCGCCTTACTTTTGAAATTGTTCTGCCATCTGTGGGTCAGACTTGTATTTCTTGACAGTCTGCTCAGCCATGTTTGCATTAAATTGACAGCTCTGCTTTGGATAACAGGGTTCGAGGATACACATGTGCTAAAAGAGAATATGTTAAAATACGTGCATATTTTTCCCAAAAATAGAATATGCATATCATATGCTATATGCTTAAACAGCCTATGCTGAAATAGAATACGTTAAAATAGCTACGTATCTTTCAAAAATAGAGTATCGTATGTAAGATATGTTCCTCGAACCTTGGTTGATAAATTCCTGTCAGCTGCTGATATGTAATGGAACATTTCTGTATTTTGTGTGTACAGTTCACAAGCAGCCATTGCGGGAGGAGGAGATTGGAGCAATCTGTTACGAGGCTCTGCACGGCCTTGAGTATCTGCACAGCTGTGGCTTCATACATCGCGACGTCAAGGCCGGCAACATTCTTCTCACAGAGAGCGCTGCCGTTAAACTTGGTATGTTATGGTTTATCATCTCGCTCTGAGATGAAACTCTGAGATTGTTACACAACGCAGAAGCGGAAGTTGTATGGGGTCGGCAGTGGTGTCATTGGACCTATGTACTCGCTACAGTAATGAGTCCGCTATCTGTCACAATTTGGATACAGCTTGCAGTAATATTAAAGTAACCTAATGTGGAAAGATCCTTAAAGAACGTGTCCATTAAACAACAACTGTATGTGTGTCTATATGCCGACTATGTAACTGTCTTCAGACCTGTTCCCCTGTCCACTATCTGTAACAATTTGGTTGCAATCTGCAGTGATCGCAAAGTAACCTAATGTTGAACAATCCTTAAAGAACGTGTCCGTTAAACAACAACTGTATGTGTGTGTGTGTATGCCCACTATACGGCTGTCTTTATACTGTAAGGGCTTTACCTTTTCACCTTTTATCGTCATGTTTTTCAGCTTCGTGTTACCTTACCACATCAGTACTTTGCTGTGTAACTTCAGGGGGTGATCCAGGATTTGGATTTGGGAGGGGAGCAGGTCGAGTGCCAAAGGCGCAAGAATGGAGACGCTGTAGATACCAAGAGTATGTGGAGAGAGGATTGGGGTTAGTGTGATACGAGTGTGCGTGTGTGTTGTGGTTGGTTGCAGCGGACTTTGGATCGGCATCGATTGTGTCACCTGCTAACTCGTTTGTCGGCACTCCGCACTGGATGAGGCTCTGTGGCCAGGGTTGAGGTCTGGGCTAGGGCTTGGTCAGGGATAGGATTGGGGTTAGTGTGATACGTGTGTGTGTGTGTGTGTGTTGTGGTTGGTTGCAGCGGACTTTGGATCAGCATCAATTGTGTCACCTGCTAACTCGTTTGTCGGCACTCCGCACTGGATGGCCCCGGAGGTGATTCTAGCAATGGATGAAGGACAGTATGATGGCAGGGTGGATGTCTGGTCACTCGGCATTACCTGCATTGAACTAGGTACCACAGCGTGTTCATTACCTGCATTGAACTAGGTACCACGGCGTGTTCATTACCTGCATTGAACTAGGTACCACAGCGTGCTCATGGTTCATTGAACTAGGTACCACAGCGTGTTCATTACCTGCATTGAACTAGGTACCACTGCGTGTTCATTACCTGCATTGAACTAGGTACCACAGCGCGTTCATGGTTCATTGAACTAGGTACCACGGCGTGTTCATTACCTGCATTGAACTAGGTACCACAGCGCGTTCATGGTTCATTGAACTAGGTACCACAGCGTGTTCATTACCTGCATTGAACTAGGTACCACAGCGTGTTCGTGGTTCATTGAACTAGGTACCACGGCGTGTTCATTACCTGCATTGAACTAGGTACCACAGCGTGTTCATTACCTGCATTGAACTAGGTACCACAGCGTTTTAGTGGTTCATTGAACTAGGTACCACGGCGTGTTCATTACCTGCATTCAACTAGGTACCACAGCGTGTTCATTACCTGCATTGAACTAGGTACCACAGCGTTTTAGTGGTTCATTGAACTAGGTACCACGGCGTGTTCATTACCTGCATTGAACTAGGTACCACAGCGTTTTAGTGGTTCATTGAACTAGGTACCACGGCGTGTTCATTACCTGCATTGAACTAGGTACCACAGCGTGTTCATGG
>Ga0209052_1000770_pt1 | contig 10786 bp, 11 predicted proteins | sample WorMetHEROISLAND_2_FD_187409 | JGI IMG/M metagenome (GOLD analysis project Ga0209052, IMG submission 187409) | Marine gutless worms symbiont microbial communities from Max Planck institute for Marine Microbiology, Germany - Olavius sp. 4 HERON... | ecosystem: Host-associated > Annelida >...
CATATATACAGGGTGGGACAAAAAACTAAGCAGCAATTTTTTGTCCATCTCTGCGCAAGATATTGACCGATTTTCGAAATTGTTCCAGGTCACCCAAGACTAAAATGGCAGTAAAATGCTGCAAGAGCAGCATAGTTTTATCGGACGCATTATTGTGTTACTATATCCCATTAAAGCTGCCAAAATGTAGGGGGTATCGGACAACCACGTCCAAAATGTAGCGGGTATCGGGACACCCATGACACCCACAGTTGCTGCTCCTATGTTGTGTGTTTGATTGTAGCCGTTCGTAACGATGTCAGACTCTAACGGTGACATGAACGCCATGGCGGCCGGCGAATACTACTACTACTATTCACATTATACTACCACTACTCGCACTACTACTACTACTACTGCACTACTACTACTAGGCCCTACTACTACATGAGCGCCATGGCGGCCGATGACAGTTCTGAATCAGGCGGGGCAGAGAGTGTTCAGCTGACACACACCAGACTGGCACACTAGTAGTAGTTGCGGTGATAGTCGTAGTAGTAGTGTGAGTAGTAGTTACACTAGGCTGGCACACTACCGCGAGACGCTGTGTGCTGTCAAACCTCTCCAGTCTTCGTCATCTAACACTGCACTTGTACTCACCAGGGGGCAGCACATCGAACTACTCAACGTCAGTATTCATTTACGTGACATTGTATTAGGCCGCCGGAACGGCAGTTTCCGGCGGTCTTATGTTTTGCTGGTGTTTCTATTCTTTTTCCAGCGCGGTTTCTTTGAGCTCTCTCGGCCGATCGCGGTGAAACTTTGCCACGTGACCGGAAGTATGCTCTGTTTTATCATCGAAGTCTCAAACTTTGGTTGCCTTTCTTAAAAAAATTTGGGGGCCAAAAACGTGCAAAATTTGGCGGGATTTCGAACAATTTTTGACTTCGATCGCGAATATCTCCGGAACGGATGGAGGTATCAAAAACCGGAAAGCTATTTGAACGACAGCGATTCCTCCCGTGTTCGGCAAAAAGTCCGGTAAAATTTGGTCCACTAACAACAAAGTTGGACATGTGAGTTTGGACCCACCCAAATCAACTTTTTCGAAAGACCATATTTTGGCCCCTGGGGGTGCTGCCGGCTCAAATTTTTACACACGCTAAAGAATGCGCTAGAGAACGCGCGATTTCAGACAACTTCAGACTTTCATCGCGAATATCTTCGCAGTGGATGAAGATATCGAAAATCGGAAGAAAAGGTGATCAACTACAACCATTTCCACGTTAACGCACAAAATTTGGTGAACTTTGCTCCTTTAACAACACAGTTTAGTTCTCATGTCTACCCACCCAAAATCACCACTGCGCGTTCTGTCTAGGTTAGTGCGATTGCGTTCGGGCCACGTGACGTGGCTATGAGCGGAATTTTAATCCCCTAATTGTCCCCCAGTCGGACTTACGGCGCCGGGCGGCCTGACGTTGGGCTGTGCCCCAAATTTACATGCATATTTTATTGTATGGTCACGCACAAGAAAATAAGATGCCGCAATTTTCATCAGTGTCTGTAACGTTCTGTGCGTGGAGATTCATTAACTGCATGGTCCACTAACAACAAAGTTCATGAGGCTAATGTTTACCCACGCAATGTTTGGGAGACCCGAAGGTCGAGGAGCCGAGTGGCCGAGAAGGGTTCGTGAATGGACGGGGGCATTCCCTCCCTAGCCGACCAGGTGGTCTGGGGGAGCGTCGGAACCTCCCCAACGGGATCCGGGGCGGAGCCCTCGACGTAAATAAATCTGGCATATTTTAGCATGACAGAACACTTCTGGTGGAACGATAGCGTGTAGCGAGCAAGCGACAGAAATCTTTGGTCTTTTATGCTTTTTCCCTGATATGACTTTCAGTGATATGATTGGAACGTTCAACATGGCTACTTTGGCTACAACAGCCTAAACGGGATATGCCCAACGTCCATTTGCGTGCGTTGCGTGCGTTGCGTCTGATGAAATGGCGTCGTTGTGATGTCTGCTGCTCTGCGTCAGATGCGTGAAATGAACCATGAGAACTTGAACGCGTTCATTGGACTCTGTTTGGATCCCGGCAAAGTCTGCCTGCTGACCAAGTTCTGTACTCGCGGCAGCCTGCAGGTGTGTACACGTGTGTCAGGCGGACGTTCTTATGTTTCTAGCGATTTGCTTCTAGACTCTATACAGAGTTATCCCGCGAGTAATTTCTATGCTGCGGTGCTGATGGACCGCATTACGGGTGCTGCCCGTCCGGCTGTCCCGTACGGGCTCTTAATTCGAAAACAAAAACGCATAGAAAAACCAAAATCGATTTAAACGTTCCGCAGGACAACAGCACCTTTAACCGGCGTACTAGTTTCTAGCTCAAAAGGTCAAAGGTTAGGGTCAGAGTTAGGGTTGCGGACGGCCGCACATTATGTCGGCACTGGGCCGATGTCTCCGCTTGTTTTGAATGCGTTAAATCGTTAAATACAACTCGTCGTTTGACTGCTGTAGGACATTCTCATCAATGACGACATCAAGCTCGATGACAACTTCAAACGTTCGTTCATCTCGGACGTCATCCAGGTAGATTCTGTCCAGTAATGCAGGTAATTCAATCCCATAGGCCTGCTTTAGTCACGTCATTCAGGTGTGTCGACGCTATTCGCGTACGTCAACAGATAACATTTGATCTACCTTCTTGCGATTTTGGCTGATTTGGTTTTCCAGCTCACTTACTTTTCATAGACAGATAGATAGATAGATAGATAGATAGATAGATAGATAGATAGGTAGGTAGGTAGGTAGGTAGATAGATAGACTGATTCATTAAAGATGTAAATGTGTTGCAGGGACTGGAATATTTGCATCGCAGTCCTCTCAAGTGTCATGGAAGACTGAAAAGTACCAACTGCCTGGTTGACAGTCGTTGGGTGGTCAAGCTGTCTGACTGCCTGATCATCTGCAGTGGTCAAGCGCATGGTCAGGCGGTCAAGCTGTCTGACTGGGGTCTCAGCAGCCTGCATCCATCAGTATATGAGACAGATGAGGAAACTTATCGTAGTAAGTAATAATCTAGATCGTAATGTACTCCTCACATCTTGTTTTCTTTGCTGTTGTCTAATTCTGTCTTAGCCGACATCGTAAGTTTATATTAGTTTGGCAATGACTTATTACAAAAATTATATCGTTACCTACTTCGTCCTCCTGTCTTTCACCACAGTGTATGCAGTGTTACATAACCGCTCATAATATCACTCCAGTCAAGCGTGACGATTGAAACTTGTCTTGCGTCTGCTTATAACACGCAGGTCCCAGGCACAACACACCGTCGATCACAGTCGTGAAATAAGTACGTTTCAACACGGTCTACAGTGTATTATGCCTCGTTACAGTCGCATAATACACTCTACACCGTGATGAAACGTATACTTATCTTTTTCTTGTTTCTTGTTTTTTTCTAGTGCTTGTTTTATATCATGCTAATCGTTTTGATGCAATTAATTATGTACGAAACATACAGCGAATACGCCAAAATACCCGCTGCGTTTAGGCTACTTGGAGAATTATTGTTCATTTTCAGTTCAAAACGTCAAAAGACAGAGTTAGGGTTAAAACTGTGGGCGGACGGCCGCACAATCCGTCGGCACTGGGCTGTTCTAAGTTATAAAAAGTCGTGTTTGCGGTTAGATTTGCTGTGGACGGCCCCGGAGCTGTTGTACAAGCGTCATGCTGGTCTGAATACGAAGAAAGCGATACAAGGAACTCAGCCGGGCGATGTCTACGGCTTCGCCATCATCCTGCAGGAAATACTGTACCGCAGACAGACGATCACCCATCCACGTACTAACCGGGCCCGGCGTGGAGCAACTTTGCAGGAAATACTTTTCCGCGCTCTGCCGTACCAAGCAACCGGAGAACAGACCATGGTCACTAAAGGTCAGCCGCGGGCTCTTACTTACTTACTTGATGATAGTGGTAATGAGGATGATGATGATGATGATGATGATGATGATATTCAGCGGTGTTGTGGGTTAAAAAATGCTGGCGGCAGGAAGTTGCAATTTTCCGACCGACACCTGCAAATTTCCAACAGAGGAGATATAGGTGATCGAAATTTCAATTTTGCCCTTAAATTCCCTCTCCCCAAATAGGGGATTTTCAGCCCCAGATTTTGTATCTTAAGACGAAAATTCTCTACGACAAGAAGGACATTTTTCGACAGGCTAAAATTTAGAGGGGGACAGTTGTCTCCCTGCCCCTGGCGCGATGCCATTGATGATATTGAACACGAAGACGACTGAGAACGAGCGACGAAGTTATTACACACTACACTGAGCACTAGGCGTCATCGCTGCTGCTCGCCTTTTAATTTGGCTGCAACTCGCAGTGCCAATTTTCACTATCGGTTCCGACCCCTTGAATGTCCCTTTTCCGTTAATAACAAAGTCATGTTCAGTAACGTGGTAGCAGGAAGGTAGGAGGCAACCAAATTCAGTTCAGTTCAGTTCGGCTGAGTTCAGTTTAGCCGTTCGGAGAATTTTTTCGTCCAAGAATTTAGTTTGGGGCTGCAAATACTCAATTGTGGGTGAATTTAGGGGCAAAATTGAAATTTTGAGCACTCATAGCTTCTCTGTCAGAAATTTGCAGCTGTCCGTCAGAAAATTGCAACTTTCTTCTGGAGTGTCTTTGTCTCTACCAAATTGCGTCTCATTCTGTCAAACGGCTTCAGCAGAGTGTGCAAGTGTGATAGACAGACGGACAGACCACGGTACGTTAACGCAACGGTGCTATCTGTTGCAAATGCGATGCCGCCTAACAAAAAAGTTGACGACTGTCTTTTGGTGGTAAGAGTGATGGCAATGTCAAAATTTAAACCGTAACGGTGAATTTAGTCGATGACATCACTTTTCGCCTTTAGCCATAGTTAGTTGGTTGTAGTGTATCGGAAATGGCTGTCGATTGAACAGATTTGATCGGACGCGTGGCAAACGACGAAACGCCGCCATTTCGTCCGCAGATGCCACCGGTCAACACTCATGACCACCAGCTACTCGTCACGGACCGACTGACCACTGGACTGACCACTGGCCTGGACATCAGACTGACCACTGCCACCAGCTACTCGTCAGTTTCATCACGGATTGCTGGGCTCAGGACGAGAGCTCGCGGCCGAACATTGCCGCCGTTCGCACCAGATTCGCTACGTTCAACAAAGGAAAGTATGTCCGTTCAGTCGCGCTCGGCTGATTTTTTAGACTCAAACCACATGCAACGTGCCAAAAATATCGCTAGCTGTTTTTACGAGATGATGCGATTACGAATACCCATAGACCTAGGTACGAACGAACCTCCGACCTCTTTTCTTCCTCCGACAAAATCTCATTTACTCTATAGGTAGATAGTAACTAAATAGTGTTCATAGGTGAGTAAGCGAGTAAGTAAGTAAGTACGTACGTAAGTTAGTAAATAAGCAAAACATTAATTTACCTAGCTCGTCGTCGCCAAACCGCTCCCATTTACAACGCTCTTACTATCCACTACTTATGTGTATGCAAGATAGCTTATTCTTTGGCCGTTCGAAGCATAGGCTACTCGCTTATCAGTCTTATATCAGTCGCCTCACTGATCGCCTTTTTCACTGAGCTTTACTGCGAGTTTCGAATAGTTTCGTATTTATATCCTAACCGTGTTTACTGGTTCATCATTTCTTCATATAAGCCTACATATCAGCTCACCAGTCTTATTCTTATAACTCTAACATTCCGACCCTACTTCAGTCTTTTTTTTCGTTTTTTTAATGACACAGTGTTTAACTTTTAGTTCTTTTATTTCGCAATTTTATCTTCGCCTTTGTTTACTAGATTAAGGTTTTGAGTAGACGTTAAGTCTCATGTTGCATCTTGTTCGTCGTCTAAAATAAGTTTCAGTTTAAAGTTTAGGTTCAAACCCGTCAATCGTAAAGGGTTTTAGCGATAATGGCAATAAATTAATAAATTCTGTAAATTATAGAAATGCACGCCATTGATTAGGTCATGTGCGCCGTTTTGCTAATGATGGCGAGTAATAAACAACTTCTGTAGATTACAAAAATACACGCCATGTTTGCTATACGGTTTTAGGTGGATTTGTGGCTCTATAGCTGACGGCTTGGTCCACATGCAGGTCAGCGGCCGTTCGTGTTCTATTCATCAAATGAACCGGGTGAACTCTCGCAGTCCTTGTGCCATGATGGCTGCACCGTAAACATTGTCGTTTGTTATTACTGTTACAAATATTTACTATTGCTATATTCAGGCGCTACAACATAATGGACAACATGCTGCGAATGATGGAGAAGTATGCCAATAATCTGGAGGAAGTGATATCGGAGAGAACGCGTCAGCTGATGGAGGAAAAGAAGAAAGCCGACCTGCTTCTGTACCGCATGCTGCCGGCGTACGTTAACTCTTTCTAGCCCACTCCGAGCTGTTTCCACATTTTTAACAAATTTCCAGCAAAATTCTGTCAGTATTTTACCAACAAATGCAGCGAGCCGGCCGGGAGTCGAACTCGCGACCTCGTTATCGCGAATCCGACACATCTACTAACTACTAACGATTAACTACTGAGCCACCAAGCCACACGACTATACAAGTAAGTAATATAGTCAAAGTTGAATCTGGGGCGCAGCTGCGCTAGGTCGCTAGGGCGCGGCAGAGTCTGAAAGTTAGTTTAACATTCACTCATCAGTCTCTGGATTGTGGTTTGACAGACACGTGATTGGGTTTAAGTTTCGCCGACTCAAAGTGCTCCAAAGGAGATGAGCACCCACCGCGACAGATCTTCGTATATATGTATTGTTTCTTTACCATTTGTGGTGAATACAGATTTTCGTACATGCGTAAATCTTCTTCGTCTATCTTGTTCTGTCTTGCTGTCCGTTGCAGGTCGGTGGCTGACAGCTTGAAGCTCGGCTCGAATGTGATGCCGGAACTGTACAAGGAAGCTTCGGTCTACTTCTCCGACATTGTGTCGTTCACGACCCTCGCCTCGGAGAGCACGCCGATGGAGGTGGTCGACTTCCTCAACGATCTCTGGACTGTCTTCGATGACATCATCAACAAGTTCAACGTCTACAAGGTCCGCGCCTATCATTTCGTCACGTTCCACTGGTTGGCGGTTGGCTATGCTGTCTATCTAAACCATAAGCAGATATGTTCATAGCGTGTTCAATATCTCTATGTATTAATGCACAGTACTGCACGTATGAAAGCTACCAGAGCTTTTAAACCTGCTGCCACCTGGCGAACACAATGGAGTCTCAGCTTACGCCCTATCTCTTCGTGGCAAATAATCTTGGATGATACAGCATCCACAAAACAATCTAATCTAATCACTTTGTTATTGGGCCGTGACCGATCTTTCAAAAATCTTTGATCAAAATCTGTTTATAACTTTTTGAGTTATTTTGCATACAAACGAAGAGACCCGAAAGAGACATGGCCTCCTCTTCAGCGTTTATTAACCTTTTATGCATTGTTAGTAACACAGAACTGGTATGAAATAGTTATTAAGCCTAAAGCTGACTTTAGAATCAATCGTATATTACAGGTGGAGACAATTGGCGATGCTTACATGGTCGCCAGCGGTCTGCCGCAGCCCAATGAGCACCATGCTGTCGAGATCCAGGCAGTGGTCAGTCTAGTGTAGTGGTCAGTGGTCAGTCAGTGACGAGTAGCCGCTGCTGATGGTCAGTCTGTCCAGCTAGTACATGGTATGTCGCAGCCCAATGAGCACCATGCTGTCGAGATCGCAGACATGTCACTGGAAATACTGGCTGCCGTGACCAAGTTCAAGATACGACATCGTCCTGGCAAACAGCTGCAGATACGCATTGGAGTTCACTGCGGACCTGTCGTAGCAGGTGCGCTGACGTCATCATGACGTCATAATTTCTACTTAGTTGTAGTAGTAATCGTGGTAGAAGTCAGGGTGCTTAACTCTGATCTGTTGTGGACGGATTTGCTTTACGAGATGTTGCACAACAAATCCAGAACATCTTTACACGTCAAGCATGACATAACATAACATAACAAGTCGAAATAGGGGAATTTGTGCTTAAACCAGGTCGTGCGATGGCCGCCATTTTGTTTCATTTGCTTGAAGTGATACATTTTTGGTGACAGACGCCAAAAAGCACCAGAACGCACCAAATCGTTTGTTGCAATGCAATTTCTAGAAATTTCCCGCGTTATAAACCACAACCCAACGACATACAGCGACACTGACATTCAGAATGACGAACTTGACTCGACCAAGAATTTTTCCACTTGTTATACAGTTTTAGTTGTTAATGCGACACGTGTACACGTTATACACATATTATAAAACGTTTGTTTCGTCGTTTTAACACGTTTGCTTAATGATTCGATTGGAGCTGTGTCAAATAGTGATTTTTACTCTTCGAATACATATAGTCCAATCTTACCAGTGGCCGAATTGTCTCAGCACTTTTTGGCTTGCCATAGTTACTAATGGCTTTGCCTATAGCCCTTTTGGCACTGGGCAAGAGCTACGTTTTAGAAATATTATCGCAACAATTAACAGACTTTTGCAGCCGAGAAACCACGTTTTATGCGGGGATTTTTAACTAATTTTATCGGAAAACCGCTTCAATTGCGATGCTGTAAATGTTCCGCTTTTGGGGTACTTAGGAGACATTTGTCGCTGGGCTTGGGGTACTCCGTCTCACAAATCTCCACACTTGATTTCACCAGTAGGTGGCCATCATAGCCTTGCGTGAAGCGCGTCGCTGCCGTTGAGTCCATGTGTTGGGAATTCGGCCTGTGTTGGTAACGTTATGCAACAGGTGCGTGCGCGGTATGGTGCGTTCAGGTGTGGTGGGCCAGACGATGCCGAGATACTGTCTGTTTGGTGACACCGTCAACATTGCTAACAAGATGGAATCGCACGGAGAACGTACGCCTGTCGCTAGTTATGCGGCCACATACTAATATGCCGCATTACGGGTCTTGCCCGTCCGTCCGTTTGTCGGTCTGTCCTCCGTGGGCCCTAATGCGAAAAGAAAACGGCGAAGAAAAACCAAAATTTGTGTGAACGTTTCCCAGGGCAGGAGTAACCGGTATGCAGATTTCCAGCGCAGAAGGTTAAAGGTTAGGGTTAGGGTTAGCTGAGGGTTTCGCAGTGCAGTGCTGTAGGCGGACGGACGCATACTATGTTGGCACTGGGCCGACATCTTTATTGGTTCTATGGATGACGTCGATACCCCAGCCAACATTGCTTTGTGTCTGTTGTGTTATCGCTGTCACGTACGAAGGCGAGGTGTAGGAAATATTATGCCTTCTCTGGTAACAAATAGTGAAGATCACAAACCGAACCCAGACTTTCGAGCCGGCAAGAGGGCAGTGGCAAATAGTTACTGCAGCTAAGCTGTCCGGAAAGGGCTAAATGTCATGATGCAATATCTAAATTTTTATATGATATACTGTGCGTGTACTTTGTCCATATAAAACTCACTTTCGCCAAACACTCAGCCAGGCTATGGGCCGTCGACCTCGATTGACGATTTTTTTCAGGCATTGAGTCTTCACTAACAGGGAAGCTTCGTCGGGTCTGGAGGTAATAATGTGGAAAGTCTTCATAGACATAATTTGTATCAAGACGTGCGTAATATTTATGCGTCAATCCGTGTGCGTCGGTCACAGCTCTCAAAATCCACATCAGCGAGGACCGTAACGGAATGTAATGGAATGTAACAGAATGTAATGGAATACGGAATGTATCTCAAAATCCACATCACGGAGGAATGTCATCGCAAGCTGGTCGACTCCGGTGGACACGTGACAAGTCTACGTGGCCAGATCGACATTCAGGTCGGTCGTGACATTATTGATTACGATAGCAATCAATTACCGAGTCAAAGCTATCAGTAATCCATTAGCAGCAGTAATCATCATCTTCAGCATTATCATCAGGCTTCACATCGTCACTGTTATATACGCCTCATGATCACATTTTTACGCGCGACAGCACGTAGCGCTAAGCGCGTACTAGCTATCGTAATTCTGTCTGTCTGTCTGTCTGTCCGTGCGTCCGTCAGTACCCGGTACCGATTCAAGCCCTGCAGGTGAGATAGAGACTCCGGAAATAGACCCAGACAACCTGCGAATTTTTAACAGTGTGAGTTCCGACCCCATAGATTTAAGAAGTCCTCCGTACGAGGGCATCAATTTTGTGTACCCCCTTCAAAACGCGCAATTTCTGCTGCTGTCGGTTGCAGATAGACACAGACTCATCATAACAAGCACTGCTGACGACCTTTCTGAAGGTACCAACATCGATAACCTTGAACCACCTTGAAATCGAAAAATAGCTGGTTTTAGTGAATTTTTCGCGATTTCCGGCTGCGACGCGCATTTAATGAGTGAATTTTCGCTGAAATTACTACAGATAAACCAAGACAACTGCGTATGAAATTAGCAACGGATGCTGTCGCGTGTCTCATGAGCATTGCTCAGATTTCTTGTATGTTATGTTTTTGAATATACTGAAGTAATATTAGCATGGCTATTTTGCCAACTCACAAAGTATTCTGACGGTATTACGGCGTGAAGAATTGGGGCAAAATAATAGACGTTTTCAAGTTTGTCGTTGTCGGATGTCGATCATTTATTATTATTATTATTATTATTAACGAAAAAAATTAACGTGGCGTTTAGTCCCGAGGAACAGCAAGGACACGGAACACACATTAAAAGACGACGTGTTCAGTACAGTACAGTACTAGTAGAAGGC
>Ga0209052_1000771_pt1 | contig 10770 bp, 9 predicted proteins | sample WorMetHEROISLAND_2_FD_187409 | JGI IMG/M metagenome (GOLD analysis project Ga0209052, IMG submission 187409) | Marine gutless worms symbiont microbial communities from Max Planck institute for Marine Microbiology, Germany - Olavius sp. 4 HERON... | ecosystem: Host-associated > Annelida >...
CTGTGACACTGTCCGTCTGTCTGGTCTCAGGTGTAAACATTTTAACATGTAACTCATTCTGTCATTCAGTGATTTGCAATTAATATGTAATAGCGTGTAAATTAATTGGTGTGCATAATCACTATTGTTGGATAATCGTACAAATTTACGGCTGCATTGCGAAATCGCGGCATTTGTCAAAAATCGCAGCAGGCTGCCAAAATCGCGGCCTCCGCAATTTCGAGAATTTCTTCTGACCCTACTGATCCGCTAAAAAATGGGGGTACTGCGAGTGGTAATCAGAATAATATGTTATATACATCTTAAATCATTAATACAGCTCTACAGAGCTACCACATGAAACTGATTTTAACGGAGAGAAAGCAATACCTGTAGAGTGACAAGAATGTAATGCCACGCAGCTTCCAGCGTGCCTCCGTAGTACTGGGCCAGTGACAAAATGGCTCGCATACACTGAATGTTCTTGGCTGTCAGCTTCAACATATATCAAGAACAACAATGACAGTGCAGCTCTATACATCAGCTATCACTCATTAGCATTCAGAAAAGACAGAAACTTATGCTAAATACCATCAATTTCAGCTGTATGCTAATAACAAATGCATAAAAGCAAGCTGTACTGTAATCACTCTAGCGGCTGGGCCAGAGTTGTATACATTTATATGTACAGAGGACATGATTTAATTGCACTGCAAGTGGTTTGGTGCAGCTGCCATGTAAACAGTTGTTCTCGAATTGATTAAATTTCGTTTTAAACTTTTTTTCTTCGCCCAAAAACTTTATGTACAAAAAAGTTTTGTCACAACAGCTCAAGAAATGACTATGATAAGATCGGTATGGTTTCGCGTCAATGAGCAAGTTCTGGGGGACTCCTGGGCAAACTCTGTATGGATTTCGAGTGACAGCCAAACATTTTTTTCAAAGCCTACGACCTATACTCACATACAAAAATGGGCGATCCGGTGTACATATAAATGCATACATTACAACTCCGGCCCAGCCCCAGGAGTAAATAATTTTCACTGCAACATAAAACCACTGAACTAACTGTACTGATTCATATCACATCACAACAATAGGATACAACGTACTACCGGTATAAATGCTGTAGTGTAACATACTTCTAGACCGTGGCACAACAGTCTAAAGACACACTACTGAAAACTAAGAATTCAGAACCAAAATAAAATAAAATGATAAAACAAAAAACGCATTGTCTGGAAAGTTGCACGTTGTTGATAATGTCGTAAGACCAATGAAACGGAATGCTTTCAGTTTAAGCAGCAAATATACAACAGATGACTGTTACCTTACTCACAAACCGCAGCACTATATATATCACAACAGTCAATTTGAAGCAGTCAGTAAGTAAACTAGACTACAATAAACTTCTTGGAGCAGTTTCACTCACGACGACAGGGTTCTGATGACCAGTAGCAACGGTGGAAGCAGTTGCTAGAGGCATTCCGACGGCAACAACTTGACTGCCATTGACAGTGTCTGACGGGTTGACAGCCGAAGCCGACTCTGCACTGCTGCGCGTGCTGCTAATGCTACTTGAACCTACAGCAGCAGGCCACAGAACAGCAGTGATTGCATGCTGAACTATGTGATACAAACAAAAAAAAAATATATCGGGCCAGTGCTGACATGTTGTGTGGCCGTCAGCACAGAGCTGCAAGACTAGCCCGCGACCCTCTAGAGTAGAAATTGACACACCTACCCTGGGGAATGCTCGTCCCAATTTTAGTTTTTCTGCTCGTTTTTGGTTTCAAGCTAATAGTGGTAGAATAACTATTTCTTAGGGGTACCCCTGTTTAATGCCCTCGTTCGATGGGAATCTCCTCACCCAGCGGCACGAAATTTGGTCCCAACAAACTAGAGACTCTACGCTATCATATGGTCAAAACCCAGTCTCGATCTCACCTCAGCCTGAACGGGTTCCGGGTCGTGAAAGAGAGACGGATGGACAGAATTACGATAGCCAGTATGCGCTTAGGACTATGTGCTGTCGTGTGTAAAAAGCACTACCGGTAAGGACTATTATTATATTTCCAAACACGACATTAAAATTCAAACTAGAAATAGATACACAGTACAGATACTATTTCTCCATTTAGAAATAATGAAATATACGTACTACGACTACTAATGCACTACGTTATAATTTTCTCGGTCTAAGAAACTTACAACAAATTACTGAACAAGAAAAATAAATTAAAAAGATGGCAGTCATCAGTGACTTTGATTCAGCAGTAACAGTCTTGCAGCAGACAGACCTCTGATGTCAGTACTGATGGTGAGGACATGGAGTGCATAGTGCGGCGGCAGTGAGGCCTTGCACAGCGCAATGATGATAGCATCACGCGGAGTGCTCAGACTGATTCCACCGCAGAGACCAACGTACGCCTGCAGAGACTTGAGAATTGCCTCGGTCGCCAGCTCATCACAGCTGCAGCGTTGCAACAACACATGCTCAACATATGCCGACTGCACTGAGAAATACAGGGCTAGCGTCGATTTCAATGATCGAATGAATTCCATCCATCCATCAACAACACACAGTATATACTAGAACACAGACAGCTGATACGTGCAGACAAGACGTCAAGAAGGGAATGAGCCTCAATAGCAGATGGCCTTTGAAAAAAAATACACAAAACATATTTTATGTACAAGCAAGTGTAATCATTAAAACAAGATAGGCTATGTAACGAGACTGACATTTTCCACAAATTTACACAAACGCTTCTTGAAACAAGGAGTACTTGTAGCCAACACGACACTGTCCTGGAATTTGTTCTAATGATTAACAACACAGTGATAGACAGTGGTTAAATTGGGGGGATCTTGGGGGATCTCCGCTCCCCCCAATTTGATTTGAGATCCCCCACCTCTGACGACAGACTCCCCACCTCTGATTTTAGACCCACCTCATTTTACGCGGAGATCCCTTGGATACTGTGCTTGCTTAAATGCACCATTTGACTTATTTCAACTTTTCAACCATCAAGCACCACATACAAAGCAGTGAACAAAAACAGACTTTTCTAGTGCATGGTGGGATGGAATGCTTTATGCTGGTTCGAAACTTTTCCCCGAGTCTGACAAACGTGTAGTCTAGTAGTTTCAAACTTAGGGATCCCCCACCTGTGGCTGGGCAATTTAACCACTGGTGATAGAAGAGATTTGCATCCCAAGTACATATCAGCTTCTATTAATCAGGTCATTTTTTCCACAATGACTAAACTTCAATCAAACGTTCAGAGTGAGACTTCTATAGGACTTGCTGAACAACTTCAGAGTAATGACAGCAGCAATGTGCCACTATGTACTGCATCTTACATAAGCATAAAGCCATAAACGTATGCAGCTTTTTCTGCTACACATGAATAAAGAACAACAACAGAAGAATCAACCAATCCACAGTGCAAAACGTTTGCAGCAACTGAGTAAGTAGCACACCTACTGATAATACTGCTACTAACACTTTCAATTTTTCAATCTTAATCTACATCTCCTACACGTACTTGCATATGCTACCGGGTGGTGGACAACAAGTGCAACATACATGCTTTATGCCTGTATCACACAGAGCCTACGGTCTCTACGGTCAGGTGACCATAGAGACTATAGGCTGACCGGGAGCATGACCATGCAGACCGCATTGACCGTACAGGTTTTTTGCTAGTGAGCAAAAATTTCGTATGGTCAGGCTCACCGTAGAGACCGTAGGAGGTACCGTACGAGACCGTACGCGCTGACCGTATCTGGCCACTCGTATGGCTTCTACGGTCAGTTGCTGCGGTCTCTACGGTTAGCTGCTACGGTTTGTACGGTCTCTACGGTCAGTTGCTGCGGCTTATAAAAGCCGGGCTTGACAGTAGAGGCTTCATATTGTCTTCAGCATTCGAAGGATAAACATCTGTGTGATGCCACGAAAGAAGAAACAGCCGCGGGTCCCCGGGTTTTGGGGAGACCATACGCATTGACCGTACGGGCCTGACCGTAGAGACCGTAGGCTCTGTGTGATACAGGCATTATGTATATTGAGCAATCGGACAGTTTAGACAATAAACATTGCACTGAACAGTGATCATGTTGAACATTATGTTCAAGTGTTCAACATTACCACCCTTCACTGCAATGACCAATGCTAATCGTATCCGAAACTGTCCAACTGCTCGATCTATGCAAACCCTGTAGTTCCACATTTTATGCACGCCCTGTACAGAATACGATACGATACGATAGACGATTTGCACTGGAAAACTGACATGCAAGCTGCCAGTTTAATCTAGCACATAAACTAAAAAACTTAAAATGTTTTAAATGGAACTAAAAAAGTATAAAAAAAAATAAAAAATAAAGAAACAGACGGTTATGGGAGAGATAAGAGACCCGAGAACTAAAAGAGAAGGAAATAACGATAACTGAAAAATAGAAAAAACTGAAACAGAGAAAAAACTGTAAAGCAGTTCGGGTATCTGTGAAATCAGTCCGAAGAGGTGCCAGATAGATGTCTATGGAGGGTAGGATTTGAGAAATAGGAAAGTTTTGAGTTTGGAATGGAAGAATGATGGGATGATGGACAATAAGAGTGGTGAGGATGACATGTGTGAGGTGAGATGATCAGCAGTACACTTCTACAGCATTACACAGAGGTGTAATGCTGCACCTAGCATCAAGCAGCACCGAGAGACCAGCCAACACTCCACACCAGCTGCAATTAATCAGCTCCTCTTTCACACTCTTATCTGCAACGCAACGACACACAGAAACCGCTTCACAGTTTTATGCCGGCTAGTTAGCCGAAGCACAACGCCCCATTACATAATGCGGTAAGTGAAATATTGTGCTCACACAAATGCATTAGATGTACGGCCATTCTAATAGGCTGTAATATGGGTCTTAAGGGGATGTCAGACGATCAATAAAGTTGGCCAATTTTGTCTGCCAATAAAATCGGCCAACAAAAATCCGTCATCTGTCATGCAAAAAAATCGACCCATTTTGTCGGCCGATAAAATCGTCCGATTTTATCGTCCAACATAGAACACAACGATAAAATCGGCCTATTTTTGGATATCAGTCACTATGTTGATTATTTACAGTGAGACATGAATATTTATTTTAGTTATTTATTTTGTTTGTTACTCCATGATGTTTATTTTCGTTCACTAGATGCAGAGCGAAATAACGCAAGTATCATTTTGCGATCTGCATTCTGCTGTTGTGTATCCATGAAGCTAGCTGATATTGTACGAAGTTGCAAACGATAAAATCGACCATGTGTCATGGTTCAATGATTTTATCGGCCAATTATCGCTGGCAACTAAACCATGCCCATAAAAGTTGGCCAACTTTATCAACTGTCTGACATCCCCTTTCCTATCTGTCCGTCTCATACAGGCTCGTAATGCAAGAAAAAGGCACAAAAAAACCCCAAGCTGGTGTGGACGTTCCCTGGGCAGTAGTAATCGCCATGCCAATTTTCAGTTCAAAAGGTAAAAAGTCACAGTTCTGGTTACGGCTGCACAGTGCGCCGTAGAGCTAGGCAGACGTCTGCACAACATTCTGTTGGTCCAGCGCTGACATATTCTATAGCGTAGTTACATTATTACTAAAAATACTAATCAATAATAAAGTCGGACAGATGGCGGTCTTACATTACGTTGTTAGATGGATGGCCATATGACATGTTGGCACTAGGTCTAAATATTACTCTAGTTATATTAATACCAAATACCAGACAATCAATAACACAGTCGTGCCTGCAAACTATCACGAGTGCACAGTGTCACAATGCAGGCCTTAGCAATGAGAACGACTGATACCTGTGTCAGGTATAGCAACGTGCTCAGCTGTCGGCTTAGTCAAAGGCACATCGGCTGAGTCAGCAACAGGCTGCAGCAGACCCTGTATACTCTTGACTATATCGAGCATACAGACAAACGCAACTGACACGCCGTAGCCGTCGGCAACAGCTGGAGGCTCCACTTTATCCATCATCTCCAAGCTACAATCAGCATCTGAACCGTAAAACATCTGCACAGAAAATTATCACTCATCGCTATGGCGGTATTTTCTACTCACACGATCAACAACATGGTTTAGATACATAACAAGGACCATTAAAAGTATAACACAGTTGCTAATATTCACGGTGCCAGAAATAAAGACAGTTGCAACGATTATCAGAAAATACAACACAATGCAAGCAAAGTTGTTTTAGACAGAAAAAACAGCAATGTCTGGTTAAAATGCGCTCACTAGATGGTCTTCAGGCTGCCTGACGGTGCAGCGATGTTGACTAAAAGTGGCAGAGAAATGCCGCGGGAGCAGAATGATGGTTGGGTGGCTGTACTGCCAGCTGCTGATGATGTCGAGCCAGGCACATTTGATGCCACTGCTGAACCATCGGCCGACGACTTACCAGCTGTCAGCAACATCACGCCATTGATCAGTGACGCAACAACAAGATTCATAAACATAGTTAAACCACAACGCAACTCTCATCAACAGTGCAACAAGAAAGTCAACGTGTATCTACTCGATACACATCTGGACACTAGTCTCTGAGTATCAGCAGCACTTTATAATCTTGGAACTGGGCGCTAATTGGCATAAACTAAAAAAAAGTTAAAGGTGTCTATAGCTAAAAGTAAAAAAAAGTAAAGGTCTGCTACTTGCTATAGCGCTTCTTACATGAGACGAACTCGTGACCAGAAGTACGTTACAATCTCTCAAGTGGCAGCTGACTGGCATGAGCTAATGATACCACAGCACACTATGCAGCCATCCATTGCCTGCGTCAGAGATCAATTGGATCCGCGGCCTGCAGCCAGCAGACATACCACCGCCCTAATCAGCCACACTAGGCCTTCAGCCCATAGACCGCTAGCTACTACTCCCATCTTCGTTGAGTTCACCTGAGCACGCACTAGGTTAGCAACTTGCAAAAGGTTGCTTGCAAATGACTCGTGGTGAGAATCGAACCATAACCTGAAAGTTACGAGTCGACAGTAACCACCAGACAACGTGCATCTACACAGGCACGTAGGTGTGAACAAATTGCACAGAATTCAACACTGTAACCGCTGAGCCACCAAGCCAGCTCTTCACGGAAACCCATCTCAAAGCTACTCGAGCATCACCTGCCATATGAAATCACCTGCCACCCGACACCGGTGAACGTGCTCTGCCTGAACCCCAGCCAAGCAGACCGGTACTCGATTTACCTACCCTGAAGGGATGAAAGGCTGAGTTTACCTGGGAGTTTGGTTATATATCGAGATTCACCTGTCCGCAGTCACCCATCCAAGTACTAACCACTTGATAGTCACTCGACTGGCAAAAATGAGAATCGGGGAAACAAGTTTACCTGGAAAATGGCTGCTAGAATGCTGTGTGTGGCATGTGTCAGTATAAGCATAAAAAGTATCGAGTAGTGCTTCTTCTCTGAAAGCAAACCTAAGCATTCAAGCCAGTCCTCAAAATTTACTCCACGTTCAAACAATGCAACGTGTCTAATTTCTAGCAAAGAGCAGAAATCTACTACCGGATGACTGAGAGCTTGAAGACTGACTAATAAACTGTGACTGGGTGTAAGCTGCCAAGCCACTGATGATGTCACGAACAACCTTTGTCGAATGCTCGCGCATGTCATAACTCTCACAGAATCCTCTACGCACAGACAGGCAAAGCAGCAATAAGTTTACACCGCAGAGATTAACTTGGTAATGTTTAATGGTGTCAAATCACACACATACACTGTAAGTTTGTGTTTTCGTTCTGATTATCCACCAAAAATGAAGTCTAAAATGCAGAATCATTTTCGGCCGAAAACGAAAGTGGCCGAAACCATCAAAAATTATCATTTTCGGCACCGTAAATGAAAACGAAATTCGGTCGATCTTGATGACTATCAACATCTTGTGAGAATGAGAAGCCAACCTAATGAGCTGAAGCTGGTAACAATTAAAATTTTTTTAATCGTTAATTTAAAAAAAAATTATTAACTAACCATTAATTTTGATTAAGAACTAAACTCTGATGATTGTCCAAAAATATCTATGTTTTCGCTTAGTTCTTAGAAGATTATCACGTACTCAGCTAACAGCTACCTCAAGCATAGTGAGACACAATCAGTAGATATTTTTACATTCTCTCGAAAAAGAGATCATCATTTTCTGTTGATAATGTATCCAGCTGAGGTGAAGAGTCACTCTGATGGAACAGATGCTGTATCACACCTACTCTGCAATTCAAATTTCATAATTAAAATGTGTTAATTACTAAAAAAATTTTAATCATTAATTGCGCAATTGACTGTTAATTTCCACAGCTCCATTACTAACGAGAAGCCAACCTAATGAGTTGAGGCTGAACACAGAGTTTTGACAACACTTCAAGAGCCGTGACTCGCTGCCACTGTGGCTTCTCCGGATCTAAGAACTTCACCAGCAGCGAAAGAAAAATCTCGCATTCGGTCAGCTGCAAAGCAAAGCATAAATATTACACACAATAATTACTATGATCACATCACTGTGCGTTATATTCTCACAATGTCAGGCCTGGGCACACGAAATTTTTATTTTCAGGACAGAAAAAAATTGAAATTTCAGGACATTTTTCAGGACATCAGACCGACGTATTCACATTAAAATAGTGGTCACGGACTAACGCAAAAGAGTTGTGTCATCTTCAAGACACTCTTTTATCCGCTTGTATCTGGAAGCAGTTGATGGAATCATTCCAGTTATGCGCAAATTAGTGATGAAATATGTCTTAAAGGCATCAAACTGTTTAATTACGCGCCGGCATACTGATTCCAAATACAACCATCGACTGTTAACAGGTTTCAAGAAAAATTCTCCCACACATTCCTCCATTAAGGATCATACATCATGTTTTATGCCATGTTACACATAAAATGATGCGTGTTTTTATAAAAATTGTGAAAACGCGTGAAAAATTTCAGGATATATGTACGAATTTCAGGACCTAACTCCAATTTCAGGACATTTCAGGACAAATTTCAAAATTTCAGGAATTTCAGCACAACGCCCAGGCCTGCAATGTTTGTTCACAGTCATTCAGTCACTGTCGTAGATATCAATGCCTGTCAAATCTCTACAATGTTTCAAGATCGAATCTCTATAGTGTTTCAAGTGAACAACAGTAATTGTGACATTGCATCGCATTCTGCAGATACAGCAACAGAAAAGCAGAAAGCTGTCCATATGTCACACCTCATTCCCACTCAATATGTTTGGTAAGGGAAATCCTTCAGAAATCCTCCGTGGCACTTGCCTCTCAGAAAACCAGAGTCCTTTGGCTACTATACACGTAAGTTGCAAAATGTAGTTCTGCGGACACAGTACCAGGGTGAAAGAGAAAGAAGAGGAGATGGACAGATGGATTTTTCTCTAGCTATTAGCACACTGTAGCATATCCAATGTACGGTAAAAATGTTATAGCAGACTGACATGCTATGCTGATATGATGCGATACATAACTTAGCTGGAAAACTGGCAGGCAAGCTGCAAGTTTAATCTAGTATGTTAGCTAAAACAACTAAAACTATTTTGAGTGGAACCAAAATATGGAACAAGTGCAGCTACGTAAAAAAAAATTAAAAAAGCAAGAAACAGACAACCCATAGAAGATATGGAGATCTAAGAAGGAAAGAAACAAGAATTAAAATGAGAAAAATCTGAAACATAACAGACTGCTGATCACAGCAGACTAACAGGCAGACGAACCAGCAGTTTGCTGTAGTGACGAGTCAACACGGACACAATACGCAGCAGGCGCATCACTATTGGAAAGTACGGCTTCTCCGCCGGCGCTGTTGACGACGACGGGCTACCGGCAACACGAGAACGATACTTGAGACTTGGCGAGAACAATCGTATCACCAACGGACAAACTTTCTCCGTCAACAGAAAGTTGAACTCCATATGCTGTACACATTAAACCACGTCTAGCATTACAGCAGTGGCTGAAATTCGCGAATACTTTCTGTCCAGCTCACATGCTGTAATTCATTGATGTAACGAACTAAAAAAAACATGAAATGTATACTGCAATATATTCTGTACAAAATAGAAAAGGAGCATATGTAAACAAAATGGTTCATGATATTCCAACAAGCAGACCTGCAGAAAGACGGAATAGTAGTTGGACAGGACCTCTTCCATCAGTTCGAGGCAGAGAGTGCGTGTCATCTCTGTCATGCCAACCAGCCAGTGTGGCTGCTCGGCATTCAGCAACTGGCACAAGTCCTACACGCCAACAGCACACAGCAATGACAGTGAGTCGACTGGTACAGGTGGGTGGCAAAGTCACGGCTTTCACATTACCCTCGACAGCACACTGCATTCAGTGCCCGGACAGGTTAGGTAGCCTTCAGTTAATGCAGTTCCAAATTGCAAGAATACTAGGGATGTTAATCTTCGAGAATGTTATTTCTCGATGCGAGAATTTCAATTCCCGGGACTTGAATTCGACCGACCTTAACGCACGTGCTGCAGAGATGACGCTGCAGCTGCTTCACAATAACGCCCGCGGCACAACATCGCGGGTGTCTGCCCACGTGCACGCATACGTACACCACATGCAACAGATGTAGGTTGCAGGGTTGGAAGGACGGGTGCGGCCGACGGGCTTGCCACGAACGTCAAACGATCAAATGTCAATTACTTAACAGCAACGCATTCTTTCCAACGGCCAGCAGTCTTTATTGCAAAGCTTGCAGATTGCTTT
>Ga0209052_1000772_pt1 | contig 10769 bp, 4 predicted proteins | sample WorMetHEROISLAND_2_FD_187409 | JGI IMG/M metagenome (GOLD analysis project Ga0209052, IMG submission 187409) | Marine gutless worms symbiont microbial communities from Max Planck institute for Marine Microbiology, Germany - Olavius sp. 4 HERON... | ecosystem: Host-associated > Annelida >...
GACTGCAGGCCTACCCACACGCAAGACTTCAAGCTATAAGCTACTGTAGTTCCTGAGACATTGCGTGATGAAAGATCAACTAGATACAAGATCGTCAAGCCTTGCTCAAGGCTAAGTACTGTCCGCGGGTAGCTGCAGCATCACGCACACAGACACACACCGAAAACCATGTGACCTTGACCTTTGATGTATGACCTTGAAATTCAATAGGGTTCTACAGGTTGTCAAGGTCCAAGTTTACGCAAGATTTCATCAAGCTAAGTGCAGTGGTTCAAAATTTGCCCTAACTTGCAACGGTGAAAAATCCGAAAATCTGGTCCTGTGACCTTGACCTTGAAATTCTCCAACTTTTGCAAAGTTGTTGGCAAAGTACATGTTCATGCAAAATTTCATCAATTTGAGTGCAGCGGTTCATGAGTTATCGTACACACAGAAACAAAAAAAAACTCTGACGAAGACAACACTGTCGTCGCTACCGCGGACAGTAATAATTACCACGGAACAGAGTCAGCCAATCAGCTCAGCCTGACTGCACAGAGCCGCAGCTGGACTGACGATAAAGTTCAACGACATTCGCACATATGATAAAGCCAACGTCAGATGATCAATAAAGTTGGCCAACTTTTGTGGGCGTGGTTTAGTTGCCGAAGACAATCGGCCGATGAAATCGTTGAACCATGACACACGTCACTTGTCACGTCACGACAGCGACGACAAAAAATGGCAGACGATGAGGACGCCGACGATTTTATTATTGACTGCGAAACAACATAAAAAGCGGACAGTATGGGTCCGCCGTTGGTTACTCGACAGGTAGGTAATTTGCTGGTCGTACATTTCATCGGCCGATTGTCTTTGGAAACTAAACCACGCCCCAAAAGTGGATCCGATCAAACACTAACCAGTCATCAAATCAACGTAGACGACAAAAACTACGGTTCCACTCTACGGTGGTTTAGTACGTGCTATCAAAACCGCACACGCATAGATATAATATAAAACGTACAACTCTATGTAGCAACATCAGTTGACTATTTACACCCTTTCAGTGTGACCGTCCTACAGCACTGTAAATTTCCCGAAAATTCCCGAGACTCTTATTTCATTGAAACCTGCTGGTAAAATTTTCAGCGACCGACCGAAAGACAGAAGACATAAAACATTACCTCCTTCCTTCGACGTAGATAAAACGGAACCCCAGCAGTAACATCATTCCTAGCATCAACGCAGCGATATTCACACTCGGTCAATAGAACGAGTTTGTAAGTGCAAAGCCGCTACAGGCAAACCATAAACATCATCTTGACCCGCAAGCGTTAATCAAAGCCGCTACAGGCAAACCATAAACATCATCTTGACTCGCAAGCGTTAACTAAGACCACCAGTGCAGCAGTCATTGACTCACAAGCTCAAACAGTTCCACTAAATAAGTTACACAGATTCGTCAAACGGCGAGCTTTTTGGTGAGTTTCTGTGTATGACGACAATCGGACTAATGAACGTCCTCACAGCCACATATATGACAATTTGTTTGCCGTGGCGACATCTAGCGACATCTAAGTCATCGCTGCGAAGAAGGCAGCAGTCCTTGCTGGCGAAACATCAACAGTAGTAAAAACGATTATGACGATGAAGGATCTAGCCTGTTAGAGCGGGACTTTCAACCAATGGACAGCAGAGTGTCAGTCACATGACCCCCGGGGGGGGACTGGCCACGCCCACCAGCCTATCCGACGGGACACAACAAAGTCGTTTTGGACAAAAAACAAACAGTCGCGAAATGTAGCATTTTGGACGAAAAACGAAGTTCACAATTTTGGACAAGTTGGTGATTTTGGATGGACGACAAATGACATCTTGGACACAATATTTCTTGTGTTCTGAAGCATGCTGCACAATACAAAATCAGTACAGACATTAAAAGCACTGTAACTCTTCAATGGAACATGTCCGCTGTAATCACGCAGACTTGTCGGTTCGCAAATCAACTATATGCCGACAGCCGGACGAAATTGGAACGCAAATTAGAATTTTGGACGAGATTCGTAATTTTGTACGGACGAAGAACGACACTTTAGGACGGCATATTTGCTGCGTCCCAACCAAGCGGGGGTCCGATGATGAGGTCACGTGACCGCACAACCACGGTGGGGGGGCCTCAGCCAGCGGCCGGCCTATCTGGCCGTGTTGGTACGCCGGAGCTGGATGTAAGTAAGTAAGAGGAATGCTGCGGTGATGAGGAACAAAGCGAGCTCGTTGCTCCAGAGATGCCACGGCGTCGAGTGACCGATTCCCTGCTCCGATAGGTACTCCTCACCGCTCACACTGCACGACACACAGACACGCCGAAACGTTTACGAAACGGTTTCCTGCAACCGTTTCCTGCAACTGCTCAATTGTTGACACTAAAGATCCGAAACCATACGCCAGCACTGTGATAAATGAGCACCGTAAAACTCCGTTACAATACCACAACATTTCTCCGCTGCTTTGCCCACGTCATGCGCCCTGGCAGCAACAACGCGACAGTACAATACTGCACTGCAAAGCATCAAAAATGCAGTCTAAAATATTACTCACTACTAAGTCACTAATCACTTATGTTACTAAACATTAGCACTAACTAAGAGCGTCTCATTGCACTGACTACCACGTGACTTCACTGCTATTCTTACGTGTTACGTGTCCTTGCAGTCTTAGGACTTATGCCACGTTAAAGTTCATTCGTTCATCATCATCATCATCATCATCATCATCACTGATGCACCAAATGTGATATTAACAACGACCGGTTTTCCCTGACAATTCGCTGACCTTCGCTCGATTCCTTGACTTCCCCCGACAGAGATGTAAAATTCCCTGACATTTCCCCGGTCTTGCAGGTTTCCCGACGTGGTCACTCACGCAGACAGAAATTACTCACAGGACTAGCAGCTAGCAGTCTTATTTCAACCAGATCATCGGAGGTCAGGGCTCAGTTTCCAGCTCATTATGCCTCTCTCTGCCTTTCAAACTTTGGCCTTTCACCTTTTGACCCCACAACCCAAACCGTTCAGCTTCGTCCGAGTGACCACAGCTTGCAGACACAACAAGACCAGACGGACGGACGGACGGACGACATGGAAAGATAATGCTTCTTGCTCTGCCTACCAGCGGAGAGCGGAGCCATGACAATGTCAAAGTCGAGCTACCATTGAAAGCAAGCATTGTGTCAGAGTATAGATGCAATTCTGTGACAATGACGATCAACAACATGAACGAGAGAAATATATTTACCAAATGTTAACAAATCCGTAAATTGATCTGTGTAATACAGCTGCTAACTGTACAGTTTGACAACTACATCTACTGTCTGTGGCTCATTCCTCAAGGTATGCCAAATAAATCCTTTCAGGATTATTGGCATGCATGCTTTGAGATTAACCTCCTCTGTAGTATAAAGCAGTGCTCTCGGCATTCTGTGACCACTAACGCCTCTGAAGCTACAGAACTGCAGCACTTTACATGTATACACATATTTGCTCATTATATTTATTAATTACTTAGTTATTAATTTACCAGCGCAGGTGCTCCGTGCTGTTGACAAGGTGAGCGCTGCAGAAGTTTGTTCCTGTCAATTCGTTCACCATGAAAGCCTTTCCACAACAACAAACGTTACAACATCAATAGCAATAAATACGCTATTGAAACTACAACAATGCATTCGAGGTAATGCGGGAAGAAATTAATCGTTTAAACTGACAACTGAAATAGTCACAGAAATTAAAAAGAAAAGACAAAGGCTAGCGCATATATTTTAGGCACGGAATTAACTAATATCAAAAACAACAGCAACGCTTTTCCAAGTGCTGTTTTTGTAATAAACTTGATGCCTTAGACAAAGAAGCATATCAGCATATGTGCAGACCAAGCAGGAAAACTTCAAAACAGATAATCGGCGTGGAACTCACGTTCATGCTGTATCGGAAGATGCTGAACCACTTGATCCACTGGAGGAATAGCGGAACGGTGGAGAGCTTGACGAGCAATCCGCTGAAGACCATCATGCAGACCCAGACGAGAGCGGTGAGGATGGTGCCGATGGTGTGCTGGCGTGTCGACGCACTGAACACCAGGGCAACAGAACAGCCGGCCAGGCTGGTCAGCACGATGTTCAACACGTAGAAACTGAAGTGACCGATCGACAACTGAAAACCTACACACACACACACACACACGCACCTACGTAAAGTAAACTCCTTCCCGAGCCACAAGCCCACGGGGCGGCGCTGATCTCTGTTTCATTAGCCCTCAGCCAGACACCAGTTTACACTGCCAGACCACGGATACAGGGCTAGTGCATCGCGCGGTGTACCTGTTTACGTCCCAGCTTTCGCTGGTACTCATTGCACCTACCCACGGAGGGATGGCCAGGCTGAGTTGACCTGGGTGGCTGGTTACACACCGATATGGCTTACTCACATACGTGTAAAAATCTAAAAGACCTTCCCAAGCCACAGAGCTCGTAGCGCGGCGCTGATCTCCACGTCACTAGCTCTCAGCCAGACACCGGTTTACACTGCAAGACCGACCCCATGGATACAGAACTAGTGCCCAACAGCCCAACCTCCACCCATTGGGTGAGGTTCTTGGGGCTGCCGCTCCCTACCAGCTACGGGGTCTTATGCTCTCCCAGCGAGGTCGAGGGCCAGAAAGAAATTTGGAGCATTTCTGGCGTCACTTGTGGTAGAAACAAAATCCACTATTTTCACGCACAAGATTTTGTATGGTCCTATCAGGGCCGCAGGTGCCTAAGACAAAAAATATTTAGTTCACAGCATTCAAATTCCACAAAAAATCAATAATGCCTTTATTAGACACCGAGACCTAGCTTTATACTCATTTATTTTCACCGGCAACACCCCATGCCAGACAATAAACTATCGATTAACTCACGGAACCGTATGTAACTGGAAACGTTCAAGAAGCTACCTATCATGAAGTAGGTGATGACGGCAAAAACGACGATCGGGAAAACCCGCTGAGGCATGACGTCACAGAAGAGCTTGGCAAAGAAGTAGGCGGACGTTCTGTAGTAGCCGCTGACAGTCTCATGTCTGTGCGCAGCAAACAACAGACCACAACATCATCATCATCATCAGTGTTATCAGCATATACAGGGTTCAAACATAGACATCAATCTCCAGAGTGGACGACTCTGAGCCATGTCGATGTGAGTAAACAACTTGCCCAAGGTTGCTACCCAGTGGAATAGTGGCGCGACCCGGGAATCGAACCCAGGTCCCCGAGCTCGAATTCCAAGTGCGCTGACCACTAGACCACTGAGCCACACACAGATCATCTCAAGGACGAGTCTTTCCCGGCAATCACTTGCACTGGTACTGAAATGCAAAAACTTGAATAACAATAATAACCCGACCAGACACGCTTTTAACCAACAAAATATATACACACGCTCAGACACCCAATTTAACTATCAATACAGAGCTATTAAAAAGCCTGGTTTAGGGGCGTTTTGTGCCACCAGGCCAGTAAATAGATCGGACGTATTCTTCAGCTTATGGCATCCGCACAAGGCACATAAGTTGGTTAGTGAACACCTAACAACAGCTGTGACCATGACCTTTTCACCCCAAAACCTAACCTTTGATGCACCAGCAACCACAGTTGCATGCTAACCGCAGACAACCACCAAAAATGGTACTTATACATATATGGTCATCCCGCGAGTTGGCTTTTGACCTACTGACTTCGTACTTGTTCAAAGATGCTACAGTGGCAAAAGTTTGGCGAAAATCCACCAAAGCACGTCATGGCTATTGTGTAAACAGGATCATAGATAGATGAACAGCAAGAAAACACAAACATCTCTAGCTCTACCTACTGGCGTGGGCATAACAGCTTCAACAAACCGAATGCAACATTACAGCTACGAAACAGTTGCAGGAAACTGTTTCAGAAAGAAACACTCCAGTCTTACATGAAGACAGCACGCTCTTTGATGAAGATGTCGACTGCGGACATGTTGCCAAAGACGTAGTTCATAACGATGAAGAAGAACGCACCGACTCTGTACGACAGCCACAGTGATGATTGAATGAACAACTTGTCTTATTACACACACATACCCGATGTACATATTCGTTTGTTAACAAACTTGACAGGTGCCTCAGATTCAGCGGGGTTTTCCCGTTGACATTGTGCGCAATACAAATTTACTTACCTACTTAAATTTACTTACTTACTTAGACAACAAACATAATGTAAAATAGACGGAACAGTAAAAAGAAACTTGAAAATTACAAAACACAGAAAATACAGAAGTCTAAAAAGTGTGTTCATGAAGCATTCGTGTAATAGAGTCCTTTTCGTTAAGGTGAGAAGTTTTGTCGATGAGTGATTTGTTGTGTGTGCGGTTACGCATATTATAAGCAGTTTCAGTTCGATCTGGTAGATAAGTTTGTAGAACGTGGTGATTGTGAGTCAGAGTCAGACAGAGCACAGACTAATAATTAAGACTGAGACTCCGCTGTGTTCGCTAAGCGGCGACGCTAACATCAACGAGGTTTGAGATCTCCGATCGCTTCTAGTTTTATTCGTATTTCAGGCTTGCGCAAACGGACCTGTTCTGCACGCCGGAGTCACAGGATGAGCAGAGCTGGAAGTAGATGGAGCCGACGATGAGACCAAGAATCACAGCCGAGAACATCTGTCAAGACACCCCCACACACACTTCACCACGTAACATAAGGTTAAATACAACGCAGACTTCATAGAAGAATAACATGCAATTGACAACTCTGATGCCCGGGTTTTGAAATGAAAAGTAAATGTCGGGTTAGTTAACCCGAGATCAGACGGTTACGTTGGCAGCAAATCTCAGGGTAAGTTTTGGCATTTTTGCCACTCAGTTTACCATCGGCAATCTTTATAAACACTCATCTGATTGGTCGACAATGACCACGTGACGTTGTGAGAAGCCATGTTGACTTATCGTTTGGTCAATTCTAGCGCTGCTACCTAGCGAGTGACTCAAGACACTTTTTACAATGGTACAAGCAACAATTTACTAACCACAACAAAAATTAACAGCAAAAGTAATCAAACCAACACAAAGAACCAAAAAAACAATAATATACTACCTACATACACATGCACACAGACGTAATACTAACTAACAAAAGATGCACACACGCACAATCTAACTGTACCAATACAAAACTAAAAAGCCTGGTTTAGGCGCCTCTTACGCCATCCGGCCAGGAAACGGAATGGACCTATTCTACATCCCCGGACCCACATGGGGAATTCGGATGAAAGACCATACACACAGATGGACTGAAAACTATCGTTACTATGTAAGTGGTCAATAGATACAGACAAAGAGTAGAATTTGCGGAATGTACAACGGTGGAAATTACCTGCGTCATCAGAGCGTGCCGGTTGCGTACCATGTTAGTCCACGTCCGCTTCGCAACGACTCGCATCTGTGACACATAGACGTGACGTGTTAATCAAAGACGACTCGTTGGTCACGTCCAACGTCTTCCATCAGCAAGACCAGTCAGTGCAGCAGTGCAGTGGACGCCAGAAGGTGGGACAAGAAGAAGAGGCAGACCTAGGAAGACATGGCAGGACAGGCTACGTGATGACCGACAAGCGATGGATGTCAGCTGGGAGGAGGACAAGTCTGTTGCTGGTGACCGCAAGGAGTGGAGATCACTCGTCGCCCAGTGTTCCAGCGTGAACAGCAGGACCTAAGTCTAAGTCTAAGTAACTTAATCAATCGATCAAAACACATCTATACATGCTCCAGGACACGGTCACGTTTTGCTACAAAATTAGTGGCGTATAAAGCGAATCACTAACCACATCATATCTCATCCGATGGTGCAATCCATAAAAACTTACCATTTTCAATAATAATTCTACTCAAATCTTGACTAATGAAAATTAATGCAAACCTTGTATGAATAAACTAACTTTTACAACATTTCAGTGGTCATCAAATTGTGTTAACAATTCCAAATCCGCAGACTAAGACTTTGTGCAAAAAAAAACAAATTCACACAATACAAAACACAGCAACAATCAGTTCGTTAATTCAATAATCGAGTTATACAGAACAGAGATGCTACAGTTTCAAATGCACTGCAAAGAGTAGTTTAGTTTTTTTCTAATTACGTTCAAAACTATTTTAAAAATAACAAAATATGTCGTGCAACCATATTAATGAGTCCCTAACAGTGACATATGATCATTGCACAAAGACTGCGTCCGGTAGTGAAATGATTAATTAAACTAATTGCTGAAAATCATCAAATATTGAACCTGTGTGAACGGTGACGTTCGGTAGGACGGCCTTTGACTGTGTGAGACTTTGCTGAGTTTACTTTCAGCAGCGTCAACGTCCTTCACCATTGACTGGAGCTCCGCGTCCAATCTACAATCACACACAAACTTCACGCAGTAATAACTGAGCATAAAAACGCAAAGTCCTTCCCCCGAGCGACAAAGTCCACAAGGCAGCGCTGATCTCCCGTCTCCTCAGCTCTCAGACAGACACCAGTTTACACTGCCAGACCACCGTGCTAGTGCATCGGGTGGTTGGTGTGCCTGTTTACGTCCCAGCTATCGCTGGTACTCAGTATGCCTACCCACAGAGGGATGGCCAGGCTGAGTTGACCTGACAATTTAACAACAATGATACTAGTAATTGGGTCATGCGGTCGAGGCTATTTACAATCAGAAACGCAAAGCTATTTTTGTTCCAGCACGGTGCACAAGTGTGACAGACAGACGGACGGACCGACAGACCACGCTACCATAAAATCAGTTGCAAAAGCCAGAAGTGCCGCTGCAAGTCAGCAATGCCACACAGTAACAAAAATTAGCAAGTATTCTGCAGTTGGTAACAAAATTATGATTATTGTCTTTCGTCCACCGTCATACACAACGGACAGATGTGTGTGACAGACAGAGACGCACAGAGGCAAAGCTCAGTGGAATGACTGACAATGTTCACAGTAGGCAAAGGCACACAGTTCGGCTTTAAAAATGCAAATAAGTGCTGAGAAGCACAGGAGATCAGTAGTTAAATGAGTTTGTAAATGTTTTAAATGAAATTTTAAAAAACTCACCTATTCAACCTGCCTTTAGCCTAGCACCACCAAGCGCCTCTGTATCTTTGGACTCCAATGGCGCTATATAAATCTTGTATCAATATTATTATTATGCGACAGTGAACTTTGGGAATGCTATACAACAGCAAATTATCAGTAAGTAAGTAAAGTGTAAATTACTATTGCTTATTTCATGTGTACGCACTCATAGAATCAGACTGTTTTTTTCTTAAAGGTTCTTTATAATTTTACAGAAATTTTATCTTCTTCCTTTGCAAGTATGATTCGAGTATGATTTCATATTAAATAAACAGTGTAGGTGAAAAAACTGACGGAAATAACAGCTCACGTGTTGTGCCACGATGACTGTTGATATAACTGTACAAGATTGGAATGTCTTTCTGCTGCCTGCTCCACAGCTGGACACATCAACCAACAATAACATTACATTCACCATCACTACACATCGCATTTGACATATTAAAGGGTTAATAACACTTCATAGGAACAAATCTCAGAGCTACGGAGCGTCACCTGCCATACGAGACCACACAGCGTTACCTGCCACCCGACACAGGTGAACGTGCCCAGCCTTAACCGCAGCTAAGCAGGCTGGTACTCGATTTACATAATCTGGCGGATGGAAGGCTGAGTTGACCTTGGTGGTAGGTTAATCACTTGATAGCGACCCGACCTGGAGTTGAACCCACGAGCTCTTGATCACAAGTCCAACGTCCTAACCGTTACACCACCAAGCCACCAAACACTCACTACTACTCACATTTCACTCACTGGTTCTACAAGTCCTTTCCACCGCAGTGTTGCACACGGTTCCGTCTCAGAAACACCTGTATTATGTAGACTAACAGACCTAGACTCATCACATCTGACAAACTGCTCAGTCACACTTTGCTCTGCAAACTAAAGATACAAGCAAACTGCCCTGTGTCTCCAGGGGCTTCAGTGTAGCCGAAGAACTGGTGCACTTTATGACTCTGGTGCTGTACGAACATGTACACCTGTAACTGCAGGCATCAGCCTCCTTCCTACCTTACCGTAAAGTCCTTCCCGAGCCACAAGGCCCATAGGGCGGCGCTGATCTCCGTTTCATTAGCCATCAGCCAGACACCAGTTTACACTGCCAGACCACGGATACGGGGCTAGTGCATCGCGCGGTGTGCCTGTTTAAGTCCCAGCTTTCGCTGGTAGTCATTGCGCCTACCCACGGAGGGATGGCCAGGCTGAGTTGACGTGGGTGACTAGGTGACAAGATGGTTAACCCGCCTGCCTAGGGTCACCCATCCAAGTACTAACCGGACCCGGCGTTGATTAACTTCATTGGGGTGACCAACGACGTTACCAACTGAGCCAAACCGCCACCTTACTGTACTACGTGCAAACTGTCAACTTCCGATCAGTTGCAGGTCCTTGGATATTGCTGAACAAATGTAACCGTTGCATAACAACAAGCTAAACACCCAGACAACTGCCTCAACTTAACCACGTGCTGGATAACTTTCACTGTGTATCCCAACGACTTAACTCTGTAACTAATAGCACCATCGTATCAACAATGGGGCCGGATCATGGTCCCTCCGGGCCCTGAGGCTTCAAATTTCCTCCCCTCCCCTCCCGTTCTCCTCCCCT
>Ga0209052_1000773_pt1 | contig 10762 bp, 8 predicted proteins | sample WorMetHEROISLAND_2_FD_187409 | JGI IMG/M metagenome (GOLD analysis project Ga0209052, IMG submission 187409) | Marine gutless worms symbiont microbial communities from Max Planck institute for Marine Microbiology, Germany - Olavius sp. 4 HERON... | ecosystem: Host-associated > Annelida >...
ACAGCAGACCGTCAGCAATAACAGGAAGTCGGCGGCGGCACTTGGCGGCAAAGCTGTAGCTGCCGCCACTGACGGGAACCTTGTCTGTGAAGTACTACTTTCACTGCCCAAGGTCTGGCGTAATGATATGCGTGGAGTAATAATTATCCACTGATTTAATTGCGTTGAAATCACCAACAGTTTTTGTCCGTGGAAAATTAGTGTGCGCTATCGGCAGGATATAGACGTAGGCCAACTGCAACAGTTGTTAATGTGAATTTTAAATTTACTTTTGTTTGAGTGAAGATTGTGATTAAAGTTACTTTGCTTATTGTGATATAATATGATGCACTGCGTATAGACATTTCAAAGCATTTGACTTATTATGCTTTCATTACATAGCCTGTTATCTGATGTAATACGTGAGCAATTCTGCCAACTGACAAACAGTTTGTGCACGCGCGCTACGCTACAAATTATGAGATGAGTACAAGTATAATTACGTCGAGTAATGCAATGAATTTTGTTGAATGTAAACTGAACAGCGTACCTGTACTTAAAAAGTTGTTTTGATGTATGTAAACAGCCGCCGAAAAACGTTCTGCAGATAACAAGGATGGAAACACAAATTAAAGGGCCAGGTGAGTTACTAGAATATTTTCATCTACTTTATTGAGCTTGTAAGCGTTATGTTGCCATTGAATCGTTGTTAATAGGCCTACCGCTAAAAATTTTGAACTAGGATTATGCATTTACTGAATACTTATAAAGTACGATTTTAGTTTCTTTCTATAGTGCGTGTACTGTAGCTGCATACTATTAGGCATACGTATCACGTTCTTATTGTCCGCTATATCACTGTTAGTAAGCGCTTTCGACTTGTACCGTAATCAACAACCATGGATGACCTTGAACGGTCAACATTGCACAAAGTATGCATCTTTCGGAGCCCACTGGGAAAATTTGAATGGATAGACCCACACTGTCAGCGGCAGATGTGTAGTTCATGGATATACTCATCGACAGACTATCGCATTAAAACGACTGCGGCATCGCTTGCTTTCCTTGCGACAGCATGACTTTCTTGTTTTACTCCGTCATTTACGAAGAGAAGTACCGTTGTTTGCTGAAATCGACAGCAACATCTTTATGTCGGTGTTGTTAACGAGTGACATTTTAGTAGGCTTGATGAAGTTTTTTTGTAGTCTGTAATATAGTTTCCAACTGCCCAATAACATGCTCGTGCGTAGAGCCGTTGTCAGTGGAGTACTTTGACCAGTTGTCGGCTGGTATCAGTGAAGACTGGATTCGACTAGCAGACAAACTGAAGCTCGGTCGAGCGGCGATACAGAGAATAAGTCAATCAAACGCGCATCACAACAACACTGCAGCCGCTGAACGGTATCGACGATGCGCGCGAGATGCACTCGTTCAGTGGTTCCGTTCCTCGGCCAAGTCTCACGACAGGGTCAGAAACTCCAGCAATCAATCAATCATTCATTTCACACACAATTACGACATTACTGCGACGTATAGTGCGGTCGTGCAACAAGGTCGGACACTTCTCATCTTAATTCTGTCAAATCCAGTTTCAGTTAGTCATATTGGCGTTGCATGTGTGTGTTTGCAATCTCCGGGGTGGGATAAGTGAGTGTTAAACGAACTTACATGTACGCACTCCACATAGTGCACTCATTCCACGGTTGCGGCGGTCGAGAGTGAAGCCAAAAGATACACCTTTGTCATGCATGTCTGCATGCTTTATCGACCCATTACAGTCCACTGAGCCTGCAGGGTAGATGCAATGAGTATTGAGTACCAGCGAAAGCTGGAGCGTAAACAGACACACCGTGCGATGCATGTGTGGCCTCACAGTGTAAGCTGGTGTCTGACTGAGGGCTGAGGAAACTGTGGCCTATAAATACGTGTCGCGGGAAAAACTTGTTGCGATATAGCCTATATGTGGGTGTGAAGGTGGAGGAGCTGCGATTGGCTCTCGTAGCAGCCGGCAGAAATGACTTAGCAGAACAACTCAACGCCAGGTACCACGAACTCCACGCAGAAACCCACAAGAAACTCAGAGGTTACAACGATTAAGTACTTACTCTCTGGTCGTATTTGTAATAGGCCTATAAGTGTAAGTTCTAGATGACATACAAACGTAACGTGTACACTGTACAGTAATAAACAATGATAAACAGTGTGTGGCGGCTACAGCAAGAAAGACCTAGCACATTGCTCGTCGCTTCTTTATTTTACTTAACTGATTCATTGGTTTTATACAGCTGGCCTAATACTAGGCTGTGTTACGAGTTTTTGCCTGTCCGCCCGTCCTGTACGGGCTTCTAACTAGAAAACAAGAAGGTGCATGAAAATCAAAATTGGCGTGAATGTTCCCCAGGGCAGGAGTAACCGGTGTGCCACTTTTTCCAGATGAAACCGTCAAAAGCCGGGCGGACGGCCGCATAATATGTCGGCACCGAGTCGACATATTTTTCTAGTTCTGTTTAGTTCTTCGGGGCGGATTAAACTCTCAGATCCCACGTTTATTTTTCGTATATGATAACAGAAGAACCCGTGCGGAAGTCAATCCAGGCGTACACGGAAAACATCGCGGCGGCGAGGGCGTGGAGACAGGTTGGCAAAAGTCTGGGCGTCAGTGCGGAAGACCTGAGTGAGATTGGTGGTCCAGGAGGGACTCCAGGCAAGGCATCAGCGGCGTCGACGCGGCACAAGGACGATCATCAACAGGTGCGTGAACAGGCGCGCCGGATGCTGGAGAAATGGCGGGAAACTAACGGCGACAACGCCTGCATTGAACAACTGCTGAGTGCCGTCAAGAAACTGAGACTCAACGACGTCGCAGGTAAAATATCATTGCGCTATAGTATAGACCTATCAAGCTATCCATCAATCTTTATTTTTCCCGTCATAATACAGTATATGTACAAAAACAAAGCAAAGCAAAAGTTTTTGTCATCAGCTTCGCCAAACACTGACGAACTGCTGACATTTTTTTGCTGGCAATAAACTTATCATTAACGATCATACCACACTTCAAAAGACTTCGCTGCACTGCCTTTGAATTACACAAACAAAGCGCCTCAGATTCGTTTGCGACACATGGAGCTGTGTTTTGATTAATTGACTGAAAGCGTTAAAGCTATCACTTGTAACCAATTTTATTGCAAGTTGGGTCTAGTGTGCAAGTAAATTATTATTTGAAAACTGGCTAAAAATGGTCAATATTTGATGGAGTTGCGAAATGTGGTTGCTTAGGCCTAAAAAGTCTTTTGCTTCCGGTTGTAGCTGGCGAAAAAGTAGGGATATTTTTATTTTTTTATTTCATGACACGTCGTGTAATATGACACGACAACTCATAAAAACAAACTGACACACTGAATAGCACCCACGAGAAGAAAAGTAAAGATACTGCAGCATAACAGACTAGATGCAAACAGTATTTTTCAGTAAAACTTTGAAAGCAACTAAAAACTGCAAAAAATATTTTTATAAGACTCCAATAAAAATTTTAGGGACGCATGTTTTTTTAGGGACGGACGGAAACCGGAAGCATAGGAATTTTTAGGCCTTACTTGTGTATTCATATTGTCGTATGAAAAAAAAGTTTCAGAGGCTTTTGTTTCCCTCGATTTTGAGGGTGAGAAGCTAGAAGCTGATTGGTGTGTTACAATGCTGTTTGCAGCAAGTATCAGCGTCATCAGCTAGAATACAGGCATCACACGCTGCATTCTGTAGTGCTCAGAAATACGTCATGTGTGACATCGTCTTAATAGTCATGGCCGGGAGCAACGATGTGTGGCACGTGCCTGCATGTCTCGGGCTTCTATTGGACGTGTTAAAATCTTCACCGAACTATTATATTTACCGTTAATCGTATTTTGTTTCTTCTTATTATTCTACTTTTTCATGTTTATTGATGGGACTATACAGCAAGTTTCTGGTTCTAAAAACAGTCGGAATTTTTCAACTGTTATCTCGAATGAATATAAATGAATGAAGAAGTTTTATGTAAGCTTATACTGTGTCCCCAAAAAACGCACCAACTTTGAAACGCTATAACTCTGAATTATAAGGATCGATTTTGATGAAATTTGGCTTAAATGTTCAAAAGACTCTAGAATAGAGTTTGCATGTTTCAGTTTTCATGTAGGTTTTCCTTTTTTATCAACTTTTCGTCTTTCAAACCGGACACCGAAAATAAGGTGCATTTCGACGCTGCATCAAGCAAACGCGCCAGCTTTGATGAGTTGCAATTTTTTAGTGTTTCAAAGTTGGTGCGTTTTGTTGGGACACAGTGTAGTTTGAATGTTTATCTAGACAGAAGACTTTTCAATATATTATCACGGTGTACTAACTATTAGTTACTATCTCAGAGACTATACCGAGTGTTGGCATTCACTGTAAGCAAAGTTGTACAGTTATCGTATTAAAATAAGTCAAACACAACTCAGAATATCTACAACTGTATGAAAATGTCAGTACCAAAAATAACAATTTGTTATATACTGTAGTGATAAAAATCTCTAAACAAATGTCAGACAAAAAACGTTCAAAAACTGGTACTACAAAACACCACGTTGGACAATGCAGTTTTCGAACACAAAAATTCCAAGTCAAATAATTCCATAAATTTTCATCTAATTTCACAAAGAAATTTCCAGAACCAAGAAAACATTCAAAATCTTTCAGAATCAGAATAACGTAATTTGAGATTTAGTGAATTTTATCACTTTTCATACAGGAATCGGTTTTTCAAAATACCATGTAGATATGACTAGATGTAACGTGTCATAAAGAATGACTGCATCATAAATAAAAAAGGTAAAAATCAGGGTCGTGTCACTTCCCATCCCGCTGAGAGTAGGAGGCTGAGTTGGTCGGAGGTTTGCAACCTGCTCTCGTGTTGCTCGCAAATGACCGGAGTGAAATATGAACGTGAAAGTTGTGAGTCTGACAGGGCCTACTCTACCACTGGCCACTGACACCAATATGACAGACTAGTACAACAACAACAAACAGTAAATCCTAGCACTGCAATATAGGCTAGTCAACATCATCGATATTCGAGGTGAAAAATAACGGCATTACTGAACGCTGGCGCGGCAGTGGGCTGTAAGTTGTGCTTGCGGATTGGAGATCGGAATGGATTCAGAGTTGGCTCTGAGACGTGAACCGTAGCAGCGGCTACAGTGCTAGCAGTACCGGTACACGTAGTGTTTAGCTGTTCGTTGATAATGTCCATTTGTAGGCGAGTTAACTCGTAACTCTTTCTGCAGTACTCCGTAAAGTACGATGGGATCTTTGACACCTGCAGCAGTTGAATGATATTACACTTCACTGTGAACAGACACATAGTTTCAGTATTATTAAGTACTGTATATTAAATCATGTATGAGCTACATCAAATACACAAATTATATCAGTCAATATTATGTCAAAGGCAGCCCAATTACAGTATAAGAATCACATAAAATGCGAAAAAGCGGGAAAAAAACTACAACTATCAAAAACTAAGACAAAAGACCAAAAACGCAAAAACAGAACTAGATTACAATATAAAATCAGAATAATGGAATATACAAAATGCTGTAGGAAAATAAATAGTATTTATTTGTATATATCTGTCTGTTTCTGTCTTTCTTTGAACGAATAAACGTGTTCATTCGTTTCCATCTGCAGTACGGGTAGCAATAAAGCATAGTCACATATCTTCTCCCATTTTCACAGTGAACACTGACAAACTATATAATCTATAATAAAAGTATTCACTGCATACACAATGCTGTTTGTCACGGAGTATAACAAGACGTGTTAAGATGAGAAATGAGACTGTGCGTGGTATTCTATTATTATTATTATTATTATTATTATTATTAACGAAAAAATTTAACGTGGCGTTACGTGACTATGTCAAGAAACGACACTGGTTGACAGAATAGCAGAGCAAAGACTAAATTGGTTCAGGCATGTATCAAAAATGGGAAGTGAACGGCTGCCAGCAAAAACATTACACTGCTATATCAGTGGGAAAAGAAACCAAGGAAGACAACCAAAAAAATGGATGGACAATGTAAATAAAGATATAGAAGCAAAGAGGTTGACTGTACAACAAGCAGTGGTTCTGGTGTGGGACAGAAACAAATGGAAACATCAAGTAGCAGCCTCATCATCATTGAAATGATGGAAGAGAGCAGAAGAGAGAGATACTCCGTGATACTGCATAATACAAAAACTGATTTCGCAGACACGTTCTACAAGCGATTAGCCAGTTGTCACTTAAGAGGTTCTGTAGCTGATATTTGTTGACAGGCAATTTCTGTTCATGCCACGCAATTAAAAACGCACTTTAGCATGGATCATCAATGCAAGAAGAGCAACTTCAGCAAGTGTGATGGTCTTGACGGAGAAATACGAAAAGTTAGAAGTTGCAGGCCTCTGACGACGTTTTACATCAGTTTGCAAACTTCTGCATATGTGACAATATCTGGTGTGATCACTTCACCGGAGTAACCACATCAACCACACTAAAGCGGGGTTTCCATCCAACGCACGCAACGTACGTAACGGAATGGACGTAACGGAACGAACGCAGCTGCCGCAATGACCACTTCTGTCCTTGCATTTTGGCCGTGTTCATTGCGTTTGTTACGCACTTTCGAGCGTTCGCTGCGTACGTTGCGTTGGATGAAAACCACGCATTAGCCACAGCAACAAACTAGGGATACAGGTTTATAGCAGAAATTTTTCTTCAAATATGCGGGCCGTTTTGGTGCAAAATATGCGGGAAAACTAAGCGGAATTTGGCGACATATGCACTAAAATATGCGGCGCATATGCGGCATATATGCTGTATATATGTGGCATTACGGAAATATGTGGCGTAAATGACGTGTGCGCGTGTGTTTACATTGGACAAAATGCACAGAAATGCTGAAAATGCGATCGCATATGCGGAAATATGCGATTATATCCGAATTTTTGCAAATTTATGCATAAATAAATCTTCTAAATGCATAAATAAATGTTCAAAATTTTGAAAATGCCATTATATGTGGGAAAATATGCGATATGCACATTTTTGCAAAATATGTGAAATATGCTGCGATCGCATGATCGCCATAAACCGGTATCCCTAAGAAACAAACTAACATTGCTATCTGTAGCCAAGCCGAGACTTACTGCGAGTAGTTTGACGGTGTCGATCCAACTCTGGTAAGCAACTAAACCAGCGTTGAATCCTACACAGCAAATGTACATGACGCTGTGCAATGGGCATGTATTACTACAAGCAATACTGTGTGGCTCAGTGGTGTAGTGGTTAGCGCACTTGGAATTCGAGCTCGGTGTCCCGGGTTCGAATCCCGGGTCGTGCCACTATTTCATTGGGTAGCAACCTTGGGCAAGTTGTTTACACACATTGCCTCCCCAGTTTCTCAGCTCCAAGAAACTGGGGTACAAAAAGGAGTTTTCAGCGCCTAAGTGGTTATGGTGATTAAGTGTGCTCGATTAAGCTAAGCTTTAAGCTAAGCTTTAGAGCGTACTATAATATAACCTAACTTTACTTCACTTTTACTTTCATTATCAGTGACTTTCAATGAAGAAAATAGCTGCAGTTTTTACGTCGTTCACATAGCCAGTTTATGGCTTATGTATAGTATACCTGCCAGTAACGTGCATGGGATCTTCTACAGCACCAACGCAATATAGGCAAACACTTCGATACTTGCAGGATTTTTGTTTGACCTGCCCATTGTTCCAGAATTACTCCAAGTTAAGTAACTCCCAGTTAGACCGATCCCACAAAGTAAACACTTTGGAATTGCTGTGACAGAATGGTACGATACGATACGATAGACCATTTGCACTGGAAAACTGACAGGCAAGCTGCCAGTTTTACCTAGCACATGAACTAACTAAAAGAAAACTAAAAATGTTTTAAATGGAACTAAAAAAAGTGAAAAACAACAAAAATCAAGACCAGAAGCCATTCGGATCCATCACCCAATCACAAAAGAATGATGAAAATACCGTTACCATATCAAATAACCATACAGGAAATTTTTTTGTAACGTTCAAAAAATATTAATCTGCAGAATAAAAAAGCCAAAATAAAACACAAAAGCATCAGAAAAAGAAAATAAAACAGTGTGAAAAAAAACAGATAATAACTTTTACCTATGACAAGATCAGGAGTCGCTAGATGAGAATGGACGATGTGGTATAAGCCGTGGTGTAAAGTTACTGTAAGATTGGTGCGTGGCGTCAAGACCTGGCCATTGACTGCTGATGATACGTTTGGACCAATCATGTCAATGTGAAGCACAGCTGTTGGTAACAACATGCTCAACTCCTGCCATGCATACAACATATCATTACTTACTTATACACAGACACTAACAGGCCTAATGCATTCCGTCGACATACATATTTATACTGACACTTTTTTACTATGATGCTAGGTAACTTGAATGAAAATTGCAAGGCAATCATATATATGTATGTACAGTTTGAACACTAAGACATATTTTGGCAGCTGCCATAACTCCCAAAACATTGCACTAAAATAACAATAAACTAAATACAGTAGTACTTTCGACTTTCAATTTTACTGATGACAGCAATGATAGGTTGAGCGGGTCCATGCAAGTAAATTATTGAGCACTGATGGAGCAGGATTTGTGACAGACTAGAACTACGTTATCATCACGTGGCAGTAGAAATAATACAGTATAGCACAGTAGTGCGTAACACTGTTGTAAGGGCGACGATCAAAGTAAATAGAAAACACCAGATGAGGCGGTTTAAACTGCCAAGTAAACAAAGTAACTGACTTTGAACAGCAACTGCAACGTTTTTAACTTTTATATCACACAGAAATACAGTAGACTGACAGCGAAGACAGGAATGAGGTCGGCCTCTTTCTCAACTCCAACACAGTGTATCACATACGAAGACTTGTCTGCAAGACTGTCCAGTGATACTTGTCTCACTTCCGGGTCTACATGCAATATAAGCACACCTTCAGTAGCAACATTTTATGCTTCCACCATTATTAGGCATTAAGTAAGTAAGTTAATAAGTAACATGTGCACGATATATAGAAAGTAAATAGACTATACGAGTTTTAAAAGTGTCACTATACAGGCACTGTACGAATTAGGAGGTGGAAAGAGGTGGAGGTATTGCATTAGTATTACTACTATTGCAATATGACTGAGTCAAAAAATAAGCATCAAAGTTTTCTTACAACTTTGGTTTAAATATTGACCATATTCAACATTTTTCACTGCATGACGACCAAATATGTCCGAACGGTGCTGAGATGTTTGATACTCAGCCAACAGCAAATTTACTGCTTGATGCGCCAGAAAATTTTGAAAATCAATTAGCATTTAATAAATATTAAACACTACATAATGTTCGTAAGCATAATTTAAGAAGCAGATGCGGGATGGATAATTTCAGTATGATTAATCACAGCTAAATCACAACTGTGCTAAGTGATGATTAGTTATTATAAGAATTGATGGTTATCACTTCTCCCAATTACAATTCACACCCGTTTGGTAAGTACATATTAAGCAGATGCCGCATGGGGGATACATGCAGACATGCATGACGCCAGCAGAATGCACGTTGGAACACCTGTGTGCACGCAGCCTGCATTATGCTCGTAAAATACGCCATAAATGAACATGTTCATGTACAGCATATGTTTCTTCTTTTAGTCTGTGTTTTCATTGTTCATTTTCTGTGGACTTCTGCGAAAGCTATGATAATAATAAGATAAGCAGATCCTAATATTTCATTTAATGTTAATCTTCCTGTTATTAAGCTATTTCACTTTCAGCTACAGTTAACTGAGAAACACCGCACCGCATTTTTATTAGTAGAGAAGTTGAGCAATTGGCATCATATAAGTATTAATGTAACAACAGCAATTAGCGACTAATGACTGTCGATGTGATTGTTAAACTGATATGTAAAAAATGCAAAAAATGCCAACGTCGGAATGCAAGGCCGAGAATGGACATGTGTTTTACAATGGACGTGGCCGCACTTGGAGCGTAATGCAGGGCGTCGACGACGTGCATGCAGCCTGCATGCATCCCTAGTGCTTTACACTACACTAAACATGATATAAACAACATGTTAAATCCATTTGAAGCATAATGCAAATGTCACCAAACACCAACAACATCAAACTCACAGTCACGTGGCAGACACTTTGTCAGGATAAAATACAGCGTCAATGGCCACTGCAGTAGTATGGCAATTGGAGACATCAAGGTAAATGTACGCCATGAGTAATAATCCTCCCAGCTTTCCAGCACATCTGATGGTGGCTCTACCACACCTGTGCCATCTTCCAACACAGCACTCTCTGAAGGCAGGACAAATGGATTCCATCCACAGTCAAGCTCACCTACACAGAGAACATATACATAGCAGTTTCGCTCACACACACATAAAAACAATAATGAGAAAATCTCAAATAAGCACACTATCAGAAAAGTAAATAAACTATACAATACATCATGCTCTAAGCTATTATATTTTAGATTATGCATACTGTGCTGTTAATATATTTATGACAAATATATAGATATTTATACCATTTACTATAGGTCTATACTAAGGATGTTAAAACGGTAGTATATCAAAACCGGTAACCGTTTCTTGGAAACCGGTTACCATTACCGTTACCGTTGTGACGTCATAATCGCGGCCGTGCAACGGACCTATGCCTATGCTATAG
>Ga0209052_1000774_pt1 | contig 10758 bp, 12 predicted proteins | sample WorMetHEROISLAND_2_FD_187409 | JGI IMG/M metagenome (GOLD analysis project Ga0209052, IMG submission 187409) | Marine gutless worms symbiont microbial communities from Max Planck institute for Marine Microbiology, Germany - Olavius sp. 4 HERON... | ecosystem: Host-associated > Annelida >...
ACTCTGTGGTCTATCCACCTACGGGCTCAATGGCTTTGAAAGGGAGATGAGCACCCCGCCTACGCTCCGGAGGGGCACGGCCGACTTTACCTTTACCTTTACCAGTAACAAGACAGGGGCACAAGTACAAGAATCAGTGACAGCACACTGAGCTTAAAAATCCAAATGCAATTCACACTGTACTGCATCAATACACCCACAGATTCAGCATCTGCTGACTGCATTCAATTGGTCATCCATGTAAAAATGTATCTGGAAATAGAACATATGCTCACATACTAGACTATCAGCATTCAGCAATGCAACTAAAGTGGTAGCATAACGCAATAAAGAAAACGTTAACCATCACTGTAGATAATGACAGCTTGAATTTTGCTCAATTTGCCTTTTTCCAGCATTACATCAGGTTAGGCAGAACCTGAAAGTAAACTTTTACGAGGAATTGTTGGAGTAGCTGCTTTTTTTCAGGCCAGCTGCCATTGTCATTCCTGTGATCCAACCAACCACATCAAAGTACTTATACAGTTGAAAGGCACAAGTTAGAAAAACGTTGATTTAATGGGCACAGGCTATAGACAACTTACAGAGATTGTCGAGTGACCATTGGGCACAGAAAGCAACCTGTCTCTTCATGAAGTCAACAGTATTTTCACACTCGGATTCCAGCTCCTCCAGCAAGTTCTTCTTCGACAGTTCTTCCATGATTTTCATCTTGTTCTCACCTCACAAACACATAGTATCAACTACAATTTCCAATACGCATTTTATCTCAAAAATAATTACAAAAAAAATGACAAGAAATGAAATGAAACTGACCAAGTGCTACATGTCTGTCAACAGTAAATTTATACAGCCCAACCTCATGCAGGATCTCTATAGAACTGTGCAATGCAACATTGCAGAGATTGTAACTAGACACTGACTGATAAACCAGATGCTATGTACAAAGTTAGCCTTTGATAACCAAAACGGCTCAATATAATGAAACTGATCAGACCACCTGGCTGAAAGCTAACAAAACTGATAACACTTTTATATAGATAGAACTCGTTGGACAACAACGAGAATTCATGACAATTTTTACCAACTGCCATATTCGTAACCGTAATTCTCAACTTAATACTTATACAACAGTTTTGTGCAGTTCAAAGAATGGCAAGGCATCAGTGTAATTTACATTAACTGAAATGAAAACTGTAATAAAAGCCGAAACTTCAATGACAATGCCAATGCACAGTGTTAGTTTTTTAGCCTCCCGATATCTGCATGGCGTGTAACATAATTTTTTTTTCATCACATTTTTCTACTACTCTGTAGTTAATAGCTGAAAATTACAAGCAACTGCCCTATCAATAACTTGCCATTTTTCTGACACATTTACATCATATGACAGGATGATTATATCACACAAATTAGCGAGCACTGGTGAACTTACTGGTTTGAGCAAATTTTTCCAATGCAACCAGGGAGTGTAATATTAGTGACGGAGCACATTTCCAACTCTAAAATAACAAAACATCAGATGATATAAAGCTGAACTATGCCCCCAAAACTACTAAAACAAAAGCCATGCATAACTGAGAGAAAAGCACAATACACGTACATACTAAATCCCAGCCAAGTTATCAGTAAAACCAAAATATAACAACGGCCAACATGACTACTGAATGTCACACACACAACTTTATTAACTACAAATGTAAATGGATAGCACACTTAATAGAAAAGAGAAATGCACATGTCAAAATCTCACCAAATGTGAAAGTAGGTATTGAAAAACATCATTGGAAAACAGCCACTGACTGCCAGGTCCTGCCAACCACAATACATACAAATAACTCAGCCCCTAGACTCACAATACACCTGTCATTGCTACAGGTAATATCTAAACAATTAAATGATGAGCTAGTTTCAAAAGCAAACCTGTTTATTAATACAAATTGGAAAAAAAACATACTTCCTCATTACAGAGAATGCATATTTCCAGCAAAGCTGTAAAAGGATGAAGCAGATATTTAAACGGCAGAGCTTAAAATGCTCACATAAGATCAGTTCACACCAAGCAATACAAAGTAAGTTGATACACCGACTAGTATATCTTCTCAATCAAAATACACGTGTTTATCCTAATTGCGTGTTTATACTAATTAAAGCTATATATGTAGCAGAAATAATGAAGCCAAATAATAACAACAACAACAACAACGACGAATAAAAACTAACTCAAAGCTGGTACCAGATTATCAAAAAATTAACAATCTGCAGACAATCCACACAATGGCATTTCATTTCAGACACTTAAAACAACCGCTTTACTTACTCGCTTGCGACTGCCAGCCTGTACCACAATTATCAGTATCCTCTATTTGCCACAGTATGAAAGAAAAACATCAAGAGAAGTTAAGTAGACCGACCGGCCATTTTCTCAGCAAGACAGCCGAGAGCGACGCATGTGTTACAGTGCTCGGAGACATCGGCTGGAGCCTCATCAGCAGATACACTCAGACGTGAACACAGTTGTTCCACGGCTTCCTGATAAAACATTCATCAAAACAAGTTTCTCAGCTCACTCACAAGTGGCATACAAGTCTGTCATATGACGAGTGTTTCTTATACACCAGTCTATAATGTAAAGCAAAATCATGCACAGCGAATGGTCAGTATTTTGCAGTAATATTCTTCCAATGAACAGCCAAGTTTTTTTCTTACACATGAAAGCAATTTTTGCAACCTGCTTTATTAAGCACAAGCTTCATATGGGGGAAGCCGGATCTATACCCCACAGATATAGACACTGCAACAGTTGGGGATATTGCGAGATTTGTAAAAAAATCTCGTAGATTCCCATTGAGTATCCAGCTTTGACTGGAACCACAGGGGATGGCTGATGGACCCGCATTGTGGTCTAAGCCCTCGGGGCGAGAGATTGCCCTGCCCCACGCTGGAACTATGGAACTATGGAAGCACAAGCTTCCACTTGACTCTCCTGATTTCACACTGTCATTCAAGAGTATCTTACGTGAAAAATATTTTGTTACCAACATCCATAAAGGCTTCCAACAAATATCTTAAGGAAAGTGACAAAATACTCAATTGTGGTTTTAATTCTAATAACTATTAATTTCAAATGCATCCTTGAGTGCTTTGATGCTGTTTGCTAGGCGACAGGGAGTAAAGTAGAAACGTGAATTCATATAGAGCATAATGTTGAAAATAACCTCTAATGCGCTGGAGTGCATCCAGCATGTAAAATATCTCCTGCAACAATTCCCAAGTTTTTGCTTTTGACATCCGACTAAACATAAAATCAAAACAACTTCTAACACATACACTGTTTGGACCATGCTTCAGGTCAATGGCAGAATGTGCAGGATATCATATAAAGTTGCAGACCTTTGTAGGAAGTGGACATTCGTCAAGGAGCAGAGTGATAACCGAAGGTCCCAGCGGATCATCAGATGGGATAACCTTAATCACTGTCTCAACCACATTAACCCAGCCGGTCTCTTCTTCAGCCAGTCTGTGCAGCTGCAGTAAGGACGACGGCGGCTCCTGATCACTAGACAGAACATAACAGCATTGATCACGTAAATACACACATCACACACACAGCATATGTCACATAAACTGTGAAACCATACGATCTGCAACAACTTGAGTGTCCATTACCCATTTTGAATAACAAGGTGCACTCTAAACTGGTTTAGTGTTCCATGTTCTTGACTATCTAAGCTCCAGTAAAATTCTTAAATTCTATTTTAAGTGTAGGATGATGAAAAAATCCAGCAGTACAAAACCTAAATCTTGTAGCTCGGTAATATTCCTTTAATCTTAATCTGAAAGAAAAGAATACTGGAGCAACATGCCTGCTTACTTTGCAACCAACCTCCGAAGTAATCGCAGCGTATCGAGGATCAAAGTTCTCAGATCTGTTCTTGGATAAGTAACAACGATTGAATCACCACTCTGCAGGGATCGAACAGTGCGGATAATCTGCCTGCCATTGTGGGTGACCACGATCCGTCTTGATGATGGCAGCTCAACGGTAGAGCTACCAGGATGTGGAGCAGAGGCATCACTAGATCCAGGTGCATCATCGTGATCTGATCTTGACTGATGCGATCTTTTTATGCAGCTTAGTTTAGAACCCATTGCCGATAAGACGAACTGGATTTTCTTTCTTGAATAAGTTCTAAAACACATGAACAATGCTAATTATGCTACACTATCATCAAGCCATAATGTCATACGTTATGTGTTATTGTCAATGCAGGCCACACTGACAAATTAATGGTTTCTAGGCTATTGTCAGTGTGGATTCATACTGACTGACACACCCCAATGCTAACCTAAGCCATAACTCTTACAGTAATCCTATCTATAAACCCACCCCTAACCCAAATCCTATCCATAACCCGAATCCCTAACCCTAACCTTACCTCTAACTATCGCCACAGTGACAATAGCCTACTTGCCCTTCAGTTCATCATCATCATCATCAATGAATATCCGGAAGCAGGCCTAACAACCTCTATTTCCGTCCAACATATCCACAGAAAACACGAATTACCACAAGAACTTTACTAATATTACTATTACACTGTGACTTCCGGTCCAACATAGTGGCTTTGTAATTATAATATCTAGATCCCAGTCACACCAGAACCAATCTAGGTGTCTCTTAAAACTGCTCACACTACTAAACGATACCACTTCGTCAGCAACATATTCCATAACTTAGCTACTCTGTTTACAAATATATATTATATGACATGTTGTATAATATGCTAAATTAAGTTTCCTGTTAATACCGATGCAATGTCAACTAGTTTGCCGTTGTTATACTAACGATTTCGCTGCGCAGGTGGCTTATTTGACGACAAACACCAAATGCGGATTTGGCTAGACATACAAACGAGGACCCTTTAGTCATCTAAATGCAGTTACAAATTTAGTACAAAACCAAACTTTCATTATCGACTACCCCTAATGTAAACATATGCATAAATATTCTATGCTCCGTTTGCATTTTGCAATATAACATAACGTAGTTATCAAACCTACGCTGCGTTCAATTTAGCCAGTTTATCACGAGTGATCATTCATACCGTTACCACAATTTATATTTTCATTTTTTTCACATGTCCGTTTGCACAGACTCCGTCTACGTGCACGTTTACTTGCCAAGTTGCCAAAGCCAAGCCAGCGACACGACTGAAATGGCACTTAATTAGCAAATTGGCACAGTGCCGTAACAGTTATCGTCAATTCGTCAACAAAAATGGCAGAGGAGCAGGTGGGTCTGGAAAAATTTTCGTAATGCAGTTTGACGTTCAGTTGCACATGAAGTGGTATATGTTTAGTCTGTGCATATTTTGGTGGTTAATTGGCGTGACAACTCATTTGGTTTGTGGACTGATACGTGATGTAAGATCCAACACTGCGTAACGGCGAACGCGTCCTTAGGAGAATAACTGGACATGAAACCACGGCGTATTGAGCGAGCTCATGATAAGGTAGATGCTATGCTATGAGGAGGAGTCGGTATAGATGTTAGGCCGATGATAAGACAAGAACAGCCTGTCATGGCGTTCCACTAGTATTTTGCAACTATTTTGTTTAAGAATGCTGACTGACTGGCCCAATGATTGCTGTTGCTTGTTGATGGCCATCACTATCCGTTGTTTGAATATTTATATGTGGTGGTTATTGTAGGAAATCGTGCAGCTGGAGCTGTTTGCCAAGCAGCTGTATGAAACGACAAACCCTGCAGCCAGGGCTGAAGTGGAGAAGACATTAGTCCAGTTTGCTGCTGCACCAGACTGCCTCAACAAATGCCAGCTGCTGCTTGAAAGAGCAGCTGTATGTTTTTTTGGCACTATCGCATAACTTCCCTACTCGAATGTTAAGGCTAGCCATGATGATAAGCCTAATCCTGTCCCTAAGCCTAACTATATCTCTAACCTCAACCCTAACCCTGGCCCTAAGGCTAACCTCTCAAGTCCTAAGCCTAGATTGCTATTTCAAACTTCCTGGTGTGGAACTTTTGCAATAGCACCATGTATTTTGTTTCCACAGTAATTTAATACAGTTTCTGATACAGATAAACACTCTATTATTAATGCTGCTTCATGTAAGAAAGCTGTCAAAGCTAATTGCAGAGCTTAGATAAATTGTTTTAAATGTTTTTTTTTCTGTTGTGCACTTAAAAAAAGCATTTAAGCTGTTGAATGTTTAAATTTGAACCACTGTTGGCTTAAATTGTCTGTGGTAAAAATTGTTATGTACTCACATTTCACAAATGATAACAGAGAATACATTGTATTTAGTTGTTCATATTTAACAGACAGTAAAATTCCGGCTCACTGTTGTCTTCCATATATATGTGTATATATATGTGTGTATGTTGCAGCATTTACATCTAGCATCAGTTTTTGGTTACCACTGTGTTAGAGATCCACTATTCCTATGGGTCTATGTGATAAGGGTTTGCTATTTAGGGTCACCATAATAGGGTCAGGTTTAGGGTAATTGTTTGTGTTTCTGCACATATAAGTTCTGTGAGCTACTGTCAGTTGAGTATTATTGTTGTTGTGGTATGTCACAGTCGCCGTATGCTCAACTGTTAGCAGCTACGACATTGACGAAGCTGATCTCCAGGCCAAATGTCACATTACCATTGGAGCAGAGAATAGATATTCGTATGTAACACCTGTGTTATAGAGTCATAGCTGTATAGCGTTTTAATGTCATAATTTAATGATTTAGAAGAGACCAGCAAGATAACTTCTGTTCGTGTCTGTTCTGAAAACATATTATTAGCCTTGATAATAACAATAAGACAGTTCGCCATGTTGAAAAAAATGCAAATCCATATCATTTCCAACGACTAGGCATACATGTTTATTGTTTTCATTCCAAGGTGGTTTTACTGGTGCCATTCTTGTTGAATACTTACTTTTCACCGTTAACGTCTGTTTTGCAGGAAATTATGTTTTAAACTATCTTGCATCGAGACCTAAGCTGTTAAACTACGTCACTCAGGCACTTGTCCAGGTAATGGTTTTGCTGTTTTGCATTTTGTCTTTCATCTTGGTCGAGAATCATTACATGGTTCATAATGAGAGTTTTGTCAGTAGATCTTTTAATGGTAATTATTGCCATCATGACTCAGTACAGTAGATTATTTCATGGACTTTGTATACCTGGCAAGCGAAGCTGAGCTGTAAAATGTTCAGACTGAGCCATATTTTTTTTTGAGCCGAAGCTGAAAACTATTCGAGCTAAGTCGCTCGAGCGTGGAAAATTTTTACTTCATATTTCTTAATTATCCTTAATTTTTGTTAACCGGTGGTGAATAAACAGACACATTGCCACTCTGCTCACTTTCTACTCTGGGTGGGTACCGTATTGTATTTTATTACCGGTATTGTTAATTGTGTGAGTGTACTACTGTTAATTTTGCTAATATGAGTCGTACAGAAATTGAATTACAGCTACGCTGCTTCTGTTTCTGCCTTTACTTTCATGCCTATTGCTATTTAATTAGACTCTTTATTGCTTAGATGAAATTAATGAAAGATTAACGCTGCTGAATGTAAATACATTTATTGGTAATTGGTGTGAAATTAGTAACTACTGCTAACTATAACCAACAGTCTTCATGTGCTCAAAAGTTGACAACTGTACAGTGGTTATTTCACAAATTTAAAAAAAAACGTTTTAAAACTATCCTGTGATGCTGCTTTTGAGATACACATACGGTGTGTATAACAGTCTATAACATATAGGCCTACTCAAGCATGGTATTATGTAAGTCTGTAATCCATGAAATTGAAGGTTATTTTTGTGTCAGCTGTTAAATTTAAGCATATGCTTGGCCAAGGCACTTGGCGTATTTTTACTTGTTTCGGGTAACCACTGAATGCAGAGTATAATAGTTATTCTTCACTGGCATGCTGGTTATGTTTGGAGATGTGAGTCGTATTTTGCGGCTTGAGCCAGCTAGTGGTTCGAAAAACTTTCGAGCCAAACTCGATAAACTTGAGCAAGTGACTGCCAGGTCTAGGACTTTGACTGAGGTGAAGGGATTCCTGCTGAAATGGGAATCAGTCATTTGTTTCATGAGTTTCATCTATTGCTCTTGTGATTTTAAAATGTTTTCCCCTTCGGGTTGATGTGTGCGATTTGTCAATGAGACAGTGTGTGGTGTGTGTCTTTGCTTTTAATTTACATAGCTGCTGCTCAGAGCAGTTCCTTTAGCAGTGTTTACATTGACTTGAAAATAAACTGATATTGTCTTGTTTTTTACTTATGCAAAAGTAACATTGCATATTGCTGTATTGCATGCTACTTTTGCTCACCTTTTGAAGAAAACAATTTATCCGTCAGAGAAACCTTCACCTTGTAATTGGCACAGTTTCTGTGAAAATGAGTCGAGTCATGACGAAACTTATATCATCACTTGAAGCATTATGTTCTACTAATGCTTGTATTTTGAGTTCTGCAGAACTCTGCGTACAAGATTCTGTAAGACAATGCACTGTAACTGTGGTTATTTGCAGCTGTATACGCGGATAACAAAGCAAGGCTGGTTTGACAGCAACAAAGATGTCTATATATTTCGTGGTGTTATTGACGATGTCAACCAATTTCTTGCCGTATGTATTGTTGCTGTTTGTTCTATATTATTATTATTAGTAGTATTCATTAATTGTGAAATTAGCGCTAGTAAAATTACTTGCTTCGCAGCCGTTATAAAAATGTGCAAAACAGTTGAAAATGTGGTTTTGCGTATAATTCAGTATCATGACTCATCAGGTAACGTTAAACTGCACTTGTCGTGCTGTATGATTTGGCTACAAGCTGCAGCGCAGTGTTCTGGTTATGAAACCAGATTTGTGTTGCAGCCAGTAATGAGATGCGCAGGCTACAACCGGTTTTGAAACCAGTTTCAGAAATAAACTGGCAGTGGGTAGGTGGTAGGCAGCGTTACCATCCACCAGTCATCAACGGTCACTCAGTTAAGTCAACAAAGAAACAGCATATTAGTGCACTAACATGGTCTTTACTACTGTTGTCCTTCTCCAGTTGACATCAGCTGAGCTGTGATGATTGACCAGGCAATAAAAGGGAAGATTGCCAGAACTGTTCGGTGCTGTATTGTGTTCTGTACCATATTTGTATAGCCGTTAGCTCTCACAAACGTGATCTGTCTCTACAGGTGTACTGGACCTGCTTGTTTTGTTTTGTTTTGTTTTGGTTTTTAGTGTGTTTTTGTTAGCTCGGGCCACTTTGTTTAATGGTTAGTGTTTGTGTTTAATCGTGCATTTTTTTGCTGTGAGTTTGGTGGCATTGATCACTGTCTGCTGGTTGCAGAGCATGATGACACATCATGTCATGATTGGAGTCCAGTTGTTATCGCAGCTCGTCTGTGAAATGAATCAAGTTAGCGAGGTATCATTCTCTCATATAATCACATTAATCATCTAGGCTACGACTACTCTGACTTTGGTTTACTGGCCTGTTTTTTAGCAGTTGCTGAGATTAACTCCAGTCCCCGACAGCGAAGTTCTGGGAATTGCTGGCAAAGTAGGACATTTTTGAATGCTATTTTTCCCTTCCTGTTGTCTCTGTCTTATAAACAGCTCAAAAGTACCAACTGGTACTTTTTAGTGTCTGCTGTTGTTTGACGTCGAGCGATGGCGGTGAACTCTGAGGGCAGGCACTGCCGAGCGAATGACTCGCGATGAGACTAGACCACCGTGGTGCCAACTATAGCTTGGTTTCCATCCAGTACAACGGGCTGCGGGCAGGCACTGCCGATGGAGTGACTCACGATGTGACTAGACCTCCGTGGTGCCAACTATAGCCTGGTTTCCATCCAATACAACGGATGCAGTGCAATAAAAGGCACCCTTTCTATTCTTGTGATTTGACTGTTGAGTCAGCTGCATCCGTTGAGTGCTTGCCTGGCTACTTTTCTTGGGCGTGCAGGCATGCGTCGTCCACACCGACCTCGGACGGCTGTACCTTGTTGCATGAGGGCGACAATCAGGACTGACAATGACAAGGCCGGCCGGCCGCCGCGGCAAGAGGCGAACTTGCACGGAACGACTGAGCCACGCAGCGGGCGGTAGACGCTCCTGGATACGTGGTCATTCTCTGCGGATCTGTTTCCAGCATTCCAACAGCCACAAACATCGCCGATCTGCAAGTCGTGGTCAACTGCAGGTTCCGCGGATCAAGATGTCAACCTACATAAGCTGTGCTTTTGGACATGCCGGTCCATCTACTTGGAATGCTCTGCCGAACATTCTTAAATGCAGAACACTCTACCTACTTTTAGACGCCATCTATATCATTTTTACTTCTCGTTCTACTATCACATCGAGGGCGTTTGAGATTATTACAGTTAATGCACTGTATAAATTACTTACTTGCAGATTGCTAGCTAATGCTGCTGATGGGAGTGTATAAGCAGTAGTTACAGTGTGACATCGTCTTGAATGTGCAGGCTGAAATAAATCGTTCGTACACCAAACATCGTAAAATTGCTTCGTCATTCCGCGACACGCAACTGTTTGAAATATTCGAGCTTGGTATCAACTTGCTGAAGAAAGCTTATGAGATGATAAAGACTGTTGACTACAGTGACGCCGATCAGGTTAGTAACATCATGTCGTCAGCATGATTTCTCACATTTCCCTGTTGTACTGCTTACTAACTAATTATGGTTATTGATACCCGATGCTCAGT
>Ga0209052_1000776_pt1 | contig 10750 bp, 8 predicted proteins | sample WorMetHEROISLAND_2_FD_187409 | JGI IMG/M metagenome (GOLD analysis project Ga0209052, IMG submission 187409) | Marine gutless worms symbiont microbial communities from Max Planck institute for Marine Microbiology, Germany - Olavius sp. 4 HERON... | ecosystem: Host-associated > Annelida >...
CACCTCTACAGTGTACAATGTACGTACTACACCGTGTCTCAGAAAAAAAAAACTGTGCCAGTGTTATTTTTTTAATAACTCCGTGAAACATTGGCCGATTTTCATAATTTTTGGCATGCAACATCATGAACAAAATTGACGTTAATGACTGCAGTTTTGCCCACCTCACCTTAATACTGTTGCTATACTACCTTGAGAAATTCAGAAGTCGCAGTTTGGCCGTTTACAACGAATTCATACTGGGTAGAGCATACGTCAGCTAAGAAAATCATTGAGTCCACAAAATCCGTGCTGCCAGACATACATACAGTGTGTGGTTGCCCACTGCTTCGAACTCTTTCCGCAGTCCCATATTCGTCAATGTTTGAAAGCAAGTAGTCAAGTCCTCTGCACGTCTAATTTTTCTGCAGAAATTCTTTAAGAAACCTGCGTGAACTGTAACCTTTTAAGTTTTAACTGCCTTAAACTGTTAATCAACTGTTTGTCGTCTGCAGTAAACACCGTCTTGAAACAGTAACTGAGCCCATACACGCACTACCCAGTATGAACTTATTGTTGTAAACGGCCAAACTACGACTTCTGCATTCCACAAGGTAGTGTAGCAACAGTATTAAAGTGAGGTGGGCAGAACCAAAGTCATTTACGTCAGGTTTCTTCATGACGTTCCATGCCAAAAATTATTTAAATCGGCCAATGTTTCACGGAGTTATTCAAAAAATAACACTGGCACAGTTTTTTGGCGTACATATTCTGATGTGATTGTGTTTCAGCGCTGGAACTACTGGTTGCAGCTGTTCTACTGGTTACTGGCTTACAACTACAACACGCCTCTACCAGCATTAACACTGGGGCTGGGGGCATTCACTGTACACCTTGCATCAATCCATCGTAAAAGCACGGGGAAGGTTTTTACCAGCTCAATGGAATTTGGTGTAATTTTATAATGTAACACCCAACTCGCATACCCAATATAACAGCAGTCGTCAGAAACATATTTCTTAAACGTGCTCATATACGATTCAGCTTCTCTAGCTTGTTTCCACCAGAATACACCAAAATCGATGGCGGAGAGGTCTGTCCCAGAACCCACCAGTGGAGCTTACCTCAACTCCATAGCTTGATTCATGGAAGGGCCCCGGAAAAGGGACAGCGAAGACTGTCCCAAAATTTATGGCGGTTGAAGTTCTGCCCCAGACCCACCAGAGGAGCTCGCAGTGTTCCTCCAACCCCCTTGCTGGATCTACGGAAAAGGTCCCGGAAAACGTGGAAAAGGGAGGGGAAAAACAGTTAGAAAGGAAGTGGATGTATGGGGAAAGATGCTGCAAGGGCTCAAGAGGTATAAACGCACCTGCCTATATACAGGTTCATATTAGCTCAAAACAGCAGCGTCACTGAACTAGCTGTACAGAATGTATTTGCGCCGCTGCGGTCCTACGTTCAACTTGAGCGTGACCACCCCAGCATTGTAAAGCAGGAATTTCTGGCCAAATGATCAGGCCTGGGCAAACAAAATTTTTCTTTTCAGGACAGAAAAAATTTTGAAAATTCAGGACATTTTTCCGGACATAAGAGTCACAAAAAACGCATTTTTTGTCATTTTGGGCGCATATAACTTCGGAACGTTTAGAGCTGAGGCTAAAATAACTATACGGCGACATGAAGTAGTTTATTGGCTTTCCAGTGAGCGTAAAATGATTGACCTTGAATGACCTCTACACGCCATTTTAATGCTGAAATCTGGGACAAAGCTGCTTTCTTTATGTCCTGTGTTACTACTCATAAGTAAAATAAGTAAAATGATGTTTTTAAAAAATTGCGAAAATGCGTGAAAATTTCACGATATATGTACAAATTTCAGGACCTAACTCCAATATCAGGACATTTCAGGACAAATTTCAAAATTTCAGGACAACGGCCCAGGCCTGAATGATACAATGTAGTCCACAAATCACAACTAGTTCTATGCATATAGCCAGCAAGTGGCGAACTAACCATTAGCCTAACTGGGCTGCAGCCTAGGACCCTTAAGTTCTACGGGGCCCAGAATACCATAGAATGCTTAACTCATCACGGGACCAATAAAAATACCCTGGAAGCATTCGTCATTGAAAAGCGTGCTGCATGGGGATTCGACTGTGACGACTAGGCAATCAATCAATCTATAAATCAATCAATCCGGGATGTTTAAAGTGGCCTAAGTAATACAAACTACTGCTAGGTCCACTTGAGAGAGGTTCGGCACAGCATAAGTACCATTCACCTCATTACGTTCAATCCCATCCAATAATGAAGGGCCCATCCAAGTCGCCCATCTAATAGGTATTAAATTAATTTTGCTCCTAGCGCCCCTCAAATGTGGTATTTTAGCGACAAATTTTGCATTTTTGAAAGAAAAATTTTGTGACAAACAAAATATAACAACAGGCTGAAAAAGAAAGGAGTGAAGCCTCGGGCCCAGGAGGTGGTTGGTCCGCTACTGTAGCCAGCGACCTATGTGTTGTATTACTACAACAGCCGCAAGTTCACAATGTCTCAGTTACCGTTCGACTTCATAGTGCACAGTTTCTGACGCCACTGACTTAAAACAGTCTGTACAAGGAGAGTATCTGTAAATGTTAATAAACACCATTTAAAAACGGGCTATTTTTGTTTGTACTTTTGCAAATACACGTTCAGTTTAATTTACAGTCTGAGCAATGTGCTGCGTCGTTAATTCAGTCGTCCAACGTGAACCATGAATACCAGTCTTCCGAGCCTTCCAGCATCTGCTTGCCTGAACATCGCCAATCACAACAGCTGCTCACATTTCAACAAGCGTGATTTTCGCTCGGATTAATTATTTAGTTCTAGAAATATTTTTCTTTTTGGTTTTAGTTTCAATCATCGTCGGCAAATTTGTTATTTGTGTTCATTATTGGCAAGTTTTGTTTTTGATAACGAAAAATCAGCATGACTTCAACATGTTGAATGATGCACCAGTCCAGTGTTCCATACTAATCAGCAGTGTTGTGACCAATAGTTCAACTTACTATTTAAATACCAATAGACCAATAGTCAGGAATTTTTATTTAAAACAGTATTTCAATAGCCAATAGGAGTCAACTATTTCAACAGTATTTAAATAGTATTTAACAATTACCGTACATGAAAATCGATTTCAAACACAGAAGTAATCTTTACTTAAACTGTAATCGCACAAGCTCAGTTTATCGCTGCAATAATGTCACTGTCAGTTACCAACAGCCAACGTGTGCATCATCACAAAACCAACAGTTACCAACAGTCACCGACCAGTGCATACATATCGAAAGTTACCAGAATTCTCTATTAAGCTTCAGAAGCAGAAGCTTTTCAAACGTGTCATCATTAAGGCAATTTCTGCATTTGCTCAGTATGATGAACTATTTATTTTTTTAAATAGTAAATAGGTCTCAACTATTGAGTTACCGGTGCTTGTGTAGCTGATTACTGATTGTGTAGCTGATTAGTAATCAGCTACACAAGCACCGGTAACTGATTACTCTAATTACTGAACCTTCGTAGTTGCATCTGTAACATACTACTTAATACTTATAAAACTACAGTACCGATAATCAATAATTAGGCTGCCCGGCAGCGTTAGCTAGCCGTTGCAGTCTTAAGGCAGGGCCGTAGCCAGGAATTTGATTTGGGTGGGTATAAATGTTAACTAGTCATTGCAATCACAAAATCATTCAAAACATATGTTAATGTCCCACATGTGAACAAAACAACCACAAAAAATTTAAGGTAGACTGATTTGGGGGGGGGGTATATACTGAATATACCCCCCATCGCTACGCCCCTTTACTGATGATGTTTATTTTTATTTCAGCACGAGATGGACGAGCTCCCTCCCTTTTCCGCATTTTCCGGGTCCTTTTCCCTAGATCCAGTAAGGGGATTGGAGGAACGCTGCGGGCTCCTCTGGTGGGTCTGGGGCAGAACTTCAACCGCCGTCAATTTTGTGACTATGCCAAGCGATTGGAAGTGGGTTCAATTTTAAAAATTTGGTCCCAAAATGTGGGGCCCTCCCCCCCCAAAAAAAATGGGGGCCAAAAACGTGCAAAAATCGGCGTGATTTTGGACAACTTCAGACTTCGATTGCAAATAAATCTCAGGAACGGATCAAGGTATCAAAAATTGGAAAACTATTTGATCGACAGCCGTCCCTCACGCGTTCGGCAAAAAATGGTGGACTTTAGTGTACTAACAACAAAGTTGGGGATGTGCATATTGACCTACCAAAACTCTGATTTGCCAACGCACACCCCACCGAGAACGAATTGGCCAAAAATTCAGCGTATTAGGCGTAATAACTTTGGGGCCAGTAGGAGTAACATGACGAAACTTGTGATGTGCTCCGAGGCAGGCATGAGAATTTTGGTACAAATTTTATGGACGGCAAAAAGCATCCACAATCTGGCACGATTTCAGGCTACTTCAGACTTTGATCGCGAATATATCCGGAACGGATCAAGACATCAACAAGTTGAAAACGGTGTTATCAACTACAATCTCTCCCACGTTGGAAGAAAAAAAATTATCGAACTGGAAGAAAACAATTATTGAACTCTCGTCCACTAACAAAGAAGTTTAGCCAAAATGGCAGCTGGTTGGCATGAGCTAATGATACCGCAATGCATTATTTGGTCATCCATCATGCCAGCGAACAATTGGACCAGCAGTGCAGCTAGCAGACATACCACAGCCCCAGTCAGCCACACTGGGCCTTCACCCCATAGCCTTTAAGCTACAGATATTACTCATTTCCCATCCCGCAGAGGGTAGGAGGCTGGGTATTGTATTGCATTACTGGCCTGCTACGATAAATTATTGAGTTTTGACTCCTGATGGGAGCAGTTAGGGTTTATCGTCATAACTCCACTGGAAGTACCAGTAATTAACAATTAACTGATTACTCCACTTGACACAGTAAGTATAATCAATTACTTAGTTGATTTGTATAGTTTACACAGGATGTCACAAACAACTGACTCAGCTGATCAACTTCACGTTGGAGTTTGACAAGGCGACTGCTTGTTTCACACGCAACTTGACTTGCGTGGTTCTTAACGTTATTAACCTGAATAAAACAGATCCAAACATTATAAATACAAGGTAAGCAATTAATCATCAACCACTGAGCAATAACAGGCTATCAAACAGCTTACGCAATACTGTAGTGATCATCATGCCAAACTCAAAACAGGACTCCCATTCTATAAAATTTGTTTTCAGGACACATACAGGTTTTCAGAACTGTGTGACACTGCAGATGACCAGCTGTTTAATAAAACTGTTTCTAATTCTAGTCATGTTCTGCACACCGCTCTGCCGCCACCATCTACAGCGTCGCAGCACTACAATCGTACACACACGCGTTCACTGCCCGAACACTTCACTTATTTGTCTGACTGCAATTTTATCACACGGATGCTATATAAACACAGTTACTAAGTTTTAACTGTAGTTTTTATCACATTAGAACTTTTACCTGTTATATATAACTTTTGATACTTTGTCTCGTTTTATGGTTAAGTTCAACCAGCATGTTTACTATACGCAGTGTACATAGGTCTATTAACTTTTTAAGCTCGTATAGTTCACGTATATCACTGTGTATGTTATGCACGTTCTTGCGTTTTGACAAGTTACGTTAATAAACGGATATGATGATGACGATGACCGAAAACCCTCAAAATTCAGGAAATTGATTGATTCAGTAAGTACAACAAAAGTAATGATTGTGAGGCCTGTCAAAAGCACTCAAAAGTAAAAGGCTGACGGAAAGTGTCCGGTGCTTGCTACAGCGCTTCTTACACGAGTCATTGCAACCAGAAGCGCTTTACAATCTCGGAAGTGGTGGCTGATTGGCACGAGCTAATGATACTGCAGTGCACTATGTACACTATGTATACGGATATATCCCATAGTGGGACTTGCTGTATACATGTAGCCACTTTCTGCACTCAAATAACAACCAAATTTCTCACAGCAATGTATTCCAAAACATTGGCCAAATACATTCATAGCAAAAACAAATTTCGCATCTCAAGGCAAAAATTTCTTGAAGAATGAGCCATTTTTTTGGTAAAAATGATTAAATAATAAAACTTGTTTTATTATTTATTTTTATTTTTTTGTTTTATTATTTACTGTGTCCCTAAAAAGGATCCCTGACATTATTGATTGTAACTTGAGGAAGGATGACCAGATTTTAATTGTTTTTGGTATGAATATTCCTGACACAACTGGCCACCAAATGACTGTTGAAGTTCCTACCTTACCCAGCGTCTGTTCCTCCACATCATGGCGAAATCAGAACAAACGAAATATTACAGTTTTATTCAATGTAGTATGATTATTTAATTAAAATAACACACGTAAAGCACATTGTCCAGCTTTCTATCACTTTAGCTGACAGTTTAACCAACTGTCCAGTTGTCCAACTGCTTACAGTGAATATTCGATATATTGACCCTTTGTGCGAACACACGCCCACAGATGCCTTCTGCCTGATAGCAGAGTCAATAATCTTCTGCTCCAGACTTCAACCAGTCGCTTCTCGAGTTCATCGACATTCCTAAATGGTGTCCGATAGACTCGCTGCTGCATGACATCGGAAACAGTGTAAGTGAATAGACTGAGGTCAGGCCTGTTGGGGACCACAGATCAGGCAGAGATGAAATTTATTGACGTTTTCTTTGTTCATCTCAACCATATTTCCCTTGTTTTGTTTTTTTTGCAGGTAATGCAGAAACAGATTTTGGGTGAGGTGGGAACTTGAACGGTCATTTGGTGGCCAGCTGTGTCAGGAATACTTGTACCAAAAACTATCATCCTTTTTCAAGTTACAATCGCTAATGCTGGGGATGTTTTTTTGACGTTTTTGTTCATTTCAATGCCTATTTTGTGTGTTCCATTTTCCCCAGCTAGTGCACAAGCACACATTGGGTAAGATGGGGGTGGGAACACGAATGGTCGTTTGATGGCTAGTTGTGTCAAGAATATTCGTATCAAAAATTATTAAAAACAGATGATCCTTTTACGAGTTACAATGTTACGATCAATAATGTTTGGGATCCTTTTTGGGAGAGAGTGTAGATGCAGCAAAGCAGCAATTTTCACCATGCGTGGCAAAAAGAGTTCACAAACAGCTGTAACAAATTTAGATCATTTTCGTATTTCTGGCACAGGTAATCCTGATAGTCTTATTACACTGAAAAGTAGAAAGTTCCCCCCCCCCACAGGGCCCACAATATTCCAGAGATGGTGTATATAATAACGAACAAATCAGACAATACTTGGTAAGTCCTTCTAAAAAAAGACGAACGAAAACATACACTGGGAATCACTCGAATTCTAGAGTTAAGTAGAAAGTTGCCCCCAATATTCCAGAGATGGTGTATATAATAACAAACAAATCAGAACTGTCTTACAACGTAGTGGTTACACAAATCGACAGTCGGCAAGAGATCTGAATGAATGTCGGCGTAGCATTCAGGCTGTGTCGCCAGCACTTGTTGGTACTTGTCGGGAATTCTTGACACACACCGACACTGAATGCCCTCGTGAACTGAGGGTTCGGTCACGGCATTCGACAATCTACAAAGAACAATAACGACACACAAAACCATCGGAGCTGCGCAAGTTCACGAATAATCCCGCAATTAATCACCAAAAACCTTAAGAATTGGAAACGGATAGAAAGTCAACAAAAAAAGTCAATCATATCTTTCTCCAGAGATTATATCCAGAATACCCTTCAGTTCACCGCTGCGATGAACCAAGATGAGGGAGGGATCCTACCAACTTCCTCATACCTATGACAAATCGTTCATCGTGGGAAACAGAAATCGATCCAAGAAGACAGCAAAAATTGCCGACTATGAGTTCATTCGAAGCAGGGTTGAGCTGATTTAAATCAAGTGATTTAAATCAGTGATTTAAATCGATTTAAATCAGCAATAAAAATCATGATTAAATCAACAAAAAATAAAACTACAGATTTTTATGTGAACTCGATGGTTGTTTTCAGTTTCCAGTCTATTATCAGTATTCAGTGCACTGTAGTGCTTGCTAACTCAATTTATTCTGCTGAATGCACAAATATTGGGCTATTTTCTGTACAATACACACACACACACACATTAGTCACTAACTACTACTACTGCTGCTGCCACTGACGATCAAACAGCTTACGCAATACTGTAGACTGTAAGATGGTGAAAATTGTTGAACATACTAAGCATATGTTGTTAAATTTTCGATGGAAGTCATATCACATCGCTTAAAAGCACTATAACGCAGATATCAATCAGACAACAGTATAGAAGTCTAATAAAAATCAAAAAAATCGATTTAAATCAAAAAAATCCGATTTAAATCAAAAAAGTCAATTTTTTTGACTTCTATTTAAAAAATCGCGATTTTTATCAACCCTGATTCGAAGACAATGTGCTTACTGTAGGGCAGCATCCGCCTGCTGTTGATATTGCTCTACAAGCTTCTGCCATGCAATCTGCTCCTTAGTCAGCCTGCACAACAAACCCACAGCTTAGATGCGACACGTGCTCCATATCCAGGGTTCACACTCTTTTACTGACAAAAAAATCCAGGACTTTTCCAGGACCCCATGAAAAATTTTCCAGGACCTTTTCGGAGCCTGCGAATATGTAAATAAAACAACAGCATTTACTTACAATATTCAGAGAGTAGTCCATTGCAGAAAATTCAGCATTTTAAAGCATGTGGACACTGGACAGTGGACACTGCACTTAAGTAAGCAATAGTCAACACAAAATGGGTGCTATACTATTGCTGCTTGTTTTCCGTTTAAACCACTAGAAAAAGCATGACTTTCAAGGATATTTTTCCAGGACTTCCCAGGACCTTAAGCTTTAATTTCCAGGACTTTCCAGGTCCTGGAATTTTCAATAAAAAATACAGGACTTTCCACGAGGCATGGGAACCCTGCATATCAGTCACTAGACCTCTGCACGGGCCCAAAATCAAGGCCCGGAGTGGCCAGGCCAGTCGCTTATACGGCCCGCCAAAGCCTGGCCCACTAACTTGCAAAAATTGTCCAGGCCCGGTCCATTTTAGACCCGCCAGAGGTCAAGCCCGGCCCGGCCCACCCACATAGTGGAGGAGTTTGACAATTAAGCAGAAGAACAGGTGTGACGTCATACACGCCAAGCAGTAAGCAATATTACGGCATGCACGTTACGCAGCACAATGCAACTGAACATATCATTATCTCCATGACATTACGAGTTGCAGGAGAGTGGATTGGACAAATAGTAAATCAATAAAAATAGTTGATACATGTTGTAATAGGATGCTATTGTTAACGTGTTTTAAAAGACATGACACGGAAAACGCATTGTGACACTGAACGGGCTTGGGGTGGGAAGAAAGTAGGCAGCCCGGCCCGCCCTGGCTCGCCAAACTTCACGACTGGCCCAGCCCGTTTTGTTTAATAAAAGTTTGGGTCCAATCCGGCCCATGCAGGGAACCATCAGTCACATACTGAGTATGTAAAATTTACAGTGCCCATAAACTACAGACCTATTATTGTAGATGGGCAGCAGACGCAGCTTCACGTCAATCTCCGAGTCTCCATCTTGCCGGTTGTCTTCAACGGCAGCACATTCACTGGACACATCACATCACCAGTAACACTCACAGATGGCAGAACTATAATTACCAGAGTTGAACAAACTGATACAACAACCAGATTTACAACTGTTGTGTTTCAGCTGAAGTTGTACCAGAATTCAACTCTGGCTGAATCTGACTATTTTTACAAATCTGGCCAAAATCCGGCTTCAGTCATATTTTCGGATTAGTGCAGGATTTATAAAAACCTATTGTAAAAACTCGATGATTTGTGACTCGGTGTGAATAACTGCATAAACTTTGACCACAATGATCAGATAAAGATTACTGATTACTACACAGAAGTCAAAAACTGCGTGCATAACCATGAGTACTGTCTGCAAACATTGGTAAATGATTGCTAATTATGGGCCCGATTATGGTAGAAATGCACAGATAAACTAAACGTCAGATTTCTAATCTATGGCAGAAAGCTAGCAAATCCAGTTCTGGCTTAGTCTCTGGCCAGTATTACCTCCACAAATCTGGCAAAATTCAGCTGTGGTTGGATTTTAAAAATCTTGTACAGTCCTAGTTCAGCACTAACATGAATGTCTACAAACAAGATTGCTTCATCATGGGGTCTTCAGCAAAGCTTTGGCAAAGACAAAAAATTGGGTACATGGAGTGGCATTGTGGCAGGGGCAATTGCCCCCTGCCCACCCTTGCCTCCCTTCAAATTTTAGCCTGCTGAAAAATGTTCTTCCTAAAATACAACATTTGAGGCTAAAAATCCCACACTTTGGGGGAATTTAGGGGCAAAATTACAATTTTAGCATCCTTAGTCTCCTCTGTCGGAAATTTGCAGCTGTCTGGCGGAAAACTGAAACTTCCTGTCCCCCCTACCATACTTTCTTAACCCACAACGTCGCTCGGTACATGGGCACCGGCCTGCTAGCATGATGCAAACTGCAAAGTTTTAACTTCAGATCTATTGAGCTGGCGTCAGACGATCGATAAAGTCGGCCAACTTCTAGGGCGTGGTTTAGTTTCCAAAGACAATCGGCCAATGAAATGTACGACCAGCAAATTGCTTACCTGTCGAGTAACCAACGGCGGACCCATATGG
>Ga0209052_1000777_pt1 | contig 10750 bp, 11 predicted proteins | sample WorMetHEROISLAND_2_FD_187409 | JGI IMG/M metagenome (GOLD analysis project Ga0209052, IMG submission 187409) | Marine gutless worms symbiont microbial communities from Max Planck institute for Marine Microbiology, Germany - Olavius sp. 4 HERON... | ecosystem: Host-associated > Annelida >...
TCGATTTTTGAGCACAAAAAGGCGAGTTTTGGTGCATCTTTGGTGCTATTTTTTGCAGTTCATTTATCTGAATTTACATATTCAGATAGCTAAAACCTTCATCTAGAAAAATTCAGTCCCCTGAATCCCCGAATTTCCCATCCCATCTGCCCGAATTTTACTAGTTTCCCAAATCCAAGGGGGGCAACTGCCCTCCCTGCCCCCCTGTCCGGTACGCCTATGGGCCTGGGGTCCGGACCCCCCTTAGGTCAAGAGGACGACCCCTGTAAATCATACAAATCCGTAGAGAAAATTTTGCCCCCCCCCGTTTACAACACATCCTCATCTCATTATACATTTCACCACTAAATGACTGAATTTTTACCAAAAGCCCATCAAAAATGCAGGATTGTGCATCTAAAAATTCAAAAAATTTTCCGGGGGTGAAGTTTTCATTTCCCTTACCAAAAGTGCAGCAAAAATGTAGGAATTTGCATTAAAAATGAATTTACCGGGAATGGCCGTGCAGAAGGTGGGGGGCGGGCGTGCCCTCGGTGCTGGGACCCAAATGCTGGACCCCCCTAGCCTAACAAAACCAGCTACGCCGCTGGCTAACTAAATACTTTAATTGAAATATTTAAGTTACCGGTAGCTTATCTACAATTTGTTTCGTCTGTGAATGGTATATGTAAAATATAAAAAAATACAACTACATTTAAGCATAAACTTAGATTTATTTCATAGTGTTAACGGTTGATACTGTGATTAATGCTGGTCGTGTACATTGTTATACTTTGTGTGTTGTATAACTGTTTCTGCACTTTTTTCTCTGTCTTTTTTGGTTATTACAGTTATAGTTAAGTTATGGGCGGCCAGCGTTGATGAGCGTTTGCTGTTCTGGAAGCCCGCCTTCAGTGTATGGTTTGATTTGTTGTACATGTGATTTAGTTGGCAAATAAATATTCTTCTTCTATTTCATAAGTGTAAAGATAATAATGTGTGAAACTGTGATGATACACTCATTTAATAGCTTTTGCCAACCCATTTCGGGTATATACATACAGAGTGGTCCAAAAAAGTGGCACCCTTTTGGTATTTGAGTTTCCACTCTTGTTAGATGCATTATATTTGCAATTTTTGTTTACTGAATATGGTCAACCACCATAGTTATTGCAATGGTTAATTCCTGCATAGGCCTGGTCAATTTTCATTTTTTTCAAGAACGTACACGGTGTACACAAAAAATAAAAAAGTAAAAGTATATACAAAAAAATACAAATAATACAATGGAATGAAAAAAATACAAAAAATAATGCGATTCAAGACTGAAATTAAAAAAAAAACAATTATTAGAGGCAACCAGCAGTGTAGAGCATTCTCTTGCCTGTGCTGTTCTGTCGACGGTATCGTCAGTGATGCCGTCATCATCATCTTCATCGTCATCGGCTGGATCTGTCAGAATATCGTCATCCTCTGCTTCAGCCACTTCCTGCAAACATGCAGAACACAATAGACGTAGTCATTTACGCAACTGAAGTGCTGCTAAACCAATTAGCTCTATGCATCCACATACACATTGACAAATAGTCTCTCTGTAGTGTATACTGATTTTATCGTTTTTACCTCGTGCTTTCTGTCGTCGTTGTTGTCGTTGTCATCATGGTTTGACTGCTGCTTGGCGACAAAGATTTATATAATACTGTTACGTTATATAGGCGCCTAAGTCTAGGTCTAGTCATGCAACAGATTATGATCTCAACAATTGACGGAAAATTATAGGATGCTATACAGTTTACCATGATTGAGTACTGCGTGTACTATTTCATAATATAAAAGTAGAATAAATACGTAGTACACTTACCACGTCATCTTTATTCGCTGCTTCCAGAAAAAACTCCTCAAAATACTCCTCTATCTCTACATCTTCTCCAACTTCATCTCCACTGTCTGCATCGGTAAAAATCTCAAATGCCGCCATTTTTCCACAAAGTGTGGCGTCAGTTATTGATTATTATTATTGATTATTGATTATAATAAGACATGAGTGATGGACTGGGGCCACAAAAAGAGCGGATTGATGTGCATGAAAAAGACATGGACATAGTTGGCGTGGGCGCATCTCTGTCATACCCGGTTCACAGCAGTATCATTCAATTTTGAGGTTGATAACATGTATTCTATATTCTTTGTTGTGTTGTTTACAAAAATGGATGCCTTGGTGAATTTTGGACATTGTTATTGGTCTTAGTAAGCTTTAAAAGTTGGTTTGCGTATTTTGTAGTGACGTTCTCATAGGCCGTTACTTACTGATTATTGTGCAGTTCGCCGAGATCAACCGGAAGTCGTAGCGAAAGGGTTCAACGTTGGACTATGAATATTTATCGATAAGTTGTAAACAAATCGTTGTATAGTATTATTCTTGTTTTTTTCGGAATACTCGTCAAACTAGTTCTAGTTTTAACGGATGTTCATATTGTACATAAAATACATCAATTGGCTTCGTTGGGACAACGTGATCACAATATATAAGTAAGGACACCCCATGATTAGCCACATCGGTAGTCCTGCAGTTTACGGAAATTTATTCGTAAGCTATATACAAGCTCTGAGTTTGTGGGTTAGAACACGGTTAAAACTTAGAATTAGGATTAAGGCTAGCACTAACCCCTTACCATAACCCTAATCGTAACCTTAGGCCTATAGACCACGTATGTGTGAGCTGACTACAACTTGCGACATGCGAAATCTCCTAGCTTGTATATAGCTTACGAATAAATAAACGCATATGGAACTATGTGAAAAGTAAAACGAAGCACCACGAGGTGATTGGTGACCTTATTACAATTGAAGATACAAAGGAAAAGTTTTTTTACTTCTAATACCGAGAAGGCACGAATTTTTCAAGTGCATTTTCTAAGGAGTGATTTGATAATTTTGACTCGTTACCTCGTCATACATTGGCAGTTGATGCAGGTGGATTAATGATTACGTATGTTGCAGTCTTGTCTAAATTAGTTAAAATAAAAGTTAATTAATCTGCAGGCCCGGATTATGTACATTCTCGGGTACTATGAATTAAGATATGAAATAGCACAGTGCTATTCTGGCGGTAAATACTGCCACACTACGCCAGGAAATTTACTATTCTGGCAGCAAATGAAAAAAAATTAAAATAAACACTATTCCTAACCCTAACCCTGACCCTAATTAATTCCAACAAAAAAATTTCACAAGTCCGATGGCAGGATTTGAACTCACAACAGGAAGGTTGCCAGCTGCGAGCGGCTGGCCAGCATTTCTGCCCACTTTGCCACGAGGCTTCTCGCTTGGTGTGATCTAGACAAGCTATTTAAACATAGACACGTACTGCTTTAGCATAGATATATGGTTTACCGACAGAATAGTAAATTTCCTTGCATAGTGCAGCGGTATTTAATAGATTTATTGTTATTCCATGAAATAACAACACCATTACTTCAAATCTTTGAGCGTTCTTTTACGAATACGGTTCTACCAGCAGATTAGAAACGGGCAAATTTTGTTCCTGATAGACAAGTTGGATTTCTCAAAGCTAGATCTACCGTAACATTGTTATTATCTATGTTGGATCATTGGACTGAGTTGTTAGAATATGGGGGTAGAATTGATGTTATTTACACAGACATAGAGAAAGCTTTTGATAAGATTTCCCATTACAGACTTATTAGTCAGGTATGTAGTTATCAGGTTAATGAGGAAGTTATTTTATGGATTGAGTCTTTTCTTCCAGGTAGAAAACAAAGGGTGAAGATTGATGAAGTTATGTTACAGTGGTCCGATGTTCTTAGTGATATCCCCATGGCTCAATAAGCTTATTTGGGCCTATCTTGTTTATTATTTACATTAATGTCTTTTTAATGATTAAATTGAATTGTGTGTGGATGATGCTAAAATCTGTCTGCAGATGATGTGAGGTTATAGAACCATGTTAAGAATAGAGCTGATGCAGTAGCATTACAGTTAGAGTGATAATTTCAGTAACTGGTCTGATAAACGACACTTGAAACTCAATACAAGGAAGTGCAAAATAATGTCATTCCATCGTCAGTACAATATGAAGAGTAATAGTTACACATCTAAGATGGATGATCATATACTAAAACAGGTAGCTACTTTTTCAAACTTCTCGGTGGGAACTTTGCAGCATATATATTGTGGTGATTGTTACTATTGCTATCATCAAATGTTGTCATTGTGCAGATGGATGCAGAGAAGCTGCCAGATGAGTTTGATGCAGTCGTTCTTGGAACTGGTAAGCTGATCAGTTTTGGATACTTAGTCAGCCAATGCATAAAGAACGGAAGTGAATTTTCAGCAAAACTGCAAACGGCGTTCCCAAATTCTAATAGCACACAACAACTAATGGCAATGCAAAACAAGTCCGGTTTACTGCATATGAAGCAAATCAGTAGTGAATGTACATCAGTACATCATATATGGTTATGAATAGGGTTAGGGTTAGCTAACCATAACCCTAAACCTAACATTAGAATTTGGGGCCACCGTTCAGAGTTTTGCCCAATTTTCTCCAGTCTTGTCTTACTGAGCAAAACACTGAAGAGAACAAAAACTGTCATCAGTAGATTCTGTGGCAAGTGTACAAGTGTACTTGTTTTGTATGTTTCAGGGATGGAAAAATGGTTCAGAAACATAGGTTTTTATGTTTAAGACGAAGATCGCCCCAAATTTTGTATTTTTGGACAAAAACAAGAAGAACAGTTTTCTACAGACAAATTTAGGGGGTGGAATTGCCCTCCCCCTTGCCTGCTGCCACGATGCCAATGGTTTTGTACCTGAAGTTTTATGATCACATGTTCACTGCACAGCAGTCGTGTGCCTCTCACAACTTTCTCGCTGTACAAATACTGAATTAGTGTCTTCGATCATCGTCTCCGGTTCTGCATTGTGGGTCTTGGTCTAGAGATTTTGCAGATACCCCGCTAACCTTCTTCCTTTTTACTTTTGTCTCACATGAAGGAATTTTGTGATATAATGACCAATACAGATGCAGATGACAGCAACTGAAAATATTTGTGAAACTGTTGGTCTTTGTCATGGAGTCAGCATAACTGTACAGTGTGTGTCATTTGTTGTGAAGTTGTTAAGTAAACATGAACAAGTACGTTTTTTATGTTTCAATTGCAGGAGAATACAACTAGATTGCATCACGTTAAAATATGCAATATGCATTACACAGAATACATAAAAGTAGTAGTAGTAGTAGTAGTACTAGTAGCAGTAGTAGCAGCAGCAGCAGCAGCAGAATATTTATATGGTGCATGAAAACGAGAGTCACTATGTGTCCGTGTTTCATGTAAACGAAAGCGTTTTCAGTAGTCATTGAAATTGTTCCAGTTTGATGTCTGGCTCATGCCGTTTCGCTGGCAGACTGTTCCAGTCTCTGGGGACCAGCAACCGCACAGCTTGTGTCAAAGTAAGTAATGGCAAAGTTTTGAAAAGAATAATTGTTTTGTCCGTTGGTTTCCGTTGAGCAATCAATGTCTGCTGTTAGGTATCTGTGAAAGCATTGTCGCTGCAGCACTTTCACGCATTGGTTGGAGAGTTCTGCACCTCGACAGGTTCAATGCTACAAACTGTTAACACTTAGTGGCACTTATCAACTTCTTTATTTATAATTGTGTGCATTTCTGTCCCTTTCATACATCGTGTCCCAGAAAAATGTAACCCACTGTTATGTTTTCTGATAACTTTGACAAATGTCGATTTATTGTATTAACTTTTTCACCGTTACAGTCACAGATGAAATGCAAAACAAGATGGAATAAATTCAGCCACCTTGCCTGATATCTGTTTCTGCACAGCATTGTGAAGTTTAACTGTTAAACTGTACAGCCTTTCATAATAGCCAGAATAATGGGCACAACCTGCACAGCAGCACATATAGTCAGATTTTTGTCATGATACATACGTAAGTAAGTTAATCTCAATACAGAATTTAAATTCTGTTATTATTTTGTCAGTAGCACTTTTATTTTTGTGTGTAAATGTTTTAAATCATCATTTTCATACTCATTTTTTCAAAATTTATTAAAAATAAAAAAGAACAATAAAAAACGTTAATGCACTTTGAATAAAAAGGAATAAAAGATTGTTTATGAACGTTTACTACAACTATGAATGATTCATTGTTTGTTAAGTAGTGACAGTTCTAAGTGTGTTTGTTGTCAAGGTATGAAAACTACGGTGGTGATTGGGCATCATACAACTTCACTGCGCTACAGCAGTGGATTCAGTCATTCAATGTATGTTAGCTTCTGTGCTTTCTGTATAGAAATGCATCGTTCAACTGTTTTAGTTTGAATGAATTCCTATTATGGTAATGGAAATGGTACCTACACATTTCTGCTATTAGTCGAATTTTTAACAGTTTGGATCTAGTTATTATGTTTGGCACTATTCTATTCTGTCCGTAGTGAGATTTTTACAGGGCGACAGCATAGCTTGCTACGCAGATGCCCTTTCTTGGCAATGGCAGAGGCGTCCGTCTGTCTGTCCATCCATCACATCATCATCCATCATGTATTGTGTCAAAATTATTCAAGCTAGGTGCACAAAATCTTCACTGTCAGCCCAGCTGAAGACTCTAGTTGGAACTAAAGTTGTTGGACTATGTAACGTGGACTCTTGTAGCCTGGTTGCGTAAACTGAGAGAATTGGAAGCGTGTGAATGTCGTTGTGAGCAGGAGAGAAAGCAGCGGGCAGGTGTCGAGTACGTTGCATTGTCTGAGTTGAAGTCAGCGTTGCATGACGGTGAACGACTGATTCGGTTTCCGCAGTCTTCACTGTCTGTCACTAACGTCTGTGAGACTGTCCATGTCCCGTAAGTCACCACCTGTGTGTGTGCGTGTGTATTTGCTGAACTGTGAGCACTTAGACAGATACATGACACATGCTGTGGGATGGTCAAAATTGTGGGGACAAAATCACGCCCCACATTTTTACTGGAGATAGTCTGGGACGTGTAGATACGTGGGTTTCAGTTATTTATCTTCTAGTCATGAGAGTTGGCTTTTTCAAAAAGTAGGTGTGGTCTTGTCACACACCCCGTTGTGTAATGTGTATGCCATATCCGTCGTGGGATAAAGGGTATGGGGTGTGTGTTAACGTTGTGGGGTCTTTGGGTCCCGCAGTTGAGGTCCTCACTATTGGGAGAAATGTCTTGTTGCATAAACAGGTATGTGCGTGTTGCATTTGTGTCCATTTGTGACTGATTGCATTTTGTTTGATTTGGACTTTGGTACTTTGTGGAAACTTAGACACAAATGGTTGGGCCACATGTTAAGGCATACTGCAATGCTGCATGATGTGTTTGAGGGAAGGGTGCTAGGGAAAGACAAGGGGAACTTGATTGGTTTAACTGTTGCCATTCAAAGCGCCATAGACGGGCGAGCTCGCACACAACGGACAATGGACATGTTCTTTTCTACTTTGTCTTTTTTCCCTTTTTTGTTATTCTTTTCTTCGTCTTTTTTGTTTTTATTCTGCATTATTATTACGTGGAATCGTGCTAGTGCAAATGATTCGGCCTATAGCTGTACATTTCTCTGTAGCATGGTCTGTCGTCTGTCACATTCATCCCCCTGCTTAAACTGTTCAACAGATTTAGATGCCATTTGGCAGGTACATTTGGGGGTCTAGTGACACGTTGGGCGAGGTCAACTTTCGCTGAGACTTTAGTCTAAGACCAAAGTTTGCTCTAAGACCAAAGTTTGGTCTAAGACCAAAGTCAAGACTGAATTTGTCTTAACAGCAAACGTTGTGGGTTTATATGACTTTAGTGAAGTTTAGTCTAAGACTGAAGTCTTAGCGAAATTTGACTTCACTAACTGTGTTAGATGGACGTTCCCGGTCACAGGGAAAGGTGATATTTCATGGGTCGAAGCCTCATCCAAAACATGCAATTGCAAATTGCTGCTGCCACCTGGCGAATACAATCAAGGAGTTGGGAGGACAGAGATTCCATCTTCTACCAAATTAATTTTATGCTTGCTTTTCTTTATCTTATTTTTCTTCCTGTTTTGTCCTTTTTTGTTCTTTTTCTTCTTCTTCTTCATATTTTTATTATTTTTGTTAATTATTATTATAATTAATACTGGTCTTTATCTTGTGTATCTTATTTGTTCTTGTTCCTGTTTTCATCTTGTTTCACAGTTGAAAGTGATGAGCGTTTATACATTGCAGTGAGTGTGCTGTCGAGCCTGCTGCAAGTCATGACATCGTCAGTGAGGACATCGTCCGAGGGGACATCACGAGTGAGGACATCACGAGTGAGGACATCACCAGTAAGGATATCACGAGTGAGGACATCGCAAGTAAGGACATCGCCAATGAGGACATCGCCAGTGAGGACATCGCCAGTGAGGACATTGTCAGTGAGGACATCGTCAATAAGGACATCACGAGTGAGGACATTGCCAGTGAGGACATCGCCAGTGAGGACATCGTCAGTGAGGACATCACGAGTGAGGACATCACGAGTGAGGACATCGCCAGTGTTGCTAATGTGCTGGGTGCAGACGAGCAAGCTCGTAGTCATGCTGTTGATGCTGCTGAGTCTCAACACGCTACAGCAGCAGCTGATGATGCTGACAACACATCCACGCAGCAGCAGGCGACTGTTGACTCCAGTGCTACTGCATCACCAGACCTCACCAGCACCAGCACGCTGCCACCATCCCAAGATGAAGTATGATATTAATAATGGTGTGCTGAATGGTTTTTTTGAGTTTGGTTTGGTTTGGTTTTGGTTCAGTGTTCAAATAACAGAGGTTTTCGTTTCGGAATCGTCGTGAGGTCAGTTTTGTTAAAAATCTAGTTTTGGTTCCGAATTGGAATTCTTTTCCGTTTTTGTCATTTCTGCTAGGAACTGTGTTACTGGGTAACAGCAGTCAACTAGTCAACTACCCTCTGGAAACAAATGACACATAATTGTTAAGTGCGTATAAAATGTAACATATTGTCTTTCCACCTTAGGTGCATATGTTTTCCCTTTACTTGCTGACTGCAATTCTTGTTATCAGCCAATAGGCTTTTGCAAATGCTACGGAAAACCCACTGAACGAATTGAAAATTCTGGATGATTTGGTTGGGATTTTTACAAACCGAAACTGAATTTACTTTTGGTTTTTCACAATGCTCTATATATTAGCATAGTACCAGTTAATGTCATCGGTTAGAGATAATTAGGGCCAGCAGTATTCCACAGCACGTTGATTTTTATGCCATGCCACGTAATTCACCATTTCCATGGAATTTGCTGCTTGCAGCGGAAAAATGCAGAATTGCCCTTTCTATGCTACATTTATATCTAATTCGAGGTTTTGGGGCACTTTTTTATTTTTGGCTGTTTAACGACTGACTGTATTTCAGAAGTCGGCTCACAGCATGAACAAGACAGGCTAATCACCAGATAAAATGTAACAAGTAGAAATTTGGGGATAATAGCACGGCGACTTTTCACAGAATTTCACTAACTGTGCTGTAGAAGTTGGCAACATTTGCCACGGAGCAATTTGTGAAATTAACTAGCGGACAATATCTAAATTTGCTCAAGACTGACTTTTTTTGATATTTGGCCTAGTTTTGTGTCACGTGATTTTGAAGTTCACTGGTATGCAACGTTGTGAAAGCATTATGCTGGAGTCAATCGCAGTCCCTTGCCGGGCCATAATATAACCATTCTATTTTACTTGTTCATTTTGAACGAGTGTGTGGCTTGGTTGCATAACGTTTAGGTCATTGGACATGAGGTCAGGGTTTGACTCCCGGTCGGGTCGCTATTAAGTCAATGGTTACTACTTGGATGGGTGACTGTCTGTGGACAGATGAGCCATCTTAGTGTATAGCTAACCAGCTAGGTGAACTCAGCCTTCCATCCCTCCGGGGTAGGTAAATCGAGTACCAGCCTGACTGGCTTGTGTTAAGGCTGGGTCTGTTCACCTGTGTCGGCAGGAACTTAACACTGTGTGATCACATATGGCAGGTGACGCTCCATAGCTCTGAGATGATTAGGAGCTATAGACAGTCTTTAACTTCTTTAGTAACTGATGATGATGATGATGATGATGAACTATGTAGGCTGGTGTTTCTGCTGTTGATGAATCAGTCGCGGATGACATTGGGACGCTTGATGATAACGTCATGCAGCCTGACAATGAACTCACTGATAAAGGGTCAACATGGTATTTCACCGACATCAAAAAGCAGTGGCGAAAGTTCAACATTGACCTTATGCCAAAGGTAATCAGAGATCTGTTGATTGTATGCTCTTCTGTTACATGACACCCATCCTGTATGACCTGCACTAGCTGCCAATACTGCAGCATATTCTTTTCAAGATGGCCGTGTTGGTGTACAAATGCTGACATGGTATGGCTCTATCGTACCTGTCGATAATAAGGTAATCAGAGATCTCGTGGTTCTATTCTCTTCTGTAACGTGTGCCTTCTTGCTAAACCAAACTGTGGCAGTCTGGTGGCATTCATAGACTTAAGGCGATTATGTATGATCGATAGAATCGGCCGGTTTGTCATGTGTCATGCAAATCTGCCAAATCTCAGTCACTTGTAACTATCGTCATTTTGGCGAATGAATTTGTAGTGAAGATTTGTAGCAGAAACTTTCTCCTTGGGTGCCTCAAATGAATTGATTTGCTGTAAAATCTTTCATTACAATCACAAACTTCGTAATAATCATACAAAAAAAATTGAAG
>Ga0209052_1000778_pt1 | contig 10749 bp, 9 predicted proteins | sample WorMetHEROISLAND_2_FD_187409 | JGI IMG/M metagenome (GOLD analysis project Ga0209052, IMG submission 187409) | Marine gutless worms symbiont microbial communities from Max Planck institute for Marine Microbiology, Germany - Olavius sp. 4 HERON... | ecosystem: Host-associated > Annelida >...
GCTAGCTTAATTGGGTTTAACCCTCGCCGGCTCAAAGTGCTGAAAAGGGGATGAGCTCCCACGCAACGGACCTAGCCGTCTATGCGAAATCTTCTTCTTCTTGTTCTTGGTCTATCTCCAGTGATTTCGGTGCAATTCACTCTTGAAATGTATGTTGCAGCCTGAAATCGCGAAAAATTCACTAAAACCTTTTATTTTTGGGGTTCAAGGTCGTTCAAGGTCATCGATGTTGGTACCCCTGGAATGCTCGTCGCCAGTGCTTGTTATGATACGCAGCAAGTCTGTGTGTATCTGCAACCGTTCTCACACTAGACGAGCTGATAGCAGTGAAATAACAATTTCTTAGTGGGGTACCCCTTTTCGATGGCCTCGTTTGAGGGCAATCTCCTTACCCAGCAGCATGTAATTTGCTCACAAAAAAAACTAGAGACTCTAGGCTATCATACGGTGAAAACCCAGAGTCTCTATCTCACCTGGGCTTGAATCAGTACCGGGTCGTGACGGACGGACAGACAGACAGACGGGCAGAATTAGTATAGCTAGTACACGCTTAGCACTAGGTGCTGTCGTGCATGAAAATTGTGAAGTTATGTATGCTTGTTAAAAAGGTGCACAGTCCCGGTCCTACATATTGTGTTCAATGTAGCGTTGCTGCATAGCGATCTCTGAATTGTATGAAATATGTATTTTATACGAAAATTGGTACTTTGTCGCCAGAAAATGAATTAGTTGTTACTTGTGGTCTTTAAAGCGTATTTCTGAGATAGTTAATGATGTGTGTTGTTTTGTCGAGTTCGGATGCATATTTTTAGATATATGTAACAGGTTTTTGTGATTCAGTGTGTTTTCTTGCACAGATTCTGGATTGGGATTATTATATTGAGAGACTTGGCAATGCCATACAGAAGATCATTACGATACCTGCTGCTTTGCAAACGGTACTTCGAGTTTTGTTTTTTTTTGCTAAATTTTTGTATTTAGTAATCACGACCCAATTATTGAAGTGGTTTGCTAGTTTGCAGCTGTTCACAATCAACTGTTTGCTAGCATTAGCGATGGTAATCTGGGCACTTAGATCCAGGCTTGAAGCTAAACTGTTCATTTCAGCCTATCCCACCTACGACAGTTCAGTTTTGTTAGAGTGGTTCTGATTTACTTCGGTGCTGTTACAAATTGTTGTTAGATTTTGCTATTTTTAAAATAATGGTTAGCGGGTATTTCTAAATGCCGAGTATATTTGTACTTTGTAAAAAGTACAACTGTAAGATTCAAATGCAATTTGTGTTATTGTCATAAGATAATTAAACATTGTGCAGAATTATTCTCCGTGTCTTTGCAAGAGCTGTTAGTTGCTAACTTACTGTTTAACTACTGTTGATTGATTGATTGATTGATTTATTCATTGATTTTTTGATTTAATCATTCATTTATTTATTCATTTATTCATTCATTCATTCATTCATTTATTAATATGCTTATTTATTTGTTCATGCATTGATTCATTATTACATTGATTCGTTGATTGATTCTTTGATTCAGTGATTTATCGTTACATATTTAAGCGTGATGGCAGGAGTGACAGTATTTGGTAGATCTGACTCACTGTATTAAATGATATTCGTAAACATTTATGTTTGCTCTATAGTAACTTTGATCATATAGCGCATTTGAAACTTTCTGTGTCTGCACTCTGTGTATTCATCATGTATTTTATATTGTCTTGTGCGTTTGTCCTGGCACAAATGTGTCTGAGTGTTAAACAAACTTATATACTCCAGACAGTGATTTAACTCATTTATTGTGCAGGTGTCTAATCCGGTTCCTCGCATCCCACACCCGGACTGGCTGCACAAGAAACTGCTGGAGAAGAATGACGTCTTCAAGCAGAAGCGTATCAACGAAATGTTCAGTGCTGTGCAAAGGCCGCAGCATGCGGAGGTAACATACTAATTGTACAAGCTCTATCAATTGAGCCAGTGGCTCATTGATATCGTGGTTTCGGTTTGGGTTAGTTGGTAACGTCGTTGGTCGCATCAATGAAGTTAGTCAACGCCGGCCCCGGTTAGTATGTGGATGGGTGACCGTCTTCAAAACGGGTAAACCATCTTTGTATGTAACCAGCCACCCAGGCCAACTCATCCTGGCCATCCCTCCGTGGGTAGGCAAAATGAGTACTGGCGATGATTACGGCCATTGCCAGGGAAGAAACGGCGAGTTCTGCGTAACAGTAGGCCCTGTTACCAGGACTGCTGACATACTGACCCAGTCCGTTATCTGGCTGACTTGAGCTGTATGCTAGCTTAATTGAGTTTAACCCTCGCCGGCTCCAAGTGCTGAAAAGGGGATGAGCTCCCACGCAACGGACCTAGCTGTCTATGCGAAATCTTCTTCTCATTGATATATAACCACTAAGCTGCTGTTAACAATGAGAATTTTTTCATGCTTAAGTTTACAGAAATTAACGGTCAATTAATCATCAGCTTTGAATAGAAATTGACAGTCGTTATTGTCGGAGAAAACTGATGTTTTCTTTCACAACTCTGCGTGTATAAGTTATTCAACAATTTACCTTCTCTGTTTATTTTCTTTTGCAAATGCTTGTCGTGACGTCTACTTTATAATGCTTTCTTGTTGACAGCTTGTATTGAAAATGTAAGAACTAATATTCCTGATTGAACATTGCAAATTTGTAATGAATTAATCGCGTGGTTAGTTGTTTATTTTCGGAGCTTTAGCTGTTACCGTGCAACACTGTTAGCTTCAGCATATCATGCCGGGCTAGCATTATTGGTCAGATTTTGCCAGCGTGATATAGTGATGTTAAAACTGCAACTCTTGAGTTTAACATGATACATTTTTGGTGATTGTTGGCCATTCTGTTGCTGTTTGCGCATCTATGTCTCACATAAGGCGAGGAAAGTTCGATGGCAGCCATATGTATTATACAGCAGACAGACAAACAGACCGAAGGAAGTTGTTAATGTCTGTAAGGGACTGGAGGAAATAAGTGTAATGACATTGGCGTGATATTATGTTGTCTTAGATAGTGGAGTGGTTTGAAAACTTTGCCATTTTTTGGTTGATTTCCGGTAGTAAACGTGAACACTCGGTCTAGTCTCTGCCGGTAAGGTGCCTCTGATTCGTTTGCGACATACGCTGCTGCGTAAATGTGTTTTGAATGATTGATGGATCGATTGATTGTTCGATGTTGGTTGAGGAGTCACTGGATGAGACGTCAGAAGCGGCAAGCGTCACTGACATTGAGGACGTGTCCTCTGCAGCCGGCAGCCGTGGCAGCGCCGCTCTCAGTCGACGTCCAGTGGTGAATGTCAGTGGTAAGAGAAAGAACCCTGCCACCGCGTCCGATGAGGATTTCAGTCAAAGCTGGCGCACTGCACTTGGACCCCCGCCTCCAATGGGCCACTCACACGTACGTTTCGTTCGTGTTTCTGCTTAGCTCATGTATTTTTTTCGGACTTAGGTCATTATTATTATAATTATTTTTAATACCCCCAGTAGTAATGGTTCCCGGGGGTTAAAAACAAAAGTTAAAAACGTAGCTGGAATGGCTATTGGTCCGGGCAATCGATGCAGAATGAGTCATGCAAAAGCACAGAGTTGAAACGTTGGATTGTCACAGAGATGTGCTGGAATAAGAACTGAGCCTCTGTCGTCGCCGGAAAGGTAGCTGATTTTTTGGCCCAGATTGCTGATGATTATTATTATTAATGTCACTTATATGACGCAGATTCAAATAAATGCAGCAAATGCGCCACATCGACTGTTACATGTATTGTAGCTTATGTCATCAGAAATGTTTTCAGCCGTCTACGAAACACAGACAGTGACATGTCTAGTCAAAGTGCAGCTGGTAAACTGTTCCACAGTGAAACTGCGGTCACGGGTTGATGGCAAACGACCCATGTTCATGAAACTGGTACCAGAATTAAACTTGAGTCCAAGTTGTGTTCACCAGACACACAAGAATCTGGCATCAGCAACGTGGTGTCGGATGATATGTCCAGTTTCATCGGTAAACATCGCCAGTCAATCATAACGCCAGAGCGCCTGGGTTCGGATATTCTGGTACCATTTTCTCGGATGGAGAACCTGGGTTGTACGATTTCTTTTTACACTGTGTCTCAAAAAAAAACGTCCCACTTATTATAATGTCCATATCTTTGCCAAATATTAACCGATTTTCGAAATTCTTTCACTGACACACTCACTGGACAATTTGCAGTAAGGTGATTTGTGAATATACCAGCACCACACTTGAGGTGTGGTGAAATATTTAGTAACCATGTTATTGCAAATTGTATGCAGAATGTGCCGATGAAAAATTTTGAAAATCAGTTAATATTTGGCGAAGATAATGGACGGTGGAGTGAGAATGTGGGACGTTTTTTGAGACACAGTGGGCGACTTCACTTTTTGACTTGACTTTCGCTGAGCCAATTCGCTGAGCGAAAGTTCGGTCTAAGTACCTGCTTAAGCCAAAAAGTGAAGTGATTTCGCTGAGCGAAAGTCTTGCGTACAAAAGCATGGTCTAAGTACATACTTAGACCGAAGTAAAGTGACTTGACTTAAGGCAAGTCGACTTGATTTAAGTCAAGTCAGAAAGTGAAGTCGCCCAGAGTATTTTGCACTGCTGTGAGATTTTGCCTTCAGTAGATGGATGGATTTCTTTACACGTTTGTAGGACGAGCTTCAGACGTGGCTGGCGTATCAGAAGAAGAAGTGGTCGTACCAGGCTGCTCAGCGGCAGGAGCGTCGTAAGCGACGTCGCATGGAGCTGAGCGATCTGACAACAGGTGGTGGTGGTGGTGGTAGTGGTTCCGGTGCTGGAATGGCTTCCGGCATTGGAGGCTTCTTGCGTCGGACTGCACAGACGCTGCTCGACGCGCCGTGGCAGGTCGTCGAGGTTGCTGCTACCGGCGATCCCGGAGTCTATCGACTGTGGGCCGTCATCGGGGCCGACCTGCACGCCATCAAACTGATCGTGCCACACATTTTCTACGTCAATCAGAAGACGCCGAAGGAAGGAGAAGGCGCCAGTAAGTCCCTGTTTGTTACAGCGTGGCCACTCAGCTGGAAAACCTGGAAGAGTCAGGGAATTTAAGAGCGGTCACGGAAAAGTCTGGGAAAATAGGAAAAGTCAGGGAAAATGTGTTCTTGCATGTGGCATATTACCGCGAATATTGTTGGAGTCTGCTGAAGAACACAGTTGTCATAGCTATGACAGTACATACGAGTATTGCAGTGAGAAATAACATGCATTTCGTTTTGTATCTCTACTGTTGCGAGGGTCGATACTCCGTAAATATTCACTTGAAATGTCTGGAAAAGTCAGGGAGAAGTCAGGGAATTTGATAATGACTTTTGAGTGGCCAGCCTGTTGCTAGTGTCAGCCATACACTTCATATACCGGTACCCAATTACCCATAGCTATGCAGCAGTGCAGTATGCACATTGCTGTAGTATTTTAAGTCTTGTGAAATGTGCACAATTTTGGTTATAATGTCAAAGTTTATGTTTGTGCTTCTGGGTTCGACATTTGTTCAAAATTAGAGTAGCTGTTGTCTTTTTTGTTTAATTGTAAAAAGTTTTTCTCTAATGTGGAGATACCAAAGAAAAGTAGGCTAATTGAACAGAAACTGAGAGTAGTAATATTAACGGTACATGATACACCAGGTTCGGTTATGTTTGCCATCTGCCGTTACGATACAGCTAAACATTTGGCTGTGTCGTGCTCATCCTTGTAAAATACATTGACGTCGTACATGTCATTAGAGGCTACATGAAACTGTTGGAATTCGTCTTCTCTTTTGGGCATTTGGATACCTGTACCTATTGGCTGATTGGCTGATCATAACGGCAATTTGTCCAGATATTCATTGAATGACAGTGAGTATATTGACATTCAGTTAGACGTGAGTATATTGACTGAGGATTGAGTGAGGATTGCCATGTCCATGCTTGTAGCATTTTTATAGCTAGCTTTACAACCGATCCGCGACGTCTCTGGAGCTACCTGGAACGGATTGTGGTGGTAACCCGCCCCCCCCCCGACCGGGAATGAGAGAGCATTTTTATGCAGTTCTGTGAAACTATGCAACTCCCGAACTTTGCGTTCGTAGCTAGGTTTTGTTTGTCTGGTTTTTTGTTTGTAAAATTACTTTCTGTGATGTAGAATAGCAAACTCTTGCTTACATAGATCTGTGTGTGTGGCGTAGTGTGGAGGAAGGTGAATCGTTTGCTGCCGAGATCACACCCTGTGTATAATCTCTACGAGTATTCAGTGCCTGAACATATCTACATTGACCACATGAAGTGAGTCTTTCTGTTTAATGTCTTCATCGGTGAAATTTGTGATCTTAGTTAAAATATCGTTTTTTTGTAGTTTTGTATAATTGCAATAGCTAACTCTCCACTGGATTTCTGAAGAGTAAGACATTCTTCGTCAGTTCCTGACAATTGCGTATTTTGGCACCTGGAAAAAATTTCTTTATTTTATTACCCGCGGATGAGTCGCCCCCCAACTTTTGGGGCACGATTTTGTTGTAAATTTTGCGACTTATATGCTAGTATATACAGTACTTCGTTTCCGTATGTATATAGTCTGTCCTCTGTCTGTCTTGCTGCCTGTTTTGGCGAATAAAGATGTTCATTACGACGTGGTATATCAGGGGAGCTTTGAGTTGTTGAGTGGATAAGGGAGCCGAGATAGACAAATTCTTCCACTACAGCAACTTCCTGCCCTTGGGCTGATTGCCAATGGCTCGTCCTCCCTGCTGCCCAGAGCTTGGACTTTTGTCTTCTGCCAGTTCACTTCGAGCCCTAGAGACGAAGCCTCTGATGCCATCGTCTCGAGTGCAGGTACGAGGAGACTCCAGACAGCGATTTAACTCATTTATTGTGCTGTCGTTTATTTGGTAATGCTTGAGCACACCCATGGAGTTAAGAACCTGTTATACCACTGCAGACAGTATGGCAGACGTAAGCAGCATGAGTGCTCCGTGCGGCCGTGGTGGGTTACGTTGTTGTTGTCGTTGTTCCAGTGAGATAAACGCCGACCTGCTGTCCCCGGACATTGAAGGAGTCTACGAGACTCAGGTTCCGCTGTTGTTCCGCGCTGTGCTACGTCTCGGTTGTGTCTGTGCCGTCAGTCGACAGGTCGCTGACACTCTGCGACGAGTAAGCATCTTTCCTGTCACTTCCCTCCCGACTTACTTATTTACTGACTTACGTACTTCCTGTTACTCATATTTCATTTAGCATCGTCATCATATTACGCCGGTGCTCCGTCAGCTACACTGGCTACCGGTACGCCAGCGCGTCGACTTCAAGGTGGCCACGTTCGTCCATCGGTCGCTGTCTGGCATTTCGGCGACGTACTTAGCCGACGACTGCCGTCTTGTCGCCGATGCTCGTGAACAACGACTACGCTCCACAGAGAGCCGAACATGCGTCGTTGCCCGGACATACAGCAGTTTTGGCGACAGAGCCTTTGCAGCTGCGGGCCCCGTACTATGGAGCAGTCTTCCATCGCACCTAAAAGAAGCAGACTTATCGTACAGTCAATTCCAGCGGTCGCTAAAGACATTTTTGTTTGGATAGTGGGGCCACGGAGCAGTGTGAACTATTTTAATTGCGCCGCATAGAAATTATCTTACTTATTTACTTACTTATGAATATTCTGTCACCGTACAAGTGGTGCGGATGTGTTTGAGGTATTGAGTTTCACTGAATAAGTGCCTAAATCGCAGTTGATAAAACCTGGCACTAAGCATAAGACCTGTCCATAACCCTAGTCAATGCCGCTGTTAGATATCAGATAACAGATCACAGTTTTCACTGATTAAGCGCTTGAGTCGTAATTAATTTGTTCAATTCGAGTTTTTGCGAACTAAAAAATAATGCAAACAGGGTCCCTACATGTCAGGGGAAACTGGAAAAGTTCAGGGAATTTGAATGGTCGGGGAAGGGTCAGGGGAAAATATTTTTTTGGAAAAGTCAGGGAAAATGAAAAATTGGTGCCACCGGACATCATATTTCTAGACTAAAATGCATCATATTCGATTTCCGCTGTGGCTCCACCCCAGACCCCACTGGGGGAGCTTACAGCGCTCCCCCAGATGCTCTAGCTGCACTTAATATTGCTCTATAAATGACATGTTTTTCATAGTTATTATAAACCTTGGGGATATAGTGCGCCATTTCTAACATTTGTGCGACAGGGTTATTGTTTTGGTAAGGTCGGGGAAATTGTCATTCCACGACTTGAAAACTCAGGGAAAAGTCAGGGAATTTGACTATAGAAGAACCCTGTAAGAACCCTGTACAAGTGAAAAGGTACAAGCCAGTATTGGCTGTGTCGGCTGTGACAGGAAACGGACACATTCGAACTTGATCAGCTCGAGTTTCTGACGTTGGCAAAGCATTCGTACCTTGAACCTGGCACCATGAAACATCTCTACCTGTATCATCATGCTTCGTAAGTGATCTGTTATTATTATTGCTGTTATCAAACGAAATTATCTGATCAGTAAAGGCCGTACCCCCTTACCGTAGGTAAGGTCGTACCGTAGGTGAGGTGCTCATCTCCCTGTCAAGGCCGTTAAGCCCGTAAGTGGATAGACCACTGAGTCTGTGATGCATGGCCAGTGCGACGCCAGACCCACGGTTACCTTCCCAGCTGCAGAGCGTCACCGCCCTTTGGCCGGTACCAAATTATACTGCTTGGTGACAGAGGCACATGGGTGTGAACAACTTGCCCAGAGTTGTTACTCGGCAGCGGACTGGCCGGGTGTCGAACTCGCGACCTTTCGATCACGAGCCAACGCCCTAACCACTGAGCCACCGAACCACCCAGCCACCAAGCCACCCAAACCGTCAGTGAATCAATGAAAATATATTTATAGAGTGCCGTGTGTTGCTGGCGTAATGTTTCAATTGTCATTCGCCTTGCAGCAAAAGAAATGGCAAAATGAAGAGGTGTGCAGCATTAAAAAGTTATATTATATACAATCCTGCAGGTTTTGTAATTACTAATTAGTTCAGGTTCGTGTAACTGGTTTGTTCAGTGTACTCGGTACACACCTAGTAGTACTCACCACTTTTCCTGGTGGTTAGGTGCCTCGAAGGGCATTTGGTTGGTAAAGTACCAGCTGTAGCAATTCCCAGAAATTAGAACCACCTTGAGAACCTGACCCCAATGTGAATCAACTCTGGAAAAGTTGAAAACTGCAAGTAGTAGTAGTAAGTGTCATAGTTGTAGAAATTGTAGTCATCAGCGCCTCTGTATTTCAGGACGTTATTGCGCTATAGAAATTCTATTATTATTATTATTATCATCGTAGTAGTGTTCATGGTTTGACGTATCAGCAGTAACATTATCTGCAGTCGTACCATTACTTCCCAGTTGAATGTGAATGTCGAACCAGTGGCATATACTTGCTACAGTTCCTCACAGCGTCCGGGACAGAAACGAGTGGAACTGTAATAATGTTTGACAAGTACAGTCGGTGAACATGCTTATGCCGTTAGCAGATTTTGTTTGTATTCAGTTGTTGGAGATATCTTTGCAATTGTTGCTCTTAGTTGGAAATGGCATCTAACTTAACTTCTGTTGGACCCGTAGCCCTGCTAAGCAAACTTATACATTTTGGTCACACTTGACTGCATGCACCCGTGGAGTTATCAGTCCATCACACCACTGCAGACATAGTGGTATGAATAGGCGGTACGAGGGCAACCATGGAGTATGTTTTAAAAATAATCTGATTGAGAAAAAAATGAGTTGTGTGCCTGTTTGTTTTCGTCTCTTGCAATGTAGTTATGCTGTGGAATGGTGCACCGATTATCGGCCGATAATCGGTATCGATTTGCCGATAATTGGTATCGGCTGATAATCGGCCAAAGCATTATCGGTGCACGTCTATTGGTGTTTGCTGGTTGTGATGTGCTGTGATATGTTGGCAGAGGTTATAAGCAGATGTATGGACTCTTCTTCCCTGCTTCAAAGAAGGCTTCAGTTTTTGTCGTTGACACCGTCCGAACCAATCAGATGCCAAACATGACGAATCTGTACAATACCGAACATGCCACTAAGTTAGTAATTGTCTTACCCGATTGGCTTTTTACTCCCTAATTTTTTCCAGGTCTTAGTGCATTTGTTGTGATGTGAAAGCGGAAGGTTGCGTAAGTTAACTTGCAGTTAACCGAGTCACAAGAACTTTGTTTTTAACAGAAACTTTTGTTACGTGGTAGCGTAAAACAGTGGCTACTTTGGTACCTTGTAGCATTCAGTGTGTTTTAGTGCTGACTGTATTTCATGATGCCGTTAATATTTTGATGAAGTGTAGAGTCGTGCAGACGGTCACATTTGCATCATGAGTCTGCTGCCTGAGTACAGAATTCTGATTATGTTTGTAGGTTAGCTGAGTACCATTCAAACTCATCACATTTGCTCCGTGCAGGTGTAGAGACCAATGTCCGTCATGTCTGTCGTAGACTTTAATGTCAAACATTTTCATGAAACAGTTGCCCGAGTACAGAGACTAATTGTGTCTTTGCAGGTTAGCTGAGTGCCAGTCAGAGTCATCACAATTGTTCCTGGCAGGTCCTTACAGCTTCGAGATACGTGTAGAGACCAATGTCCTTGTCATTTCTGTCACAGTCTTCAATGTGTCATGTGAAACAGTTTCATGAAACAGTTGCCCGAGTACAGAGACTAACTGTGTCTGT
>Ga0209052_1000779_pt1 | contig 10739 bp, 9 predicted proteins | sample WorMetHEROISLAND_2_FD_187409 | JGI IMG/M metagenome (GOLD analysis project Ga0209052, IMG submission 187409) | Marine gutless worms symbiont microbial communities from Max Planck institute for Marine Microbiology, Germany - Olavius sp. 4 HERON... | ecosystem: Host-associated > Annelida >...
GTATAGGTTTGAAAGGCGACTTCAAAGCTGATGTCCTTGGTGCCTACGCCGACAATCAGCCCGACAACGATATTCACAGCGGTGATCAATAAGCCTGCGATTGCATCGCCGCGGACGAATTTTGAAGCTCCGTCCATAGCGCCAAAAAAAGCGGATTCGCTTTCAAGCTCAACACGACGTGTGCGCGCTTGCTCCTCGGTGATGAGGCCAGCCGACAGATCAGAATCGATCGCCATCTGCTTTCCAGGCATGGCATCTAAGCTAAAGCGGGCGGCCACTTCGGCAATACGCCCGGCACCTTTGGTGATGACAATAAAATTGATGATGACCAGGATCAGGAATATAGTCACGCCGATGATCGTATCTCCGCCCATCAGGAAGGTCCCGAATGCGTCGATGATACCGCCAGCGGCATGGGAGCCTTCGTGACCATGGCTGAGAATTAGACGAGTCGAAGCAAGGTTGAGGCCCAGACGCAGCATGGTGACGATCAATAGAATCGTTGGAAATGAAGACAGTTGCAGGGGCTTTTCAATAAACAGGGATGTCATTAAGATCAGCACCGACAAGGTGATCGACAGTGCGAGTCCCAGGTCCAGCATCCACGCAGGCATGGGCAGGACGAGCATGAGGATGATCGCCAGCACACCAAGTGCTAACGAAATCTCCCGTGATTTCAGGGCGAGCAGGATGGTCGAGCGCAAGTCTCCTATGTGACCAATGAGCGTCGCCGCTTTAGGGGAGCCTGGACTGTCTTCCATGTCCCGTTTCCATTCGTTCAACCCGTCATCTTGTCAGCGGACTTAGCTGGCGGGATAGCGATTCCATGTGTTGCATATTCGTTCAGTTTATTGCGTAGGGTTCGGATGGAAATGCCTAGGATATTGGCGGCATGGGTCCGATTGCCGTAGCAGTGTTTCAGCGTGTCCAGGATCAGATACTGTTCCACTTCGGCGACGCTCTTACCGACCAGGTCTTCAGTTCCGTGCCCTTTTTCCGGGCTGTCCGATCCATCGGTCTTGGTTTGGTCGAGACTATCCGATACATCAGGACTGAGCGTCGTTGATGTCTCTGTATTGGGAAAGATAATGGCATTTTTACAGATTTTGTCACCGGTGGCGAGAAGGACGGAGCGGTGGATAGTATTTTCAAGCTCACGCACATTGCCAGGCCAGTTATGATCGAGGAGGATCCGCATGGCATCATCGTCGATTGGACGGCTTGGTGAGTTGTTTTCTTCCGCATACTGGCGGGCAAAGAAGCTGCTAAGCGCACGAATGTCCTCAGGGCGTTCTCTTAGGGGCGGGAGTTGGATATTGACCACGTTGAGGCGAAAGAGCAGATCCTCACGGAATCGTCCTTGTTTGACTTCTTCGCTTAGATTGCGATTTGAAGTTGCCAGGATCCTGATATTGACCGGAACCGGGGCCGTTCCGCCGACTCGGTCGATCTTACGTTCTTGAATGGCGCGAAGCAGTTTGGCTTGAAGCCTGATATCCATCTCAGAAATTTCGTCGAGCAGCAGCGTGCCTTCATGAGCCTCTTCAAACTTACCCAGGCGTCGAGCTATCGCTCCTGTAAAGGAGCCTTTTTCGTGGCCAAATAGTTCCGATTCAAGAAGGTTTTCCGGAATCGCGGCGCAGTTTACGGCAACAAAGGCTTTGCCGCTGCGGTTAGATTTGGAATGAATCATCTTGGCGATGACTTCTTTCCCTGTTCCGCTTTCACCGGTAATTAATATGGAGGCATCCGAAGGTGCCACCTGATCAATCAGTCTCAACACGTGATTCATGCGTGGGTCATGAAAGACGGCTTGCTGCTGGTCGCTTGTAATCGATTCCAGTACAGCACAGATCAAATCGGCATCAGGAGGAAGAGGGATATATTCCCGGGCACCAGCACGAATGGCTTCAACCGCCGCTCGTGCGTCCGTTCCGATTCCGCAAGCGATAACATCGGTTGCGATTCGTTCGCTTCGTAACTGAGTGATGAAATTGCCGATATCGCAAACAACATCGATCATGACTAGATCGGCACCCCGCTGACGGAGATGATCGAGGGCCTTTGGCGGCGTCTCGACGTGTGTGACCGTTGCTCCAGAATTCATGGCCATTTTGGAGGCAGCTGCAAGCTGTCCATTCAGTTGACCAATGATTAACAAACGCACTTTTTTTCTCCTGCCTGTGCTTTCATATTATCTTCGCGCCATGTGCAGTCCAGGGGACATGGCATAGAGTTGTGATTCCATATGGATGGGATGTTCTGATCGACAAAGAGCTGCAAAACCATGCGCACATACACGGTACCAGGCAAATTCAGCCTCTAACTGGGATTCGATCCTTATCGCAAGCGGTGCACAGACAACATGACCTAAAATAGTGCCGTATAATGTCGTCAAAAGTGCGATTGCCATGGCAGGCCCCAGTGTATCTGGGTTAGAAAGAGTGCCAAGCATCTGTACAAGCCCGATTAAGGTCCCGATCAATCCCATTGCCGGTGCGATGTCGGAAGCGCGTCTGAGCAGATTGGCCAGGCGCATACGGCTGCGCACTTCGGTCTCGGCTGTGCTCATAAGAATTTGTTCTACGACCTGGGATGATACACCATCGGCGACCAGCTCAGCACCTTGAATCAGATAGGGGTTTGAGAAGCTTAGCTTTGCTTCCTGGATGGCTTTAATTCCAGTCTTGCGCATCCGCGTTGCAAGATCCGTAAACTGGATGATCGCGGTCCTGCAATTGGGTGTGGAATCATTAAATAGCCTAGGCAGGCTTCTTGCGATCGATCTCCACTCATCGGGACGAACTCCGATTACTACGATTCCAACAGTTCCCAAAATGACGAGAATAGCGGATTGCGTAGACCAAAATGCGGCAGCTTGTCCGCCAAGAAATAAACTAAAGCCGATCAATCCGAAAGTTGCTACGATTGCAATAATGGCTTGCATGCTAATTCCTGTCGTTCTTGATTATTTCTGTCATCGTGACGCCTAGCTGCTCATCAACGATTACGATTTCTCCTCTAGCGACCAGGCGATCGTTGACGTAGATATCAATTGCTTCCCCGACCTTGCGATCCAACTCAAGCACAGTGCCTGGCTCCAGATGCAAAAGCTTGCTCATTTCGATCGTGGTTTTCCCCAAAACAGCCTGGATGCGTAAAGGGACATTGTAAACGGCTTCCAGATCGGCGACGTCGCTGATTTCCGGATTCTTCATGAATGGCGACCCAAGGCTATCCTGGGATTTATGCAACTCTCCAACTTGAAAATCAGTTGCGTCTGGATGTTCTGCCTGAGGTTTTTCCTCCTGGGAGATTTGTTCATCCTGACTGGTGTCGATCGGTCCTTCCATTAGGCTTCTCCTTTGGTTTGGCTTTGATCCAGGTAATTCTTGATAACGGTCTCAGCGGCTTCGATGCGTTGCGCTATATTGTAATCGACGCCCCCGTCAGACCATTCGATGGTGCAATCTCCATTTTGGAGATCTCCGCTCAAGAAAATCAGCTTGCCGTGAAAATCATCAGCGTGTGCCATTGTTTCGAGCTGTTCGCGAACATCATCCAGCAAAGCTTCGGATACGCGGATAACAATCCGGGGTTCTTGTTGCAGGTTGCTAAAGACATGCTGTGCGAGGTTTCTGATCCCGCTCAACTGAAAATCGGGATCGGAGTAGCTAAGGCCGGAAATGGTAGTGGCTATCTGATTTGCGATAATGATTGCCTGAACCTGAACGGCTTTTTGATGCTGTTTGCTGCTGTTGAGCAGATTTTTCAAGTCTGCCTGCATCCGGTTCAGGGCCTCTGTACTGGCTGCTTTTTGTTGTGCTTCCAGGCTGGTGAGGGTGTCGCGCGTTCCGGATTCATAGCCGTCCTTCCAGGCACTTTCGCGCGCTTGTTCCAGCTCCGCCTGCTGTCGTTGAAGCGCAGGGTTTGCACTGCACTTTCTCCGCAGGAGGGAGTTGCCAGACTGCAGGTTTCTGTCGAACTGAAATTTCCGCGTTGTATTGGTCATCATTGTCTTTCTGGATAACGAGATCGTTTAAGTGATCAGCGCATCATCCTCCTTAGTGCTCAACAGGGCAATTTCTCCGGAATCCGCCAGTTGCTTGGCTGTTGCAACAATTGACTGCTGTGCTTCGTCGACGGCTTTCAGACGGACAGCACCCATGGCTTCCATATCGTCGCGCATGATCTTGGATGCGCGTTCGGACATATTGTCGAAAAATATATCGCGAATATCTTGCGGAGCACCTTTTAGGGCAAGAGCGATCTTGCTCTTATCGGTAAACCGCAGGAGGGTCTGAACCCCGCTTGGGTCTAAACGCTGTAGATCTTCAAAAGTGAACATCAAAGACCGAACCTTTTCAGCGGATTCGCTGCTATGCTCTTCCAGGGAGCTCATGAAACGCTCTTCGACATTTCGTTCCATGAAGTTAAAGATTTCTGCCAGAGTTTGGTGATTGTCCTGGCGGCTTGTCCTGACCAGGTTACTCATCAGTTCGTTGCGCAGGGTTTGTTCGATCTTGACAAGGACGTCTTTATGAACTGGCTCCAGGTGTAAAAGACGACTCATGACTTCCTCTGCAAAATCGCTGGGAAGGGCGCTTAGAATCCGGGCAGCATGATCCGAATTAACTTTCTGCAAGATCACAGCCACTGTCTGCGGGTATTCGTTGCGCAGATAGGAGGCCAAGACAACTTCATTGATATTGCTAAGCTTATCCCACATGGTTCGCCCTGCGGGGCCACGGATTTCTTCCATGATCTGTTTGACTTTGTCATCGGAAAGTACGGATTCCAGCAACTTTTCCGTTGCTTCATAGCTTCCATTGAGCGTTCCAATTGTGGCGATTGTAGAAGAAAATTCCTTGAAGATTTCTTGCACGACCGCGGGCGATATGACTCCAAGCATGGAAATGGCTTTGGAAAGCTCGCGGACTTCGTCTTCATCCATTTGATCCCAGATGGGCTTGCCAAAATCGCGACCAATAGCCAGCATAAACATTGCAGCCTTTTCCATGCCGACGGATTTTTTCCCTCCGGTTTTAGGTTTTTGCGCTGATGCTGTATTTTCACTCATGCAATGATCCTCATCTCTCTCAGTTCGCTATCCACTGACGGAGAACGGCGAGTGATTGTTGCGGATTTTTTTCGATAATGGTTCCGATTTTGTTGACCAATGAATCCTTGATACGGCCTTCTATATTCGCGACATCGATTTCATTTTCGGAAGAAAGCTCAATTTCGTTTCGGTCACGCGCTTCGATCAGTTTTAGCAACGCTTCTTCATCTCCAGATTTGGCTTGCTCTATCATCTCATTAGTCACCGAGTCCGCATCGGGCAGGGCAAGCTGTTTGTCCTGAAGCAAGTCCTGGAGTATTGCCAACTTTTCTTCAGATCCCTCTAGGGCAGGAGTAGATGAACTTACGTTGCGAACCCGGAACATAGGACGGAGAATGAAAAACCAGGCGATCATTGCCAATAGACCAATGGTCATGGTCATGATGATCGTTTTAAGATCTTCCGGATTCAATCCAAGAAGGGCCTTTTTTTCTTCCGGGACCTTAATGGGTTCCGGTAGGATGAAACGCATTGTTTCGATTGCGACCTTATCGCCTCTGTCAGCATCAAAGCCGACGGCGTTTTTCGTCAAACGTTCGATCTGCGCGAGTTCTTCCTTACTCCTAGGCTCCCATTTTGCCTTCTTACCCTTGCCTTTTGTAACACCATCGACAACGACAGAAATGGTCAAACGTTTGATAGAGCCTGCAACGACGGTCGATGTCGTTACCGTGCGTGAATTTTGGTACTGGACTTCTTCCCGGCTATCGCGGCTTGTGGATTTATGTGTCGATCCTTTTTCGTTTTGAGCATTTGCATCGGGCAGATTGTTTGCAACAGTAGTCGAGGCGCTTTCCACCCCTTCGCGATTTTCCTGTCCACCCTCTATAGTAGTGGTTTTGCCTACAACCTGCATCTCAGGGTCAAAAATTTCCGATTCCTTACGGATGCTCTGATGATTGAGTTCAACAGCAACTTCGGCCCTGACTTTTCCTGGGCCTAGGACGCTTGCGAGCATGGTTTCAACTTGCTGGCGCAGCATTTTTTCGATTTGCACAGCGCGATCGTTCAATTTGGCGACTCCGAGATTGTTTTCAGAATCTCCCGCTGCTGCGAGAAGGGTTCCATTTTGATCGACCATTGAGATTCGTCCCGGATCAAGATCAGGAACGGCTGCAGAGACAAGGTTGCGAATGGCGGTAACCTGCTCCCCGCGCAAATAGCCGCGGGTTTTGAGCGTAATGGCTGCTGACGGTTTGACGACATCGCGTTCAAACAAAGCGCGTTTGGGGATCGACAGCTTGACCCGGGCACGGACGATTACGTTCAGGCTTTGAATACTACGCGCCAACTCACCCTCCAAGGCACGGATGTGATTGATATTCTGCATAAAAGCCGTCGTTCCCAAGGCATCTTGCTTGTCGAGAATCTCATAGCCGAGCTGTCCCCCGATATTTTCTTCGGCCAGCTGCATCCGCAGTTCTGCAAGACGGTCTTTTTCCGTCAGGACCGCGGTTCCATCATTGGTCAATTTGTAGGAAACGTTAAGGCTTTGTAACTTCTGTGTGACTGTTTGCGCCTGATCTGGCGTCAGGTCCGTATAGAGGATAGCAAGCGATGGTTTGCTGGCGTTAATCGAAAGCATGATGAGCCAGCCAATCGTGACTACAGTCGCAGCAATTAATAGTATAAGCCGCGGAAAGCCAATCTGTTCAATGAATTGTTTCACAAATGCTTGCCCAGTTCTATTCAGTCATTACATAGTACATAGCCGACACCCCCACCGCGCTTGTTATGCAAAAGCAGTGGCCGGTCGTAAATGTAACGATAAAGTGGCAAGGTGAAAATCAAGTAAATAGTAGGAAAAAAATGCCCAATGCTGCGCACTTCAAAAAAGAAGGCGCAGCATATTAGGGGATCAGGATAGATGCTATTCGGCGGCTTTGTAGTGCTGAACGCGTGTAACCCTTAATCCAGGCATGCCATTTTTTTCCACCGCACGCTGCCAGGAGAGATATTCCTCTTCTGAAAGGCTGTAACGCTCGCATGCTTCTTCCATAGTCAGAAGACCTCCCTTGACTGCGGCGACAACCTCTGCCTTACGGCGGACGACCCATCGTGTCGTATCCACTGATGGCAGGCTATTAATCGTCAATGGCTCTCCGAGGGGGCCAATGACCGTGCGGGGACTAGCTTTTATATTATTGCTCATTGTTCTATTACTCCGTCTCCTTTTCTTGATCCCTGGGAAGGACAATACCAAGGATGTTCTAAAAGACGGCTAACTAATGCAGTAACCGGAATAATAATGTTTATTAATTTTGCTTTACTGTATTTCAGAAACTGCATGTTAGTTTACCGAATTATTTGATTGAGGGTTTGCAGCATTTCATTGCTGGTCATGATGACTTTTGATGATGCCTCGAAGCCGCGCTGCATAACGATCAGGTTGGAAAATTCGTTTCCTAGATCTACGTTGGATGCTTCAAGCGCACTCGAATTGATGGATCCGGTGGCATTTGTCTTGGCAAATAACAATTGTGGATTGTTCGATTCCTGTGCTGAGCTTTCATAAACTCCACCGTTGCGACGAATCAAACCGTCAGGGTTCAAAAATGTTGCAAGCGGGATTTTATAGATCGGCCTGGAATAGCCATTTTCGAAATTGGCGCTGATGGTCCCATCATCGCTGAAGGTCAGTTCTGTAAATTTACCGTAGGATGCGCCGTCTGCTATGGATGAAGAAACTTCATTCTTGGTCCCGGCAAAGGATGTCAAGCCATCAAAAGCGTTATCGCGCCCTAAGTTCAGTGTAAATTTGGATTCTGGAGCTCCTACCCAGGTGGCGGTTACTTCGCTAAACAGAGCTGCTGTACTTCCCGCCTGGTCCAGACTTCCATCGTTATTAAAGAGGATTTGACCCGATGTTAACAAGCCCTTGGCCTGGGAAACCGAAGATTGTGGGCTGACGTAAGCTTCGACGTTCCAGGTTTTGTCTGCGACTTTCTTGAAAGCGATGGTGATGTCGTGCCTGCCGCCCAGCTTGTCGTAAACCGATATGATAGACTTCAGATCAGGCGTCACGGCGTTGGCTGGCGGTGGAACGACGTCTGAATCCGACATATCTCCGGCAGCATAGGCACCGGTATAATCGGCAGTGGAGTTCAGAAGATTGGCTTTGATTGTAACTTCCGTAGTTGCAACCGCCGTTCCTGGAATGGACTTGGCTTGAACAGGGACTAAATCACTGATTGATCCGGTTCCGGTGATATTGCCGTCGACATCAGTTGGCCAGGCGCGCAAATAGTAATTAGCCGTATTGCGCAACAGGCCGTCCGCATCCGCATTGAAGGCACCAGCGCGCGTATATTTTACATCACTGCCTTGCGTTTCCGATGTAGAAGAGACAACGAAAAAGCCTCTCCCCTGGATCGCGAGATCCGTATTGCTGTTTGAAGTCTGGAGCAAGCCTTGCTGAGAGATCATGGCTCTTGTCGTGCTACGGACACCACCGGGATTGTAGACGTTTCTACTGTTTGTTCCGGTGACCTGGGTTGAGAATTCGATCCCCGTTCGTTTGTAGCCCGTGGTCGAAACGTTTGATATGTTGTCTGAGATTCCGCCAAGTGCTCTTGAAAAAGCACTCATGCCAGAAACACCGGAAAAAAGTGCACCGTATAGACTCATAATGTGATCTCCATATGTTTACTGTTGTTTGTTTTTTTGTTTTTCAATCAGCTAACATTCTTAACCGATGTAATTCCGGACGGATCGACGTTAATTCCATTGATCTCCAGATATTCGATACCATCCACAGTATTGACCGAATCGGCCACGCCCCGGATGGAAACTTTGCTTTGAATCGTACTGCCGTTCGAGGCTGTCGCTTTTAAGACTAACGTATAATCACCGCTAGACAGTTTCCGCCCATGTGTATCGGTTCCATCCCACTGGAAGCTGTGTTCGCCTTTTTCTTTTGGACCAGTTTGTTCGAAGATAGTACGACCGCTGGAATCCTGAACCTGGAGGTTTAGCTGACTTGCGTCGGCGCCAAGGTTGTAATTCCAGCTGATTCCTTGACTTCCCAACGAAGCTGTAGGCGTGTCAATAGTGATTTCCTTGCCGAGATAGCTGGTGAGTGTTGACAGGTTCTGCCCCTGAAGCAATGCCAGCATTTTCTTTAAGTTGCTATTTTGCTGGATCGATTGCTCGACGCTGCTGAACTGGACAAGCTGTTGGGTGAATTCCGTACTTTCCATGGGCTTTAAGGGGTCCTGATTGGTCATCTGACTCGTCAGGAGTTTTAAGAACATTGTGTAATTTTCACTCAGTCCACTTAATGCCGATCCCGTATTTCCGGCATTGGTTGCTGTTGCGCCAGCATTGGTTGCTGTTGCGGATGTAACACTTGATGTAATCATAAGAGACCTCAGGCAATCATATCGATACTGGTTTGACCGGGAATGTAACTTCTCAAGGCCGATTTCTCAGTTGGGATTTCTTCGGCTATCAGAGAATCGGATGTTTCAGATATTCCTTCGTCTGACGTAGAGCCATCCATGGTTGAAGTGGAAAATTTCTGTCCATCCTGGCTAGCACTTTGCTGCCATAGATGCTGCTGGGATGGATTTTGATGCGCATTTTGACCCTGGTTCTGATTAGAGAAATGTTGGCTGGCGTCCTGACCTGGGCGAAGCTCCAGGGAGATGGCGCGGGGATCTAGGCGGTAGCCCTGATCCACCAAAGCCTGATGCAAGGAGTGGCTTTCCCGTCCCAGCACGGCATAAGAACGGTTGTTGCTGGCAGCAATGACTGCGGTCAATTCTTGCTCTGAGTTGATACTGAGCTTGACGTCGATGCGACCCATATCAGGCGGATCAAGGCGGATGGTGATGTCGTTTCGACCCAGGCGAGCCTGATCGGAAATCTGCCGGGCCATATGTAAGGCGAGGTCTGGGTCATCCGACTTTAAAGCCATCGAAGACGGGACCTGACTTGTCCCATTCAGGCTCTGCGCCCTGGTATCGGTAGTTGGCGTGACCAGATCGACAGCCGGCTTTGTTGTTAAGACAATGTCGGATTTTGAGCTGTTCTGTGCTGCCTGGCTGTCAACCGCGACCCTTGAGTCGAAGGTGGGCGAGTTCGTATCGGACTCTAAAGCAGCCGACGTTGCTATCGCCGGACTGGGTTGCTGCGTTGATGATGTTGGAGCAAAATTCTGATCACTGATCTTTTGTACAATAGTCTGCTGGGCGATTATCTGTGTGTTGACAGGCTGAATCATTATAGATTGTGGCCCTTGCGCCTTTGTTGCGCTGCGCTGCGTTTTATCAACCGCTCTAACCTGGATTCCGTTCATCGCAGTAGCTGCGTGAAGTGCGGAAACTGGGATGGAAGTCTTGTTTTGGCCTGGCTCGCTGTTTGGGGTGCTATTCGCGGCGCTGTCCGAGCGATGCTGTGTTTGCCGTATCACCTTTTTTTGCAATTCACTCATATTCAGCTCCAGTTCTGTTTTAGGACTCGGACTGGTTGCTGATTGGGGTTTTTCTTCGGCAGGGTTCACAACCTGACTAACGACAGTTGTCGGTTGTTGCGAGCTGCGGTGCCCAACGATAGGGAGCATTTCCGGTGTCTCGTCTTGTCCTGGCAAGTCGGTCGCGGCTTCAGGATCTTGCAC